>Ga0315294_10006933_pt1 | contig 12438 bp, 25 predicted proteins | sample YL17G13_40_MG_FD_203626 | JGI IMG/M metagenome (GOLD analysis project Ga0315294, IMG submission 203626) | Sediment microbial communities from Yellowstone Lake, YNP, Wyoming, USA - YL17G13_40 | ecosystem: Environmental > Aquatic > Freshwater > Lake > Sediment | place: USA: Wyoming | collected...
GAGCCTCCCGGTGGAGCAGCCGGGGCTCAGGCCGTATGATTTTAAGTTGAAATTTGACCTCCGGCGGTTTTGCGAACGGGAGGGGATTGATTATCAGGAAGTGACAAAATAGGGCGATAGCCCGGAACGGTAGGTAAAAAGTGGATCAAGCGTTAATAATAAATGGAGTCGGATATATCCGAAAGGATAGCGTTGAGCAGGGGGACTTAAAAGGCGATATCAAGATCGCCATTCTCCAGAGGGGATGGGTAATCGTTGGCCGATTCGAGCGTAACGATATCAGCTCGGAATGTAAAATGTCAAACGCCTCGATTGTTAGAGTGTGGGGAACAACTAACGGGTTGGGGGAGATAGCGAAGAACGGCCCGACGGATAAGACGAAATTGGACAAATGTTATGGCCTGGTCCAGTTTGACTACCTGACCGTTGTCGCCACAATAGATTGTGATCAGGCAAAATGGGAAAGCGCGTTATAACGTGAAACGAACCATTAATTACGAAGAAAACCAATTGTCCGTAGGTTCCTATTACGGTTCCGGTTACGGTTACGGTAACGGTTCCGGTTACGGTTCCGGTTACGGTTACGGTTACGGTGACGGTGACGGTTACGGTGACGGTTACGGTTACGGTTACGGTTCCGGTTACGGTAACGGTGACGGTTTCGGCTACGGTTACGGTTACGGTGACGGTTACGGTGACGGTTTCGGTGACGGTTTCGGTTCCGGTGACAGCGTATGAAGCGAACCATCAATTACGAAGAAAACAAAGCGTCTATCGGTGACGGTTACGGTGACGGTGACGGTAACGGTTCCGGTAACGGTTCCGGTAACGGTTCCGGTTACGGTGACGGTTACGGTTACGGTTACGGTTACGGTAACGGTTCCGGTTACGGTTCCGGTTACGGTTCCGGTTACGGTGACGGTTACGGTTACGGTGACGGTTCCGGTGACGGTTCCGGATAATAATAAGGGCTTCGGCCCGGAAAGGAACAAGTGAAAGCGATTTGGACGTGTATTTTAATCGCTGTGGTCACCTGCGTTGTGGTGGTGGTGTCATTCAGTTTTGGCGTAAAGACCGGATTTAAGCAAGGCTACGCCCAGGCCAAGAAGGAATTCATTCGGCCCATCTGCTATGGATGCGCCGCCCCTCTGGGCGTAAACGGCTACCTCGTCAGCAGGGGTTGGATATGCCCGGTCTGTTTCCGCATACAGCCGGACGCTATAAAATGCGAGCTGGCGATCGAGGCGCACTTACTGGAGGTGGAAAATTTGGAGGGTGAGGACGAATGAAAACAGCCATCCTGATCGCCGTCCTGTTATTTGTGTCGTCGAGCGTTTACGCCCTCGCCCCGAGGACACAACTGACAGACCCCGCCCTACAAATGCGGGCCCGGATGTTGTATATCCTCCTGGATAACGCCCAAGCCTGGCCGGAAACCAACGAATACAGGACAAGTCAGGTTGACCTCATCGAGTGCCAGCTCCGGCTCATCAGGGAAGATCAGGCCAGTATAAACCAACGGGCGCGGTTGGGGCGGGATGTGGAGGGGATGATATGACTAATAGCGAACGATGCCGGACATTGGTATGTATAAGCGACGCTAATTATTTTTTTTTCAAAGGTAAGTATCCCGAGGTATCTTGCGGCGACCCGGATAAATACGGCGTAGGGTGCGGAATTTGCGAGTGGCATAAGTGGTGCCGGGCGATTCGGCAGTTGAGGAGGATGGTGAAGGCGTGAATCATATTGACCTGTTTTCGGGTATTGGAGGTTTCGCCCTCGCCGCCCGTGAAGTGTGGGGAGAGGATTACAATAATCTATTCTTCTGCGACAACAACAATTTTTGTCAACAGGTTTTACGCAAGAACTTTGGAAAGGAGCGTTTAATATACGATGACATCAGACTTGTATCGAGAGAACAATTTATTGCCGACACCGACAACGGGAGACAGGCGAAGCAAGAACTCGAGACAACAAGGAATAAACAATGTGATCGCGGGATTATTGCCGACGCCGAGAGCGGGCAACCCCGGCAGTCGCCCGAACAAAAAAGGCGGGAAGATACTGGCGGAAGTCGTTGCGACATCCTCACAGGGGGATTTCCTTGTCAACCATTCTCGCAAGCGGGAAAAAGGAGAGGAACAAGCGACGATAGGTTTCTCTGGCCGCAGATGCTACGAGTTATACGAGATTTCAAACCGACATGGGTGTTGGCTGAAAACGTGCGTGGATTACTTACTATTGAAGGGGGAGTGGTATTCAACGAAGTGTGCCTTGACCTGGAAAGAGAAGGTTACGACACACAAGCGTTTGTTATTCCAGCTGTCGCCGTCGGCGCTCCGCACAGGCGAGATAGGGTGTGGATTGTTGCCCACAACACCGCAGACAGTAGACGCAGGTGTAGCGAGGCCACTAAGGATGAAAAAGGATATGCCGAGAGACCCATCGAAGATAGGGAACTGGCGAGGGGACTTGAAGGACCACATAGCAATGCTCCCGACACCGAACTCCAGCGACCGATACAACATGAACAACAAGAGCGACCACGACTTCAAAAAAGGATATTTAAGAGCGATACCGAATGGAGTAAAAACTGGCTTGAAGTCGCCCTTGAAACTTGCTCCAGAAATGTGCGAATGGATGATGGGGTATCCGAAAGGATACACGGACTTACGCCTGCCGGACACAGGGTTGAAAGGTTAAAAGCGCTCGGCAACGCGATAGTGCCGCAAGTAGCGGTAGAAATATTCAAAGCGATTAAAGGATAGGGGGCTTTATGGATGATGAACGCGTTGACTCGATAATAAAAATGCTATTCGTCGCCTGTATCGCCTGTATGTGCGTCTTAATCCTCATGGCCGGCCATACGATATGCCGGATGGTGGAGATGTGTGTCGAGGACTCAAAACGTATAGAGACGCGCGATATGGGGAACGCCATGAGGTCGATGGCGGAAGAAAACAGGCAACTCAAACATAGGATGGGTATCGATGAATAGCGAACAGGGAGGGATAAGGCCCGGAACGGTAGAATTCAACCTCGCCAACAGGCTGGAGGTGATGGAGTTTACGGGGAAAATAAACAGGAGGAGGAATATGTTGAACAATGTTGAGGTGGCGATATTTAGATTTCTCGGCCCGGTGATTATGGCCTTGTCTGTGATCGGGATTACGGTATGTTGCCTGGCTGACAGGCTGGTATTGGGCCTATCGCCCATGCTCGGATGGGTTCAGGTGGCGGGGATCCTGCTATGTGGCGGGGCATATATCTTGGGGTTAACGGTGCAGGAGCTACACCGGAAGCTGGTGGAGTTAGTGAAGAAAGAGGAGGGGAATTGATGAAGCCAGCGAGAAGCGCGACATCAATCAAGATAAAAAGCGGAATACACAGTCACCCTGAAGACAAGAAAGGATGATTAAATGACCCACGAATCCGCGCGCTACATGATCAAAGAAATTGACGATACTGACTACAAGCTGACCGACCGGGGTCAGCTGGTAGTCGGGACAGTCGAGGGCGCTATCAAGGCAGGCCGCAAGCTAACGCAGGCCGAGTCCTGGGCATTAAGCCGGGAGTATCAGAGGGCCCAGAAGTGGGTGGACGACCAGGAGGCGAAAAGGCTATGAGATTTGACGAGTCCGGCTATCGCGTAGTGACCTTGCCAGCGAAATATAGCCGCAAATTGCGAATTAAGGAGGTCATGGAGAGCCTCCCCGCTCGGGAACGCCTGATATTGGCGGCGGCGGCGGTGTGTAGCCAGGCAGAGATCGCCTTGGTCATAGGGATAAGCCAACAGGCGGTTAGTAAGGCATTAAGAAAAGCCCGGAGCGGTTAGCCCCGGGCCTATCGAGCGAATCTATTGAGCAAAAGAGCCGTTATTTGGCTGTTTTCCGCTCAATAGATTTTTGCTTATGCGCCGCCGTCGCTTTGGCGGCGTTAATTTTGCCAGCCGCCCGCTTGCGGTCGCTCCGGCTCTTGCCGCCCTTGCGGCCCAGCTCAGATAGATAGTTCTTTATCCATTTTCTGAGTATTTTTCGCTCGACTATCATATCGTCCATGACACCCTCCATTGCCCCGAGGGGCGGTTAGTAATTATCAGGCGTGACTAATATATATTGCTGATAGTAGTCAGACTTGGTGACATACGCACGGCGGGTAAGTGCCTCGCAACTGACCCATTGTAGCGTAGTGCCGTTGTCTCCGACCAACGGACTGCCACCTACATTGCGATGATACCAACGCCACATACCCCTGACCGCCGACTGCTTACTGCTGTAATATTTTTCCATTCTACACCTCCACGGTTTTAATCCACTCCCAGGATTCGGCTATCGCCTCTCTCCTATATATATAAGTATATCACAAGCCGCTTATGTTGTCAAGTAATATTTGATTTATTTTTGATTTATTATTTTTGCCTGTTTACCGTCGGGGAAACGGTAGAGAAATCGAAACTAAATTGAAATAAATGATTTATGGTAAACAATAATTCCCCCACACAAGCCGATTATGAAGCCATGCATAGATGCCGCCTGGGGCCGAGATAATCGATCTTAGAGCCTCCCAGGGGCTACTTTTTAAGGAGGTAGTAAAAAAAACTGACTATTGAAAATAGTTTGCCGTCAAGAAGTAATAAAGCTGTTAATAAAAAATGGTTGTATTGTCGATGTATATGTAGGGACATAGCACTATGAGAACTATTTTTACAGCCACAAAACCACTATTAACCAAACAGCCGACATTCAGCTTTGACCCGGACGCGGACCGAGAGAATATGCTCAGGGCGCAAGGCGAATTCAGCGCGGATGCCGAAATTCGATGGGAACGCAGATACAGGGAGCGGAGACAATGGAAAGAGACGGCTGGCAATACAGCATAGCCTCTTGAGTGTGGCGTTCGGGCTTTAACTGCAACGCCACCCAATAAATTCAAAAAAATTGAGCCGACCGCCTCAGGCGGAACTCAGCCTTGAGTATATAGATATATTCATAATATATTGATATCACAATTATTCCATTTATCCTTAACAAAAAAGTAAGATTTTGAAAGAAAAAAATCCGCATGGCGACACCGAGAAAAGACCCTAAGGACTACCTAAAGAGGGGCCGACCCACGACTTATAAACCTGAGTATTGCCAGGATATAGTTAATTTCTTTTCCGTCGAGCCGATAATCTATAAAGACATTACAGTCACAAGAGCCGACGGAACGCAGATAGATAAGACTGAATATGAAGCGGCCCCTACTCCGTTCTTGGAAAACTGGCTGGATAAAATTGGAATTGAAAGGGTTACACTTAAGTCTTGGGTTGCTAAATTTCCAGAGTTTGCGAACGCTTATAAAAGAGCGAAAGAGTTACAGCGCAAATTTATCCAAGAAACCGCCCTCAAGAATTGTCATAATCCAGCCTTCTCGATCTTTATGATGAAGAATGTTTGTAAGTGGCAAGATAGGGAAGATGAAAACTGGACGGACAGAACTGAGCTTGAGCATAGCGGCAAAATAGAAAGCGTCGTCGTGAACGTTAAGGAGCTTAAGCCATCTCAACCCTAACGCTCGACATAAATTTGCATACTAACCAAATGAAAGTCCATCAGGATCCGGCCCGCTTTCGAGTCCTCGTCGCCGGGCGCAGATTCGGCAAGACTACACTTGCTATCGATGAACTTATCGAGCGCGCCCTCCAATCTAAACATCCATGCTGGTATGTTGCCCCGACGTATAAGCAAGCCAAGATGATAGCCTGGGAAATGCTGTTATCAAAACTCCCTAAAGAGCTGATCGCGAGTAAGAATGAAGTTGAGCTTGAAGTCAAGATGATCGTCGGCGCTCCTATCTGCCTAAAGGGGGCCGACAACGAGGACAGTCTGAGGGGCGCGGGCCTTGCTTTCGTCGTCCTCGATGAATACGCCATGATGAAGCAAAACGTATGGCAAGAGATAATCCGGCCCATGCTTACCGATACGAAGGGCAAAGCGTTATTCATTGGCACGCCGGCGGGGAAGAATAGCCTATTTGAATTATATCTCAAGGGCCAACGTAAAGAGGATGGCTTTTCATCTTATCGCTTTGGAACAGTTGATAATCCATTCATAGATCCCGCCGAAGTGGCCGACGCTAAAAAACAACTCAACGCTATATACTACCGTCAGGAATACGAAGCGAGCTTTGAGGATTATACGGGCCTGATATACCCTGAGTTTAATGTCAATGCTCACGTCATCGAGCCTCATTACGTTGATAAGCTATTCCCCCGGATAGGCGCGATAGATCCAGCCATATCCGGCACGACCGCGGCAATCAAGGCATATATCAACGAGGACGGAGTCATCACTATATACAGCGAGTTTTACGAGCCGCTGAAAAGAGTGTCCGAGATAGTCCCTGAAATATCAGAGCAAGATGTTGACTGGTTTATCGACCCGGCAAGCGCGGCGAAGAATGTTATGAGGGATGGCAAGCTGTATTCTCTGTATGACGAGTATAGCGAATACGGAATCATGGCTCGCCCCGCCGAGAATGACGTTAACGCCGGGATTAACCATGTAGCCGAAATGTTTAAGGCGGGCAAGATCAGGATATTCTCATCATGCAAAAATCTTATCCACGAGCTTGAGCGATACCATTGGAGTGAGGAGAAGGAAACATCCGGCGGCATACTAACGCCGAAGCCTTATAAAGCGCGTGACCACGCTTGCGACGCTTTGCGTTATATGTGTATGTCGCGCCCAGGTAGCTATAGCCCTGGCGATAACATGAAAATAGTTAAAGGCTCGGTAGCCTATGAGGAACGGAAAATGGAAGAGCGACAAAACGACTGGCGGCGAAAATATGGCTCTTAAACGAGAAGACCTTGATTATTACAAAGCGTGTATCAGGACTGACAAGACCGAACATGACACGGCGATCGACAAGGTGAACGATCCCGAGGGCGTAATAGCGGCCTATAATGGCAAGTTTGACGGCAAAGACGACGCTAATAGCTCGGCCTGCATGATAGAAAATTACCTGTTCGTCGCCGCTGTAACAGCCTTGCCATCGCTTTACTACCAGCTACCACGCATACAGATACAGGCAAAGCGCAAGGGGCTGGACTTTGAGGCCGCCGTCCTGACGAGCCTTGTCAACTCCGATTTTGACAGTAGGTCGAAGGAGGAAAATCAGTTATGTATAATTGACGCTTTCCTCCCCTATGGATTCGCCGTAATAAAAAACCTGTATAATTCCAAGACGGGTAAGCCTAAGTCAAGCGTGCTTACGGGCAAGACAGGCGAGAGTAAGGCTAACGATGGCGAGAGTGAGGGCGAATATATAGAGTTCGAGAAGTCTGTCCGGCTCCGGCAATCACCGAAGAAGACCTACCTGGACTCAACGCAGCCTTTCGGTAAGGGCAACCGTATCACGTTTGAGTATACCCGGACGCTTCAACAGTTGATCGACAGCAATATGTATCAGTTAAGCGCGAACTTTATATCATATTTCAAAGGACATGGCGAAGGCGATCCGCGCAAGGCCGACATCAAATTGACCGAACATTGGTGTATGAAGGAAGGCTACGCATGGAAACTATGTATCGTCGAGGGCTGGGCCGAGGAGATCGCCTGGGTTCAGACGGAATATGACGAATTACCCGTAAGTTATTTGCGCTTTAATAAGATGGGTGATATCCTCTACAACGTGTCACATGGAACACTCGGCCTCAGGGCGCAGAAGGAATTGAACTACCTTAACGAGCTATGGAAGAAGCACATCGACAATATCCGCAACCAGACGCTTGTCCATGAGGCATCGCTGACCGAGAGCGGAAATAAGACGCTACGGAATAACGAGATCGGCGGCGTGGTAACGACAAAGACACCGCTGACGGGATCCGCGGCGCAAGCCTTACAGAGCGCGCAGGTGGATCCGGCCCTGTTTGGCAATATCCAGGCTGTCCGGCAATACTTATCCCTCATCATGAGCGTAACAGGGGCGAAGTCCGGCGGCCCGGCTCAAGAGTTAGCCACGACAGAAAAAATGCAAGCTCTTGGCGACAGCCTACGGACGAGCGGAGTTCAGGACGAGATCAGGGAGTTTATGGTCAGCCAGATTAAGCAGACCGTCAAAAACTATCTAAAACTGGCCTCCCCTAACCGCATATTAACGCTATCCGGCGAAGGCGTTATAAACCCGATGACTGGTAAGCCCATACCGCCGGGCGAAGAAATAAAGATCGGCCCAACCCCGGGATTCCAGCTTAAAGAATTGATAACAGGCGACATCGACCTTGACTTCGCTATCAATATCGACATCACAAGCGCGGCGAAGCCTGATTATCCAGTCATCCGCAAGCAACTTGCCGAGGGCATGATTGTAGCTAACCAAATAGAGCCCAAAATCGCCTCACAAGGCAAGAAGATCAACTGGGATTTAATGCTTGTGGACTATTTCGCTACCTTCGACACTATCCCGGACGCTAAAAAGTATATATCCGAGCTGAGCGAAGAAGAAAAGGCGAAGATGGCGCAGGCGGCTATGATGGCGCAAGGAGGACTTCAGGGGACCGCTGGGAGCGTTCTGGGCGCGCCGGAAGCCGGGGCGATAGAGCAAGGCGCGGGGGCGGTTAAGACAGGCGTGGAGGGGCTTGGGCTATGACGTTAAGGGATATGCTCTCAAAGCGTAATGTCGATGGGAAAGTTTACATTACAGACATCAGGGAATGGGTAGGGGTGGAATTCCCACAAGAAAAATTGCGGGAGCTGCAGGACTTATTGACGGAGATCGCCAATGGTAATGATTAACGGCGTAGGAAGCATAGAAAACAGGGTAAGGCAAGAAGCAAGGAACAGGGCTGACTTGCGCAGGCAAATGGACATCAGGAGCGGCCTGACAAGGTCAAGCGGCCCGGCCCGGGGCGATTATAAGCTATGCCGAGAACAGGACAAAATGCTGAATGATTACAGGCGGTATAAAGACCCTAATGATAGGGCGAAAATACAGGCTCAAATGGACGCTTGCAAGCGTGATTATCAGCGTAACCATGTAGCCGGGCGTGAACGAGTAATACGATAGGAGGGTAGTATGGCAAAGGAAAAGCCCGATCTCAACAACGAGGAAAGGGCGAAGGAGATAAAGGACGTGCGGGCAACCGAAGCGGCGGCGGTAAAGACCAAATACGGACAGGCGGCGCTTCCGAAGTTTGGAAACAGCGAAGGCAGAGAAGGCATACTGCCAAATGGGAGGTAATTGATGAGCTTCAAAGCGGTTCAGGCGAAGATCGCCGCGAATAAAGGCATTGGCTCAGATAGGGCCGGGGCAATACTGGCCGCCACGACCCGCAAGACGATGGCCAAACATGGTATGTCAACCAAGCATGGCATACCGAAGGGCGTTTTCAGCAAGATGAAGAAGAAGAAAAATGTGAACGAAGTTATCAAGAAAGGAATGAGAGGATGATGAAAATATCACTATTGGCGATTTGCGTCATAGCGTTATTGACGGGTGTGGTCTACGCGGAACGCTCGGAAGCGAACGACCATGAAGTATTGAAACAGATGTCAGATAATGTCGTGGTGAACTGTAATACAGACACCGAAAAAGTCTTGGCTATATTACATCACATTCACAGCCGGATGAGCCCGGTGAATGTCGGGCCGGTAACAGCCACGTCGAACACATCGCTCCTTGACAGGATAATAGCCGGCTCCGGCTGGTGCAACCATCAGTCAGAGGCGTGTATGTGGTTCTTGGCGAAGCAGGGCATACCGAGCCGCTTGTTGTTTTTGATGAATAATGATAATTCTGCCAGTCACCATACGATCGCTGAGGCATACGCTGACGGTAGATGGATTATAGTCGATCCACTTTTTGACATTGAGGCCAGGAACGCCCAGGGAGGACTTATATCCCGGGACGATGTGCTAAAAAATATCAATTTATTAACGGACTTACCCATTATGAAGGAGCGGCTCAAAATGGAGGGCGACCGCTTCGCTGACTGGGTAGCGATGTATTACCGCCCAGCATACAGGGTTTACGCCATTGATAAAGACGGCGCGGTGACTCGATTTGACAGGATGGAGGACAAAAAATGCCAGTAGCCGAGACGAAACCTATGGAAGGGGCGGCGGAACAAGAACAGCCGAAGGATATTGTATTATCCATCGCCCTGAATTCAAGGGGACAGATAACCGTCAATGGCCCAATCGTGAATGAGCCTCTTTGCGTATGGATGCTCTATAAGGCTCGGGGCATAATCGAGGCGCACAATTTTAGGGCGGCACAGCCAATCATACAGAAACCGGGCGGGATAATGAACTTCATAAGGGGGCATAAATGAAGAAAGATTTTTGCGATATATGCGAAGCGGAAATACGTGAGGGCGACCTTCACCTGCTGTCAATAACCAGGCTGGGCGAGAAGGAAGCGCCATCCATCAAGTCGCTTGAGATATGCGTCTACTGCAAGGAAAAAATAGTAGACGCGCTGAACAATAAGATATTTTTGTAGTAACTCGCGCTTGCGCGGTCGCAAGCAAGGGGTCACCGTCCTATAACGGGCGTAAAACAGGAGGTAGTAAATGATGTTCTTATTAAAGTCGCTGTTAATGTTGCCGTTCTTCGGTTTACTTCTTGACGGAGAAGGCGCGGGAGCCGCGGCAGGGGATGAAGGCAAAGGCCAAGCGGAAGGCGGCGAGGCTGGAGCCAGCGAAAGTTCGGAGGGCGCGGCCTCATCAGCCGAAGGCTCCGAAGGCCAAGGCGCGTCAGGAAAAGACGATAAAACCGCTTCCGAGGGCAAGGAAGGCCATGATCAGGGCGAGGATGAGGATAAGGAACTGGAAGAAGCCATAAAGAGCGGTGACTCCATTCCTTACAAACGGTTCAAGAAGTGGAACGAGAAGACGCAAGAGTTACGGAAAAAGCACGATGAGGCGTCGAAGGAACTTGAGGGCATCCAGGAATTTATCAGGCAGAATCCTGATGTTCTCCGAACTATCCTTGAGAAGCAGGGTGTGAAGGGCGAAGCGTTAAAGAAGGCTATGTCGGACGCTGGATATGACGACGCCGCGGACAAGAGCGCGGAAGGCAAGGAACAAAGCGAGGAAGAACTTTTCAACTCCTTCGCTAAGGGTCTTGACCTTACCAAGCAGGGTTCGTGGGGTATAGTCATGGGCCGCATGGCCAGGCATTACGCCGATAACGCGGTAAAGCCTATCGCCTCGAAGATGACAGCTAAAGAAGCTGAGGGGCGTATATCTCAAATGGAATCTGAGGCGAAGAAGCTCGCCAAAGATACTTACGGCCTTGAGTATGGAGTCGCCGGGAAAGATGAAGGCAATTCTAACACAGCGGTCGGCAAGATATACAACTACCTGATCAAGAACCCGGAGGACGCGGGACTTGGCCATTCAAAGCTCTTGAGACTGGCGTTGTCAGAGGAAGGATATAAGCTCGGAGAACAGAAGGGCAGAGAAGCTGAACTGGACAGGCAAAAACGCCTTAAGGCGAGCCAGGGCGAGGGCGACGGTCAGCGTGGCCGGGAAGATACCCCAAATAAAAACTGGTCGGTCGAAAGGCTCCTCGAGTATTCGCGCGCTCACAACAAATAGGAGAGCGCAATTATGGCAGTTAGTTACGATCGCATAGCCAGAGATATTGCCTTTTCCTTTGAGGTCAAGAGCGAAAAGATATTCGAGAACATTTTTTTACAAAATGGCGTTCTCGCGGCTCTTGGACTTAACGGCAGGGTAAAAATCCGGCGCGGTGGAAATAGGTTTGACGAGAGAACACATCTCGGCCAAAATTCTACCGTAGGACATCGGTCGAAATTCGCGCAGATACCGACAGACTATCAGAATAACTTCCTAACCGCTTATTACGGCCAGGCTGTTATATCCGGTTCAGCTGTCGTCAATCTCGTGGAAGTAGACCAGAACGCTGGCGACACGAAGATCAGCGACCTCGCGGAAGGGCTTGTTGAGGAAGCGCAGAATACCTTCCCCAATAAGGTATCAGACGCGATTATGGCGGCAACGCCCGGGGCTACCAGCCCTGAAAGCATCAGAAACATCGTCCAGGCGACTAATTACGGATCGCAGACGGCCACAACTGGCGGCATAGCCAGAAGCTCTTATACTGGACTATCTGACGCCGCGGCCGCGTGGCAGAACCAGTATGGTCCAACAGCCATAGCCGATATTGGCGCGGCGGCTGGTATAGCCGCTATTTCCTCGTTCGCGTGGAAATGTTCACCGGGCGGCTCGGGCAAGAACGAACAGCCGGACATTGCCCTTACCACGACAGGCGTATATGCCAAAGCGACGGGCGGGGCTGATATGTTAAGGCGTTATGGCGTTAATGACAAGATGTTGAAATTAGGATTTGATAACATCATGATCAATAATGCCGCTGTCATGGCCGACAGGAACGTTCCAAGCGGTTATATGTATTTCCTCAACAC
>Ga0315294_10006934_pt1 | contig 12438 bp, 7 predicted proteins | sample YL17G13_40_MG_FD_203626 | JGI IMG/M metagenome (GOLD analysis project Ga0315294, IMG submission 203626) | Sediment microbial communities from Yellowstone Lake, YNP, Wyoming, USA - YL17G13_40 | ecosystem: Environmental > Aquatic > Freshwater > Lake > Sediment | place: USA: Wyoming | collected...
ATATCGGGGCGTAGCGCAGCTAATGAGGCCACAACTTATGGAGGCCTTACAGGCCGACATAAGTTGTCAGGCCGAATTATCCCGAGCTTGCGTAGTCAATTTCGGAGAAATTGACAAGCGTTTAAGCTCGGGATGGGTAAAGATAGCTTATTTCATTTAGTGTACATATCGGGGCGTAGCGCAGCTAATGAGGCCACAACTTATGGAGGCCTTACAGGCCGACATAAGTTGTCAGGCCGAATTATCCCGAGCTTGCGCAGAAAATTTCAGCTTGTCCCCGTAAGGGGACGAAATTTTCAAGCGTTTAAGCTCGGGATGGGTAAAGATAGCTTATTTCATTTAGTGTATATCGGGGCGTAGCGCAGCTGGTTTTAGCGCGCTTGGTTTGGGACCAAGAGGTCCTGGGTTCAAATCCCAGCGCCCCGACCATATTGGCATATGGCATATGGCCAATAGCAAATGGCATTTGCTCGAAGCTATAAGCTATTTGCCAAAAGCTATTTGCTAAATTGGCATATTGCATCTCGGTTTCAATAGGCTATTTGCCATAAGCTATTTGCTAAATCGGCTTTTGTATTTCGGTTTCAATAGGCTATTTGCCATTAGCTATTTGCTAAAATTGGGCCCGTAGCTCAGTTGGATAGAGCATCTGCCTTCTAAGCAGAGGGTCGCGTGTTCGAATCACGCCGGGCTCGCCAATTTGGCATATGGCTTATGGCAAATAGCAAATAGTTAGAGAGTGAATTACGGAAAAATAATGTTTAGATTCGAAGAGTTAGAAATATGGAAGCTAGCATTAGAATATGCGGAAGAGATCTATGATTTGCTTGATCGGCTGCCTATAAGCGAGAGGTACAATGTTAACGAACAGCTGAGAAGGTCGGCATTATCGATATCAAGCAATATTGCCGAAGGCGCAGGGTCATCAACGACAAAGAATTTTGCATCATTTTTAAATATTAGCATTGCTTCTGTTTTTGAAACCGTCGGTATTTTATTTTTTGCTGAAAAACGTAAATATATTTCTGAAGAAAAAAGAATCATGCTTTATAAAAAAGCGGAATTGTTGGTTAAGAAAACACGTTCATTTAAAAATTCCTTAAAAGTATAATTCTGTACCATTTGCCATTTGCTATAAGCCATTTGCCAATACGGTGGGCGTAGCTCAGCCTGGATAGAGCTCTTGACTGTGGCTCAAGATGTCGGGGGTTCGAATCCCCTCGCCCACCCCAATTTAGACGGTCAGGCCGTTTGGCGGACATGTCAAACGGCCTTTTGTATGCGGGGTAAGAAGTTCCATCAACTATGGTGCAGTTCAAAAGTATGCATCTGAGCACCCCGTCACTCGCTGTTATTATGCAGCATCTTTTGCTATTTTTCGAAAAAAATAAATAATGGAGTTATCGCATTGAAAAAAATACTCATCCTTATAGGAGCGGCATTGCTTGTAGCAGTTGGCGGAACGAAGGTGGGTTTCTCGCCGCATCAGACGATAGTCGCGTCCGTCTTTTGCATATCGATCATGGGTGTGCTGCTATTCTGGGATCTACGTCTCAGTTTCGTCTTCTTCGGCGCAGGACTTATGCTCGTAACACATTCGATAGACCTCGAGAACTTTATAAAGTTTGCTTCTCTGGATGTTATCTTGTTTTTGATTGGCACAATGATCCTGGTGGGGATGCTGAACGATGCCGGTTTTTTCTATTGGGTCGTCACGCGTCTCATACGAATAAAGAACATAACCGGAGAAAAGCTCTTCATACTGATTATGGTTATATCTGGAGTGTTGTCGGGCTTGATGGGTGAGGTTGCGTCCATCATTATAATGTCAAAGATAATACTGGATATATGCCACCTCATTGATATCGAACCAATACCCCTGATCATGGCCTCTGTTTTGGCCACGAACATAGGCTCTTCAGGAACGTTGTTAGGCAACCCTGTCGGCATCCTGATCGCCGCGCGCGCGAATCTTACATTCGAGGATTTCATGAAGCAGGCCTTTCCGGTCACGCTCATAGTTTTTATTATAACGGTGATAATACTTTCGCTGTGGTATAAGAAAACCATAAAAAAGATGACCGAAAGGCTGATACCGCTGAGGGAGAATAAATTCTTCATATCGCTCATAACGATATCCACGGATGTAAAGACTAAGATCAGCATAGGCATATTCGGTGCCATGCTTGTATGCATCTTTTTTCATCACAGAATGGAGATTTTCTTCAATCTTGAGGAGAACAGCCTTCTTATGATAACCCCTATAGTTTTTGCGGGAATAGCCCTGCTCTATCGCCGCGATAGAATGCGGCACTATGTCGAGCGGGAAGTAGAATGGCCATCGGTTTTGTTTTTTCTCTTTCTTTTCGCGCTAGCAGGTGTTGTAAAATACAGCGGGCTCTCGGATATAATTGCGCACGGCCTTATAGAAAAATTCGGCAATCCCGCAAGCCTGTTATCGGGCGTCTTAATCTACTCGAGCGGATTGCTTTCCGGCGTGCTCGATAACACGGTCGTGGTAGCCACATATATTCCGATTGTCCAGAGTTTGGGCGGTCTGAACATTAATATAAAGCCTCTCTGGTGGGCGATATTGTTCGGCGCCTGTTACGGCGGCAATATCACCGTCATAGGCTCTACTGCGAATATAGTAGCCATGGATATTCTGGAGAAGAGATGCAATGCGAAGATAAGCTTCCTCGCCTGGCTGAAGATCGGTCTTGTTGTGGGCATAATTACGATAACAGCCGCATATGTTTCCATCGTTTTTTTAATGCAATAGGTAAAACCATATCACCTTGAGGACATTTTTAACGTTCTTACAAAAAGGAACGGCCAAATGAACAAACTCATCATCACAACTTTAATGCTGGTATTTAGCAATGTATTTATGACATTTGCCTGGTATGGCCACCTGAAGAATTTCAATCATAAGCCGTGGATCATCGCGGCACTCTTAAGCTGGGGCATTGCGCTATTTGAATATCTTATACAAGTACCTGCGAATAGAATCGGCCATCAGGTCATGAACCTCGGCCAGCTCAAGATTCTTCAGGAGGTGATAACATTGTCTATCTTTATGCCGTTTTCGCTTTTTTATATGAAGGAAAACTTAAAACAAGATTATCTATGGGCAGCAGTGTTTATCCTGGTCGCGGCCTTCTTTATGTTTCGAGGATTATTGGCAAAAGGATAGAAACTATTTTCAATCAATAGCAGCGGCTTATTGCCAATGTCCACCTTAGATAGGTGGACATTTTGTATCAATTTGTGCTGTAAAGAGTTACGGCTTTTTGTCCCTAAAAACACCGGACAAAATGGACCCTCCTTCGCTCAAAGCTTTCCAGCTTTGAGCTTCGTAGAGGCAAGCATTTTGGCGAGGAATAATACTAAAATTTTCTATGCAAAATTTTAGTATGGCCATTCTTAAATTTGACATAGCAAATTTAGGAATTAACCTCTCTAAAGTTCAAAATTCGCTTGTTTAAGCTGATAATTCGGCTATAATAGATACCTGTATATAGTGAGAGGTTTCCCCTCGGCTCATACGAGAGGGACCCCATTCTTCTTCGAAGGAATGGTTCCTACAAAGCCATACCGCGGTTATGATAGTGGATTGGCGAAGTAGACCCAGCTTTTTTGCCGAAAGGTAAAAAAGCGTCCCTGCGCCTACGCTAAAAATGTATGAGCCGCTCGCTATAGGCGGGCAGGCGAAATAGATTTTTGGCAGTGCTTAGGCGCAGGGGCAAAGTAGATCGAATAAAAATACGCCTCCTCGGCGAACCCGGGGTTGTATAGTCAAAGCCCTGTTTCGGTTATCGCCGGGACGGGGCTTTCGTTTAAATTGAAATAATAGGCGCCTCTCCCCATTATGAGGCATTAATATGATAGAACTATATTAAATTAATACACTTATATTAGTGTTTTATATACTTGACATTACGCCTTATATAGTGTATACTTATTTTGGATAGAAAGAGGCGTTGTGAATAAAACGGCTATTTACTATGAAGATTTAAAGGGTCGAAAACATGCAAAAGATTTTATTGATAGTTTTGATGAAAAAACCAGAGCAAAAATATTAGCGAGAGTAGAGTTTTTAGAAGAACATTGGCACGAAGCAAGAAGGCCTCTCTTAGATAAAATCGACAAAGATTTATATGAATTAAGAGTAGAATTTGCATGGAGCAATGTCCGTGTCTTATATGCTTATATGTTTAGAAATTTTATTGTGTTGTTACATGGATTAGTAAAAAAGACAGACAAGATACCTGAAAATGATAAGAAGAAGGCAACAATGAGGATGCTCGATTTCCAGATTAGATATGATGAAGGAAAGATAAAATTGACTAAAAGGGGATGATAAAAATGAGAACGATAGCGCAAAAAAAGAAAATAATAACACCGGAATCCGTCAGCCAACACATAGAAGAACAGTATAAAAAAAGCCGTGAATTTAGAAAAGCTTATGACGAAGAAGTTCTAAATTTGAAAATTGCCTATAAAATTGCTCAATTAAGAAAACAGCGACACGTGACACAACGTGAACTTGCAAAAAAGATAGGAACTACTCAGCAGACTATTTCACGGCTCGAAGATTCTGAAAACACTAAAGTAACTGTGCATACATTAGCAAAACTTGCGATAGCCCTAAAAGCCAAGCTTAGCATAGATCTGATCCCGCAAGAGTAGAGAATTCTATATTAGGGGTAAGGTCGACCCCATAACCACAAACTAATGAATAGAGGTGAAACCATGGAAGATAAAAATAAAATGAAAGATCTGGAAATTCAAGATGCCCTTGAATACACCAAGAGCATCATAAATACTGTGCCTGAACCCTTAATAATTCTGTATGAGGATTTAAGAGTAGCCTTAGCCAATCGCTACTTTTATCAGGCCTTCAATGTAAAACCCGGGGAAACCGAAGGGCAACGTATCTATGATTTAGGGAATCACCAATGGGATATTCCGAAACTGCGAGAGCTGCTGGAGAATGTCCTTCCCAAGACCAAAAGCTTTGATGGCTTTGAGGTTGAGCATGATTTTCCTGATATCGGCAAGCGAATAATGCTCCTGAATGCCTGCAGAATTTATCTGGAGGCTAATCGCACGAAGTTAATCATACTTACTATTGAAGACATCACCGAACGCAAAAAGATAGAGGAGCTCCGTGAGAAGATAAAGGAGTTAGAAGCACGGTTAAAGAAGAATCCGTAAGCTTTACGTTGAATCCGGGCGCGGTCTCCAAACGGCGCCTAACTAAAACGACAACTGAAGACAGTAATAGAGGAAAGCGTGGGAGGTTTGCATAGCGTCTAAAAGCAGGAGTATCGCAGTGGTATATAATAAAGGGAAGCGTTTTCCAACATTTTCTCGAAGAAATCGGAAAATGTCTACAAAGCGCTAGAGGGAAATAAGGCCGGTTACGTCAACAAAATTGTGTAAATTGCTTTAAAGGGCGATCCTTCCACTTGTTGTTTAAATGCGTAAATATCGCATAGATGATCCTGTCGCATGAATCTTTGTTCGAGAAGCAGCTAAATACCCTCGTCCTTCGCCGGACTTCTCTGAAGGATCGCTCGATGATGTTGGTGGTCCTGAGCTTCTTCCGCTGAGATTCCTGGAACGCGTAGACGCTTAAGAGCTCCTCGAGATCATTCTCAACACACGATACGGCTCGCTCCGATATTCTGTACCATTTTTTCTTCCATCGTTTAAACGCTTCGAGGGCACTCGATCTATTCTTCGCGTCATAGATGGTCACGAGCTCACCGGTGCATTCCTTTTGGTGCTTTTTGGGAAGATAGTTAGATACATTACGTCCTTTATGTGCCCAGCAGCGCTGAACAGGGGCAAGCGGATACACAAGCTGAAGAGCAGCTCTCAGTCCCCTCGAGCCGTCGATGGTGACGAGTTTCAGGTTCTTACCTTCAAAGCCACGTCGATAGAGGTCGTTTAAGAACGTCTCCCAGCTATTGGAGGATTCACCTTGAGCCTGAATGAAGCCGATAAGCTTACGCTCTCCGAACATGGTAATGCCGTAGGCAACAAGAACGTTACGGTTATGATAAGCGTTATTGTATCTGATCTTAAGCGTAATGCCGTCGAGGAATAGATACTGGTATTCATCAAGTATGGGCTTGGTCCTATAAACTCTAACCTTAGCGTCAAGTCGCCTTACGATACGTGATACGGTTCCGTGCGAGATGGTGGTATCTAAGAGCTTTGCCACCGCATCGCCGACTCTGCGGGTAGAGATACCGGCCAGGAACACATTCTCGACGAGATCTTCGATGATATCCTGATAGCGCTTATACCGCTTAAAGACCTTCGTGGCGAAGACGCCGTTTCGTAAACGCGGTACTTTGATGTCATTGATGGTGCCAAATTGCGTCACAAGACTCCGGTCATAGTAACCGTTGCGGTACATGCTATCCCGATCGGTCCGTTCATACGGCTTGCGTTGAACATGCATCACCAACTCTTCTTTTAACGTCGACTCCATCAGTTCCTTTACCAATTTCAACACCTGAGGCTTTGCATCATCCTGCCAGAAGTTTTCCTTTACCTCCTGCCACCATTCCTGTAAAATCTTACTTTGTGGGAGCTCTCTTACAGCTTCCATAGGGTGTTCCTCCTTTCAGTTTATGATCTTTCGATCTATGAAAGGATACACCCTTTTTTATTACTAAGTCAGCTTGAATTTACACAAGATATTATACGTTACCTAGAAAGGAATGACACAGATTAGCGCAGATTTTTGACAGATTAGCACTGATTAGTGGTTGGCGCGTTGGCGGGTTCGCGCGTTTGCGGGTTCGCGCGTTACGCACGGCGTACGGTGTTCGGTTTATGGTATACGGTTTACGCACCACGCATCACTCACCACGCACCACTAAAACGTATGAACCACGGATTACACGGCCCAAAGAACATCCGTCACGTGTTCCATCTCATCCATCGTATAGGCCTCGATCGGCCTGTACGAGAGCATGGCGTTGATGATCGACGAGATCTTCATGAGGAAGCCTTCCTCTGTCGCCGTCGCGGTAATAAGGTTCATGATATAACCCTCCGCCGACATGCCCTCCGGAAGGTGAGCGTGGAGATAGTAGCGCAGAAAAGTATAGACGCTCGAGTTCCGCTCAACATCCGCTCTATCGATCATCCGCGCGAGGACCATGATCGCGAGCATCCTCCGTATATACTGATTCCTTTCGGCTGAAGTGAACGCAGCTTGTTCGGGTGTTTCGGCATTGATGAACCGCGCCCGGGTGATCCCCGGGTTGGTCTTCAGCGCCGCCTGAAACTCCTGCTGCAGGGTGGCGTCGGCCGGCTGCGCCAGCAGTATGCACGCTCGGTCAGGCTCACGAATTATCCCGGCCAGATGCTGAAGGTCCGTATAGACGTGTATCCTGTCCTGGACCGCGGCAGGAAGGCTGTCTTTCAGCGTCCTCAAACCGCCGTTCGGAAGGAGTGCCTGAGGCAGATAGAGTCCCATGTCCTGAGCGACGACATCCCTGGCTACTGCCATGATATCGACATTTCTCGGCATAGGATAACGATCGACCGTGGCTACCATCGTTTCCCCGGCAGCGGGCGCCATCGCTTCCATGACCGCCCCCGCGGGACTTTGCGCTTCCTGTGCCTTTACCCTGGCCAGGTCTTCTACCTCATACTGAGCCTCGCGTCTCAGCATCCACGCAAGAGGAATCGGATTATTCTTCTTGAGAAGCGCTGCGTAGCGGGTGCTGGGATCGCCGCTGGCAAGAGCAGCGGATTCCTCCTCAGTTGCGGTTTCCCTGGCCGCGGTTGACGTCGGCGCAATAGCGATGGGGAATAGTGTATTCGTGACCATATTCTCGAGCTTCGCCGGTCCGACATAGGGCGAATGCGATTCCGCGCGGGTCCTGAAAGTTACCCGGAAACCAGCGGCCTCGGTCCTCGGGGTACCGTAGAGCGGCTTCTCCGTCTGGTAGAGCGCAACGGAGTAGACCATCGCCACCGCTGTCCTGATCGATACGTTTTTGAGCACGCCGGTCGCGTCAACCACTTCATTGTTGGCGACAAAGTCGCCGATCGTCCTCAATAATTCATCGCCCGATCGCCCGGTCGCCTGTTCGACGCGTTCGAGCGTATCCATCATCCCTGTCGTGACTTCCTGCTCCGGTCTTCCGGTCAATTTCACCAGGAGCGTTCTCAACATGAGCGACCGTTCGCGCTCGAGTATCTCGTCGGCATCCAGGATGAATTCAGGATCCGCCGAGAACTCGCTCGTATAGGCCATGCCTTTCTTTTTATTCACATCCATGCCGGCGCTCGGACGCTTGTCGTGAAATTCCGGCGCCTTCCTCCTGACATATACGCGCTCGGTCGGGGTATTCCTGTTGGGCATGAACGCGATGCCATCCACCCCGATGACTATCATATGATCCATGAGCGCGTCGACGACCTCGGGCGCTTCCGCTTCGCAGACTCCCTGCTCTCCGCCGCCCAGTTCCGGATATTTCACCTTCCACCCGTTACGGTGCGCAAAAGCGACTAATGCCTCGGGTGACATGCACTCCTTTTCGTCGGGTATGAGGCCTTCAATGCTCCGCAAGGGGACGATCACCTTATCTCTGATGATCACCAGGAGCTTTTCAACGTTACCCATCGTCGATCTTTTTTGTTCTTCAGCCGTGAGCGGTGTGACCGACACGCCGGAGAGCTGCTCGCAGGCCGCGATAAGTTTCCTCATAAACCGCGCCCTTTGCCGTACCATCGGTATGGTGTCGATGATCTTCTGCGCGATAGCCTCGGCGGCATGCCGCTCCATCGGATTATCGGCCTCCGGCTCCAGTAAAGGCGTTACGTCTCTTTCATAATTAAGCCTGAAAGGAGCGTTGAGAACCTTCGGCCGGAGGATGCGTTTATTCATGAAATCGAAGGTCTTTCTGAACCTGCCGGCGCTCGAAGTCCCAATATCATCAAATTCGGGGACCGGGTCCTCCTCGTGGACCGCGTGCACGACCATATACGCTTCGCCTTTTACGTTAGGCCAGTTGATCGTCTTATCGGCAAACTCTCCCGCCATCTTTACCCACACCTCGACGCCGCTGGTATGCCGTACGATACCGAGGATCCTCGCCGCCTGTCTCCAGCGGCGTATCCCGCGGTTCGTATTGTGATCGACGATGCCCACCGCGCCTTTGGCGCCTTTAATACCGAGCCCCAGCTGATACGCCCTCCACGCCATGAACTCGATCGTCGGCCCGTAGGAGAAGGTGGTATGGCAATGGACGAATACGTCGGGGGACGGATAGGGCGCTGGCAACAATTCTTCAAACTCCATCTTTTTAAGCTGAACGAGCGCCTGTTGTCTTGCATCGACTGTCTGCTTACTGTCGGACAATACCCTAATGTAATCATCGCGCCGGGTCCTCACGTCATCGGAAAGTTCCAGCGGGGTAAGCGACACGACGAGGCCATTCTGGGCGCGATCGCGCACCTCTTGAGAGAGCGGGCCGCCGTTATATCGCCAGACACGCTTGGATACCTGATCGCACAAGAGCATCCCCACTTTAAGCGTCAGCTTCTCGCCATCGGATATCCTGGTCTTCTGAGACTCGGTAAAGAGCTCTTCTCTGGCCCAGTGCGCCGCGTCCCTGGCGGAGCGGACCTTTGCCGGGTCCTGTTCCTCTTCGGGGAGCACTTCCTGGAACCTGTCATACGCTTCCTGGTATGTGGCTAATCGCTCGTCAAAGACGGCCTGGTTCCTGGTCTCGGTCCCTGCCGGGGAACGTTGATCGCCGGAGGTATTTATCATCCGCTCAGACTCCATGATACCGGCAATATCCATAAGACCCTCGAGAGAATGGCGATCCAGACCCTGAGCAATGATCTCAGGAAGTGAAAGCTCTAAGCTCTCTGATTCTGAAAGAACGATCCTGCCCACTTCTCCTCTATATAAGAGCCCGAGAGACGCCAGGACAGCAACCTGCTCTCCGATCGGCAACGCTTCCCATGCCGATTGAAGTCCCTCTTCGATCTCAACAACAGTGGCCTGCTCTAAGAATTCCCGCAATCTTCCAAGAATCAGGTTCTTTCGGTCTTCTGTTTCAGCGGACGAAGCCACAATGCTCTCCAGCGCCACAACAGCTTCTTCGGTTGTTCCTGTGACGATGTTAAATTGGGCGAGCGTCTCGCCGCAGTATCTCACGGGATCTTCATCAAAAGTGACGCTTGTGCCGCTCGGCGAATCCATTTCGTCGGGAGGTCTAATCGGCTGCTGTTCTTCAATGGTAACGAGACCGCGCGATCGCATCTCGGCGCCGATCTCCTCGATCGTGCCTGAGGCGACGAGGTCTCTCAATTCTCCGGCAGATTGCACTGGCCCGAGAACGATGACTTTTCCCGAAGTCCCCCGCACGGCCGAGGCAGCTGCGAGGAAAGTCTTAAGGGCGACCCTTATCCCTGAAGCATAGACAGGATGCACCCCTCCGCTTCTCCGCATTACCGTGTCAGCTATCTCATTATTGGTCACGAGATTATAGAGATCCGCGAGCGCCGTCTGTCCGTCGGCCACATCACTCGGGTCATTGAGCAGTTCGTGCAGCGCTGTCTGGACCACCATTCTCTCTTCGCTGGGCCTCATGCGCGCGGCGATGATCCTGGAGCACTCAGCTATTTCCCTGCCGTTGCGAGGCACTACTTCTCCCGCGGGAGACTCTTGCGCGGCGGTCTCAATCTCTTCGACCATATATTCGTGTTCTCGATTCATCATCCAGGCCAGAGGCACAGGTTTTCCAGTCCGATGAAGCGCGGCGTAGCGCGCAAAGGGTTCCTGAGATAAGATCGACGGAACTCCGACTTCAGTGGCTTGAGCGGCCATTCTTCTCGTTGCCACATCCGGAGATTCGATCGCAATGGGATAGAGGCGATCCTTTGCCCACCTCTCAAGACGCGTCGGTCCGAGGAACGGCGGAAGCGGAACCGCCTGGGTCCTGATCGTGACCCGGATCCCGGCAGGCCCAAATCCCTGGCCGCTTGTTGCCACTCTTTGCGTTTCGTAAAGCGCGATGGAAAGGACAGTTGCAACCGCTGTATCGAGCGGGACGTGCCGCAGGACCCCGTTCTCATCGACGATCTCATTGCGGGCGAAGAACGTTGCAACAGTTTCCTCGAGCCACGCAAGCGGAAGATCCGTAGAGGCATGGAGTTCATCGATGGCAACGAAGACCGCGCTCTTTACATCTTCCCGCGGAGAGCCGGTTAATCCGGCGATCACCGACTCGACTGACCCGGCCGGTGAAGCTTGCTGCACTTCTTGCTGACGCCTAACAAGATCCTTCACCAGTTTATTGTAATCGCCGATAAATCCATCGGCGACCGCGTCCTTTTCGGCGTCTCCCTGGGGATACTGTTCGACCACGGTACCGAACAATGTCTCCTGAGCGCCCGGGATCTCCGGGAATTCGAAGATCCGGTATCCTCTCCTTCCCCACGAATCCTGATAGATGCCCAATCCTTCGAGTATCCTCGCCTGCGCCTCGTTCAATTCGTATGATTTCGCCCATTCTTCGCCGATGCATGATTCGTAGAGTTCTCTGATCATCAATGGGTCGAGCGGTTCGTCGATCGCGTGAGGATTCACCTCAAGACCTTCCTGATTCTCAAAATTCTGCTGCGCGTCCGGGAAATACCCCTGGGAATACATCCCGGCGGTCATGGTGCCGTGATAGAGGCCGTCCTCGTCGGGAGGGCGCACTGCCGCTAAAAGCAACCCTGTCTCATCTTCTTCGACCCCTTGATACTGGAAATACGCGGCGATCGCTTTGATGATCTCATGGGATCTCTTGATGACCGCGACACCCGCGCGCCTGATGGCCTTATCGCTTGGAAGCGTTAAACCGACTTCCTCTGCCGCCGCCCGTAATTCCGGGTTATCCAGGCAGGGTAATTTTGAATTTTTCTTAAGCAGTCTGAACTCGGCTATCCTGGGGTCATTAGGATCCTGCTGCTCTAATCTCTCGATTACCATTTGCAGTGCGACACCGCGCAATCCCTGATCCAGGCGGCCCGCCATGTTGGTGATGATGGAGGCGAGCACTCTGCCGCCCTTGTCCCTTACCTTGGCGTGTCCGATGATCTGCGCGAAATAGAGCGCGATCTCCTGCGATGTCACATAGGCGATAGTCCCGTTCGTATCCAATCCCCGCTGAGTGACATGATCGATGACGCCGCCCGTCTCGATAGTGGCAAGAATGATCGGTTCTCCTGCTCCTGCTTCGACCTGCTCCAGCATCTCGTCCTCAAGCCTGCCATACACAAGCGACGAGCTCGAATCTATCTTGAAGAAGGTGTGAGACCTGCCTCTGACGCCCCGCAGGTCCGCTTCGGTAAGAACATCTTCGGCGAAGAATTCGCTGTCATATTCATCGGCTTCTTCACAGA
>Ga0315294_10006939_pt1 | contig 12434 bp, 11 predicted proteins | sample YL17G13_40_MG_FD_203626 | JGI IMG/M metagenome (GOLD analysis project Ga0315294, IMG submission 203626) | Sediment microbial communities from Yellowstone Lake, YNP, Wyoming, USA - YL17G13_40 | ecosystem: Environmental > Aquatic > Freshwater > Lake > Sediment | place: USA: Wyoming | collected...
CTTTTCTGTATTTCTTCTTCGTGCGGTACACGAACGCGAGAATCTCCGCCACCGCCACATAGAACTCGTACGGAATCACCCGACCCACTTCCACCATCTGATACAGGGCTCTCGCGAGCGGCGGGTCCTGGTGGATGTGAACCCCGAATTCTTTTGCGAGCGAGACAATTCTTTCCGCGATGGCGCCCTTTCCCTTGGCTACCACCTGCGGAGCGGGCATGTCGGGCTCGTATTTCAGCGCGACCGCGACTCTTGTCGGGTTCGTGACCACCACATCGGCCCGAGGCACCTCTCTCAGCATCGCGGAGAGAGCGATCTGGCGCTGACGCTGTCTCATCCTGGCCTTTACCAGAGGGTCTCCCTCCATCTGCTTGTATTCTTCCTTCGCCTCCGTCTTCGTGAGCATCATGTCCTTCTCAAACTGAAAGACCTGGTAGATGTAATCCAGTATGGCAAGGATAATGAGGGCGCCGATGATCCAGAGGCCCAGCCTGAACGCATGGTTGCCGAAAAACGGCATGTACGCCATCGGGTCGAGCGTCAGAGCCTGGATTATCGAGACAAGATTCGCCCTCACATAAGCCCACGCTACCGAAGTCACAAGCACTATCTTGAGTACGGCCTTGAGGAGCTCGACGAATCCGCGCGTCGAGAACATCCGCTTGAAGCCCTGAACGGGATTGATGTTGCTGAGTTTCGGGCGGATCGGTTCGAGACTCATCACGCCCCGAGTCTGCAGAATGCTGATCAGTACCGCAGTCGCGGCCGTTGCCAGCAGGACCGGCCACATGTAGGACATCAGAAGCATGATCGCCCAGCCGGTCATTGTCTGGACTGAGCCCATGTTGACCGCGGGCACGTTCAGGTTCCCCAGGATCTCTTCAAACATGCCTGCGGAGAGCCTTCCCCACCAGCCGATTATCAGGTAAAGGGTGACGAAGCCGACGAGGAGCACCAGCGAGCCTGTAAGCTCGCGGCTCTTGGCGACCTGTCCGCGCTCGCGGGCGCGCTGACGGGTTCGAGGGGTAGGTTGCTCGGTCTTTTCCTCGTCCATCGACGCCGGCCCTCAGGCAACGCAAAAATCGCCGCTGGAAGGAGCGGCGCTATTAGTATCCGATTCAACCTGATTGGGTTGCCTTTAGCCCTGCACCCAATCGTCCTTGACGACGCTTTCGTCCTGCGTGATGGTCATGAACTTGTCGAAACGACAGGTCTTGAGTATATCGAGAAGCCTTCCTTCCACCGCAAGCACGACGAATTTAAGCCCGGACTTCCCCTGTGCATATTTGAAAATCCTGACCAGGCTCTGCAAAGCGGCTGTATCGAGATACTGCACGCGCCGGAGGTCCAGGATCACTTCGGTCGTGCCGGATTCAAAAGCCTGGATTACCTCCCGGAAGAGCTCCTCGGCGTTCCCCTGGACCAGTTCGTCTTCCAGCTCGAGCTTGCACCTGCTCCCGGCATGCGACTTCTTGAACACTGTCGATTGGTGCTGCTGATCCTGCGGCTCCCGCGCGATTATCGGTTTTTTCTGTGACGGCTTCTCCACTCTCCCTCTCCTTTTCGTTTTCCTGCAAAGCTCGCTGCCGCTGCCCCCAACGGCGTCCCCTCAATCTAGAGGTTCATCTATTCGTACTATTATCCATCCGTTGAGGCCTGCCCTTGCCTCCAATCAGCAATATACACCCTCAAAACCGAAAAAACCAGACGAAACTTCGGACCCCGTCGCGGTTCGAGTCTCGCTCGGCACTCATCCCTCGCGCCTACTCGGGACTGACGACTCTGAGCGGCACCATGATCTGATTCTCAAGCCCGTTACACATGTCCTGCACAACGCAGACAAACTCGGCGTCCATCAACGGTGTGTAGCCTGGAACGATGAATACCAGGTCGCTGTACTCCTCGACGGGGCAGCTGTCGTAGTTCAGGACAAGAAAATGCCACGGGTTCTGCCAGCCATACCGCAGCGGCGGCGCGTGGCTGATCCCTCGCGCCTCGCAGAAGATCGTCTCCGACTTCGCCTGCGCCGCAATCCGGATCGTGACAGTGTCGTCGGGCTGCACTTCGTACCGCCCGCTCTTCGGCTCGGGCTCGATCGGAGTGGTGCCCCTCTCCACGAATGCGATTGAGACCTCGGGCGGGACTATCACGACAAACGACGCTGTTTCGGAGTCGCCAAGGCCGTTGCATCGATCGGTAACCTCACACCGGAACGCGTATTCAGTCCCGTTCGACGCCGCAGGCACAACGAATTCGATCACGCTCCGGTCGTTCTCACTGGGCAACGGATCGTACTGCGGCCCCAGCTTCGGGCTCGAACCCTTCGTCTCCTCCCAGCTCCATTGCAGGTACGGATGGATTCCCTTAGCATCGCAAAGCTCGTCGTCCATCAGGAGCCCGATCGCGGTGAGCACGATTTCGCTTCCCGGCAGCACCTCGTAGTTGTCGAAGTACGGGTCGTAGGACAAATCCATGCCGTCCGCGGTACCCGTCAGGCTCAGGATTCTCGGCGATCCGACAACCCGGAACTTGAAGGTGGAAACCACCGAGCTGCCGGTGCACTCGTCCTCTATCCTGCATTCAACCTGAAATGCGTCCCCGATCGAGATGGTGAGTGGAATGTCGAAATCCGCTGTCGTCGCATGGTTGGGATTCTGGCCGTGAGTCAGGTCGATCGCGATGAATGAGCTGGACCACTCATAGCTGAGCTCGTCCCCCTCCGGCACGCCCCGGTTTGTGCAGATCTGCTCCGACGTGCGGCTCTGCGCGGTTATCGAGATATGGCATTCGTCGCCCCGTTCCACTTCGTAGTAGCCGTTCTGATCGAGCTGCTCGGTCACAGGGGACGCCGACTTTATGGAGCTCTCCACCTTCGTTGCGGAGACGACCGGGGCGCCCTCGTTGGCGAAGGCCCGCAACGTCAGCTTGCCGCTGTTCTGCCTGTCCAGGCATTCGTCGTAAACCGTCGCCTGCAGCGTGTAAACCACTCCCTCGCCTGGATCGTACGCGTCGAGATTGGGAACCCGCCAGTTTGCCTGGTTCGAGGGGGGCTCGGCCTGGCTTATCAGACCCGGCGCAGGGACATCGCCCGGTGGGATCGCCTTGAAAGTGTAGAGCAGATTCCCCTCTACCACCTCATCCTCGCTCAGCCCGCAGCTCACGGGGAACGCCATGCTTTTAGCCTGGACCGCAAGATCGATGTCCTCGCCGCTGTAAACGATGCCGCCCTCGATCGCCTTTCCGCTCCGCTCAGCGGTGAAGCTCTCGATCGTCGGGCGCAGCGGATCGAATACATCGGGCGGAACAAGGGGGTCCTCCTTGCTGCATGTGAGGCAGAAGAACGCGAGGATGGACGCGAAAGTAAGCAGACGTATCAGCTTTCTAGAGGCCATACCTGTACCCGCGATGAGCGTCGCGCATCAAGTCTTATTTTCGACAGGTTCTCAGGCCGATTGATAGAACGAGGAAGTTTCCGACCTAAAGGAGATCGGTCCACCCTCTCTGTTTAATCTGCTCGACAACGTCACGCACCCGCCCCGAGCTCTCTCTGGGGAGGATCAAAAGCGCATCGGACGTATCGACCACGATCAGATCCTTGCAGTCGAGGCAGACGACTGTGCGCTTTCCGGGAAACACCGTGACATTCGTGCATCCCGGCAACAGAACGCGCGCCTCCACGCCGTCCTTTCCGAGCGCCACCCTGTTGGTTTCATCCACAGGCTCCAGAAGCTCCGAGAGCGCACTGAAACCGCCCAGGTCGGACCAGCCCATCTCAACCGGAATCATCGCAACGCGTCTCGCCTTCTCCATGAGCGCATAATCTATGCTGGTCTGAAGCTTCTTCGGCAGGCCCAGGTAGGCTTCGCGGATCGCCTGCTCCGCCTCCCAGTCGCAGACCGGCTTGTCTATGACGGGGACCCCCCTCGCCAGGCTCGGCGCAAGCTCATCGAGAATTCGCGCCAGCCCCGGCTGCGCTTCCGCCACAAGCTCCAGCATTCCGGAGGCGGTATAGATGAAAATTCCGCAGTTCCAGAACCATTCCTTGCTGCGGTCCAGTTCCTCGGCCACCTCGAGCGGCGGCTTCTCCCTGAAGCTCTTCGCCTCGAAGACCGGAAACGCCCGGCCCCCGAATCCCGGTATCACGTCGCCCTTCTCGATGTGACCGTAGTTGGGCTCAGCGTACTTCGTGGGAATTCCGAGAGTGACAATGTAGCCCTTGGCCGCGACCTCAAGGGCCAGCTCGAGCGCCTGTCTGAGCATGCCGGGCTGGGCGAGGCTGTGGTCGGACGGCAGGAAGACGATGCGCGCATCCGGGTCCCTGTCGGCCAGCATCCTCGTCGACAGGGCCATGGGGAACAGATTGTTGCGCCCGACCGGCTCTATGATTATCCCGGCCGCCCTGCCCCTCGCAGCGTCCCGTACTATCGGGGCCTGCTCGGGGATCGTGATTAGAAACCTCCGCTCGGCGGGGATCAGCCCCTCGAGACGATCGAGCGTCTGCTCGAGAAGAGGCTTGCTGCCTGCAAGCCAGACCAGGTGCTTCGGTCGAGCCCGGCGAGAAAGCGGCCACAACCTGGTGCCGCTCCCGCCCGACAGAATGAGAGCGTAGTCCACGGTTCCCTCCTTATCGGTTTGAATTGTATCAAAAACCGAAGCGGTACGCGAAATCCGGGCAAACAAAAATCGCGGCTTCCACAGCCGCGAATCAAGTATGTTGTCCAGAGAAAGGTCGGATGCCGATGCTACAGACCGGTGAAAGCATCGTTGATCATACTGTAGAAGGTGTTGATTATGATATCCCCGAAGAGAGTCAAGGTGGCAAGCGCGGCGATCGAGACAATCGCCAGGATCATGGCATACTCCGTTAAGCCCTGACCGCGTTGGTTACGGAAAATTTCCCGTGCTTTGCTAGCCATAAACAATGCCTCCCTTCATGGGGCATGACCTTAGATGCTGACATTATACCACGACTATAGCGAATTATCAAGTGGTAGTGAGAATATCGTACACTATATTTTCCCGCCCTGATCCCCTTACCCGACCGTGTCTTTGGTGCCACAGAACCTCCCCATGGAACCCCCGTGTGGATGGTTTGCCACATCTCTTGGCTTTTGTTCAAAACTGGCCGCCCTTAATTGATCTTAATGTAACTCATGCAGACCACAACCCTTAGCCCCCAAATGCCGTTCGAAACGCCCCTTGCAGGCGACCGGCGACCCGTTCGCAGGCTTAGCCCTTTGCCTGTAGGCATTATCAGGCAAGAACCGGTGAATCGGCACGGAATCTGCATGTGCTGACTGGGGCGGCGAGCTGTCTTACATGAGCCAGTCTTCTGAAACTCGAAAACAACCTATGAGAAACTGCCGGCATTTTCACATGGTTGGAATTGGCGGGATCGGCATGAGCGCCTTGGCGCGCATGCTCGTGTCCCTCGGCTACCGCGTCTCCGGCTCCGACATCAAGGCCGGATGCCTTCTCGGCGAGCTGAGCAAGCTCGGCATCAAGGTGCATGTCGGGCACAAGGCCGAGAACATCAAGTCCGCCGACTGTCTCATCGTTTCATCGTCGATCCGCCCGGACAATCCCGAGCTGGCTGCGGCCGCGGCCATGGGTGTCCCGGTCATTCATCGAGGCGACATGCTGGCCATTCTCATGGACGCCCAGCGGGGCATTGCCGTCAGCGGCACACACGGGAAATCGACCACCACTGCCATGCTGGCGTACATGCTTGAGGCCGCGGGCTGGGACCCCAGCGCATATGTCGGCGCCATCGTGCCCAAGTACAAATCCAATGCCAAAACCGGCCTCGGCGACTTCTTCGTGAGCGAGGCGGACGAGTCGGACGAGAGCTTCCTTCGCCTGAATCCCGAGATCGCGGTTATCACGAACATCGATCAGGACCACATGGACCATTACCGCGATCTCGACATGCTTCTCAGGAGCTTCCGCAGGTTTATCGAGAAGCTCCCGAGCAAGGGTTTCGGTGTGATATCGGCGGACGATCAAGGCGTGGCGGACCTCGGTGTGCTTTTCGGGAAGCGTCTGGTTACCTTCGGAATCGACAATCCCGCCGATTGCACGGCCAGGACCATAAGGCACCGCGATTTCTCCTCATCGTTCGATCTGGTCTGGCACGGGGAGAGCCTGGGACGCGTAACTCTGAGCGCTCCGGGACGTTTCAACATACAGAATGCGCTCGCGGCTTCCGCGGTCGCCCTGACCCTCGGTGTGGAATTCAAGACAGTCAAGGCGGGGCTGGAGGAGTACAGGGGGATTTCGAGGCGGTTCGAGGTCCACAAGAACAACGGGTTCATGGTGGTGGACGACTACGCGCACCATCCGACCGAAGTGAAGGCGACCCTGTCGGGCGCAAGGGCCACGACCAAGCGACGCATCATCGCCGTCTTCCAGCCGCATCGCTACACCAGGACCCATTTTCTCCATGACGAATACGGGCGTGCGTTCGAGGACGCGGACGAGGTCATCGTTACCGACATCTACCCCGCAGGCGAGAATCCGATCGAGAACGTCTCCAGTGACCTCGTTGTGGAGGCCATCAAACGTCACTCCAACTCTCATCCCATTGTGACCCATTTGAAGGATCTCGACAGCGTGATTCAGAGACTGAAGGAGCAGGTGCGTCCGGGCGACCTGATCATCACACTCGGGGCGGGCGACATTCACAAGGTGGCCGAGGCGCTCGCCGGCGATCCGACGCTGTGGCCGGAAGCCCAGCCCGTCTACCACGTGCAGACCGGATAGGTTCAGGGAAAGAGCTTCTGTGCGTCTTCCGCAGCAGTAGAGCACTATGAGCAAGCGAGTTAGGCATATCGCTGTCCTGATGGGCGGCCCCTCTTCCGAGAGGGAGATAAGCCTCATCTCGGGCAAAGCGGTCGCGGACGCGCTGAGGGGTCGCGGCTTCCGGGTCACCGAGGTCGACCTGGATCCCGACGCCTACAACAAGCTGAACGAAATGCGCCCTGACGTTGTGTTCATTGCGCTTCATGGTCGACCGGGCGAGGACGGCACTGTGCAGGGTATGCTCGAAGTCCTCGGCCTCCCCTACACCGGCAGCGGAGTGTTCGCCAGCGCACTGGCTATCGACAAGGCTAAGTCCAGGGAATTCCTTAAGGGTCACGGCATACGGATGCCCAGGGGTACGATTCTCGACCACCCCGACGAGCTTCCGCGAGCTTTGGCCGATCTCAAGGAGCAGAATGTCGACCTCCCCTTGATCGTCAAACCAACCCAGGCAGGAAGCTCGGTGGGGCTGACCCGCGTGACGGCGTCGGACCAGTTGCTTTCGGCTGTCGACCTTGCCCTGAAATTCTCACCCCAGGCGCTGATCGAGGAGTGCCTTCCCGGCCCGGAAATCACTGTCAGCATTATCGGAAACGGCAAGCCGATCCTTCTGCCTACCATTGAGATAATCTCCGACAAAGGGATTTACGACTACGAGGCAAAATACACTCCCGGGATGAGCCATCACATAATCCCCCCGGACATCGATTCCGAGAGAGTCCGGCAAGCCGAGGAGATGGCATTCAGGGCCTACCGCCTGATGGGCCTGAGCGGTTGCGGTCGCGGGGAAGTGATGTTCGACTCGAATCTCGATCCGCATTTCCTCGAATTCAATACGATACCGGGCATGACCGAGGTCAGCCTGCTTCCGGACGCGGCGCGCGCGGCCGGTATTGAATTCGGAGAACTGTGCGAGCGACTCATCGAGTATTCGCTCGACCGATGACACCGTCGTGATGCCGCCTTCCCGCCCGGGCCGGTCATTTCTCAAAGACGCGGGCGGTATCGTGACAGAATCGAATGGGCCACGGGGATGAGTATCGTGGGTGATTCAGGATGGCTCCCCAGATAACTATGAGACAGATTCTGATACTGGTTCTCTGCTTTGTCCTGTACGTGGTGGCGGTGGAAATCTCCGAGAACCACGCCGCAATCGCACGTCAGGGCCAGCTCGTCAAGCAGGAGCAGAGCTTCAATTACGTGCCCCCTCCTCCACCGACGACCGAGGACGGCGCGACGGTAGTCACCGACGCCCCCGATATCAACAATTAGGGTCGTCCATTGCCGGCTCGCCCGTCCGTCGCCGGATTGAACACCGGCATTTTCCCGGTATCCCGGCACCAAAAGCCTGTATCCAACGGCCCGAACGTAAGGGGCTGCTGAAAAAAACATTTCGATGCCGAATCGGGTGGCACCCTCAGGCGAGTCCTCGAGCCTGGGGGTGCTGGACCAATCACCTGAACACCTGATGAATAGAGGGATTAATTCATCGAACACCCTCAGGCGAGTCCTCGAGCCTGGGGGTGCCACGCCCGATATGCTCTCCTTGCGCGAAATCGCACTTTTTCAACAGCCCCTTACGTTCGGGCCTTGGATACGAGCATGGGTGCACCCCTTTCTCCTGAAAAAAAACGTCCGATTAGGCTTGACTAGTCATTTGTGTAGTGCTAACATCCTGCTCCCTTGCGCACGCGAGGCAATCAAAACGGTAGGAGGCGACTTCAATGGAAACCGCAACTGCTCAGGCCGTGATGGTGCCGATGAAAGTTGAATGGCAGCCTGCATGGCTCACATGGGTCGGTGCGACCACTACCTGCCTGAAGGCTTTGGGGGTGAACTGCGATCCTGCGGATGTGGCCGGCACATCCGGCTACGCGTTCACCATGTCGGTGCATGAGGCTCTATGTCCATCGGGCCCCACGATGTTCGATTGGGGCAGTCTGCTCAGCGGAGTCAATTTCCTGGGGCGCTCGACCATAAACTATCAGTCCTGCGACTGCTACACCGGCGAATTCAGGAACGACCGTACCCGAGCGCACTGCCGCATGGCGTACGAGATCGCAGCGAAGGAAATCTCCGAGGGCCGTCCCTGCGTGATCTGGGGGGCTTATGTCCCGGAATTCGCCGTTGCGATCGGGATCGAGGGAGGGATGCAGGAAGGCAAGTACATTGTGAAGAGCTGCAGGGAATGCTCCAAGGAAGAGCAGCCGCCGATATCGTGGGACGGGCTCGATGCGCCGGGCGGTCCTTACGTGCTGGCATTTCCGACCCCTACTCAGTTCGCCGACAGGGTCGGCATCGACAAACAAGCCGTCGCACGAGCGGTCAGGCTGCTTCGCTCGGAGAGCGCCTTTCCGAAATACGGCTTTGGGCTGGAGGCGTACGACTGGTGGATCAAGGCTCTCGAAACAAACACGGCCGACGCCTTCGGCAACGCTTATAACTCGCAGTGCTACGCCGAGGCCAAGAGGTACGCCAGGGATTTCCTCGGCAAGGTCGCGTCGAGAAATAAGAAAGTCGCCGAGCCGCTATCGAAGGCGGTCGAGCACTACACCGGGACCGTCGACGCGATGAGCCTTCTGGCCAAATTGTTCCCGTTCCCCCCAGGAGAAGAGGTCAAAGACGAGAAGACTCGCGCTAAGGCGGTCAAGGCGCTGAAAAGGGCCAAAAAGTCGGAGAAAAAGGCCGTCGAAGCCCTGGAAGACGCCTTGAAGATGGATTGGAAAGAATAAGTCCGCTCTCCCGATCTCCGGTAGCTGCCATCCTTCTCCGGTAGCTGCTATCCTTGCCGTCCTCGGCAAGGTAGCTGCTACCGGAGGAGACGGATCGGCCTGCACTCGCCGTATAGCCTCTGCATCCCGCAGGCGTGACATTCAGTGTCGTTGCAGTCGGACGTCATCATTCCCTCGAGCGCTCTGAGCCATTCTCTTTTCAGCCATTCCTTGTCGACACCGCACGACAGGTGGTCCCAGGGAAGAATCTCATCGACATCCCGCCCGCCAAGATACCTGTCCGGGTCCAGCCCCGACTCCCGGAATGCGGTCGACCAAAGGTCCCTTTGGCACTTGCCTCCCCATGCGTCGAAACGCGCTCCGAGACGGTACGCCTTCTCGATGGCATCTGCCAGTCTTCGGTCGCCCCTGGCCATTATCCCCTCGACCCAGCTCGCCGAGATGTCGTGCGAGTTGTACTCGACCCCCTTGATTCTCCTTAACCCCCCAAGCATTCTCTGTTTCCGATCGAGAATTTCGGATGCGTCCATAGGCGCCCACTGAAACGGTGTGTGAGCCTTGGGGACGAAACTCGACACGCTCACCCTGAGCTTGACGTGCCCCACGGTCGCCCTGCCCTCTTTCTTGAGCCTCCTGCAGGTCGCCCGGATTCGCTCGACCAGATGCACTATGCTTGTCACGTCCTCGTCGGTCTCGGTCGGAAGCCCGATCATGAAATAGAGCTTCAGGAGATCCCAATCGGACGTCACCGCGTTCTCGATCGCCCGCTCGATATCCTCGTTCGTCACATCTTTATTGATAACCGCCCTCAGTCTCGATGTGGCGGCCTCGATCGCCAGCGTAAGCCCGCCCTTGCGGTTGGTTATCAGGAGGCCCGTGAGCCCTTTGTCGAGCGCCGCCATCCGGTTCGACGGAAGGCTTATCCGGAGATGAAAATCCCTTTTGACTTCGCGCATGCGCGCGATGAATTTGTGCAGGTCCGGCCAGTCGGTGGCCGACAGCGCCAGAAAGCTCTGCTCCTGCAGACCCGTGCACTCAAGCAGCTTCTCGGCCTGATCCAGCAGAAGATCGACGGACCTCTCGCGATAAGGGCGATAGATCATCCCGGCCTGGCAGAATCGGCACCCATGGGTGCAGCCGCGGACCGGCTCCACGGTCACGCGGTTCGCGACACCCTGCATGTGGGGGATCGGCGGCTCAAGCAGCCACGGAGCGCTGTCGAGATCGGTCACAATCGCCTTGTGAATCACATCCGGACCGCCGGCGATGTTCCTGATGCTCTCGACCCGCCCGTCCGGCCCATGCTTCACCTCGAAATGTCCGGGCACATAGACGCCTGTTATTCCTTTTGTCCCGCCTGCGCCTCCCCATGAGCTCAGGATTTCGGCTTTGAGAGCCTTCTCGGCGGCCAGATTCCCCCTTGCCCGATCGATCTCATCCCGCCGACGAGCTATCTCCCCGACCATCTCCCCAGCCGCTTCCTCGCCGTCGCCCAGGAGGAAAGCATCGACAAAAGCCGCGACCGGCTCTGGGTTGAAAACCGCCGGACCTCCCGCCACAACTATCGGAAAACCCCTGTCGCTCGCCCGCAACTCAAGCCCCGAAAGATCGATGAGCAAAAGAAGATTCGTGAACCCGAGCTCATGGGTAAGGGAGACACCGAGGATGTCGAAATCGGCGATCGGATGATAGCTCTCCAGTGAATAAAGTGGAGTACCGGTCTCGCGCAGCCTGGCCTCCATGTCCGGCCAGGGGGCATAGACCCGCTCGGCGAGAAAATCCTCGCGCGAGTTGACGACATGCTGGATCAGTTTGTGGCCGAGGTTGGCCGCAGCGATCTCGTAGACGTCGGGAAACGCTATCGCCACTCGCGCCCGTGCGCTGTCCCAGGGCTTCCGGACAAGTCCGATCTCGCCGCCGAAATATCGCGCCGGCTTTTCGACATGCGGCAGGATATCGTTAAGTCTTACAAGGATCTCCTCTGCGGGGGATTTCTCCGTTTCGGTTTTCATCCGATTAAATTATACAAGACATCGACCGCCCGTTTTCGCGATATTACCGGTTGTGTACCCTTCTGAGCCGCTTGAGACGCTCGGAATGCGCCATTTTACGAATATGGACCCTTACCGAATCTGAGCATTTGGACAAGGAGCCAAGAATTCGATGATTCGACACGACTGCGGACATCTGAAACGAGTTACTTCCAACGATATTCTCGAACGCAACAAGGGCACGCTTCGATGCGACGTTCACCGCGCCGCACCGGACGGCACCACTATCGCAGGGATGAACTGCCCGTCGGAATGCATGGGCTATCGCCCCATATCTAATGGAAAACGCGGCGCGGCGGCCTCCCCTCTTACCGCAATCAAAGAGGCGTTTCTCTCGTTGATGGGAAAATCCTGATCCTCACAGTTGCATCGTCCTGCTACCTGCTCCACATCTGCATCATGCTGTCCAGCTTATTCAGCAGGACTATCGTCGCCCATCCGAAGAAAGCGCTCGCTACAATCCCCGCGACAAATCCGGTGATCGCAGTCAGGCGACTCTCCCGGCTGTAGCTCTCCCGCGCCAGGGAGGCAAGCGATCTGATCGCCGCTATCAGGCATCCGAACGAGAGGAAAATCGAGCCCAGCAGCCCCAGTCCGAGGATGAACATCGGCTTCATTATACCATTCCCCTCCGAACCCTTTGCCGCAACCGAGTGGCTGCCGCGGATTTGGGGACTGGCACATGCTTAAGCAGAAAACGAATATGAAGAAGCAGAAGTTGGACGAGATCGGGGACTGGCTCGAATTTCGCTCATCACTGGCTTGACTCTTTCCATGCGGCACGGGGCGAAATTCGTGCCTGTCCCCAGTCCCGAAGTCCCGCCTAAGAAATCTCGAACATATTCATCTT
>Ga0315294_10006941_pt1 | contig 12432 bp, 10 predicted proteins | sample YL17G13_40_MG_FD_203626 | JGI IMG/M metagenome (GOLD analysis project Ga0315294, IMG submission 203626) | Sediment microbial communities from Yellowstone Lake, YNP, Wyoming, USA - YL17G13_40 | ecosystem: Environmental > Aquatic > Freshwater > Lake > Sediment | place: USA: Wyoming | collected...
AATTGAAGGAGTTTAAAACGAAAAATTTTAGAACACCAATTACGGTATGGATAGTATATCCTGAATCACCCCCTTCTAAGAATCAAGAGAGGCTGGCACAATAATGTGTTAATAAGACCTGAGGTTGGGGAATCAATTATGAAAGAAAATTAATGGATTATAAGAATCGACTTATCCTGTTTCTTTTTTCATATTTAATTTCTTTAGAGAAATTTTTGACGGTAAAACGCTAAATTACTGGTGTTTTTGCGTCCTGGTGACTTTGTGGTTTAATATTCAGCGAATCTAACCCCCAATTTTAGAAAGGGCGAGACAGCCATTCTTGAAGCCGACTAAGCTTCATTGCAGTCATTACTGTGTTTGACCACGAATACTCCCAGGTTTTCTGTCTTTTTTTTCTTTATGTGCTTTTTCACTTATTATCCTTATAAAGTCGCTCCAGTAAGGGCTTCTGGGTATTCCATTGACCAAGAATGCCAACCATTTGTATCTATCTTCTTTAGAATTTTCAAACCCAAAAGTCTGGTTTATAACAACAACACAAAAGTCCTCACAGCCAATTTGTTCAGCTTTGTTAAGCTGTTTCAGTAACATCTGGTAACCATTGGAAGTTGATACATCAAACCAGTTTGCCTCTGTGCAGGTTAGTCTTTTTTTATATCTTACAGCTAATTTCTTATAACTATTCCCGAAATATTCTATTCTTTCCGGAGTATCCGCCGCTGATTGAAAATGAACTCCTAATATTTCAAATCTTCCATGCTGGCAGATATAATCCAAAAAACGCAAATCAGAGCAAACATTCCCAGCAATCAGGTCAAATTTTCCATTCAGTCTGTCATGGATTAATTTCAGTCTGTGGACATACTTTTCTACTGGCTGGTCACGCATATGCTCTTCGGGTTCATTGTCATAACTTATTACACAATTCTTTTTATTGGCACCAGATGATACTAAATCATTCATCAACTTATCTGTAAAACTTATCAACTCGCCATCACCTGGATTCCATCTGGAACCGGTCAAATAAGTATCTATGGTTACTATTATATGAATATTATTTCCCAGGCAATATTTAACTGCTTCCCAGAAATGAGGGTGCTCATTATTCTGCAGTATTCTTGCCTCTATGACCTTGCAGTCATCAGTAAACCAGAAGTATCTGCCGACGCAGGAAGCTCCAATGCGTATGGATGTTTTATTTCTTGTCTCTGTTTTGTTTATATTAAAACAAAAGCTTAAGGTAAATATTAAAGATAATAATAATACCATGATACGGCAATTTTTTATATAATCAGGCATTATCATGGTTCTGACACTTAATTGACTCCTGACATATACAGAAGGTCCGAAATTCAAGCAATCGCCCAAAATTTAATCTAACTATGTGATGCGTTTGAACTGGCGGGCGAGTTGCTCGGGCGTCAGGAGAACCATAGTTGGGCGACCATGGGGACAGGTGAAGGCAAGGCGCGTGTTTTTCAGGTCGTCGATGAGACGCACCATTTCCTCACGGGAGAGCCTCTGTCCGGCGCGGATAGCGCTGTGGCAGGCGAGACACCGGGCAATCTCCTCACGCGCGGGCAGTGAGGCGCTATCCCCCTTAGATAAATCAACCGTCTCTAAGAGGTCGCGAATCAGGGCGGGCGCATCCATATCGGCAAGGTCTGAAGGGAGGGCATTGATGACAAAGGTCTGTCCGCCGAAGTGTTCCGCCTCAATGCCGAAAGATGCAAGAGGCTCCCGCAGGATTTCCATATCTGGAATCTGCGATACGTCCACATCAAATGTGATGGGCAGAAGGAGGCGCTGGATGGCAGGCTGCGCCGCGCCCCCCATGATACGCTCATACATGATGCGCTCATGGGCGGCATGCTGGTCAATGAGGAGCATGGAGCCTCCACAGGCGGCAACGATATAAGTGCCGGCGATCTGCCCGAGCGGCTCGGCATTCCTGACATATTCCCAGAAATCTGTGGCGGTTTGCGGTTGAGCGGTCGCTTCAGGAAATTCAGGCATCTCTTCCGGTGCGGCAACAGGCTGTGCGCGGGGAGGAGTCTCATCTGCCGGCGGTGGGGAAGGCATGGCATGAGTTGCCGCGCGATGGGCGGCAATGCCAAGGTCGGTCTGTTCCACAGCGCCCCGGCTCTGCCCCTTGAATGCATCCCGTATCATCTGCTCGGGGGTGGAAAATATCCCCGGAGATTCACGCCCTTTTACAAGTGAAGATGGCGAGACGGGCAGGGCTTCGGACAATCGCACAGAAGGGACAAGGCTCGCCTTCCGCAGTGCGCCGGCAATTACACGGTGGACAATGCTCGCCACCTGCCGCTCATCCTTGAACCGCACCTCCTCTTTGGTGGGATGGACGTTCACATCCACCTCATCCGGCTCTAAAAAGACAAAAATCGCCCCGACAGGGTGGCGCCCCGTCATGAGAATGCCCCCGTAAGCCTGTGACAGTATCGTGGCGAGAAGGCGATTCGTAACCGGTCTGCGGTTGACAAATAAATACTGTCCGCTTCTGTCCTTGCGCGCCGCATCGGGTTTGGCAACATATCCATGCACCGTAACGGGAAGATTCCCCGACTCCAGCTCTAAAAGCATCCCCTCAACCGATGAGCCCATCACCTGGCGGAATCGGTCTTTAAGCGTCTGCCTCGCCGGAAACTCAAGCAGTCGCCGACCTTTTGAGAGCAAGGAAAACGCCACCGCCGGATAGGAAAGCGCCTGCTGTGTAACCACCTGGAGAATGCGCCGCAATTCCGTGGTGGGCGCTCTCATGAATTTGAGCCGCGCGGGCGTGTTATAGAAAAGCCCCCGCACACAAACGGTTGTGCCGACAGGCGCACCCACAGTTTCCGGGGCGCCGGGCTCGCCCCCATCCATAGTGACGCGTGTGGAGGCAATGGCATCAGGGATGCGCGTTGTAAGTGTCAGGCGGCTGACGGCGGCAATGCTGGCAAGCGCCTCGCCGCGAAATCCCCTCGTCTTGACAGAGATGAGGTCATCAAGAGAGGCTATCTTGCTTGTCGCATGGCGTTCAAGTGAAAGGGACGCCTCCTCGGGCGTCATGCCGCAACCATCATCCGACACAGAGACGTCCCGCGTATCTTCGGACACCTCCACGGATACAAGGCTGGCGCCGGCGTCAAGGGAGTTTTCAACCAGCTCCTTGACAACGGAGGCAGGGCGGACAATCACCTCGCCGGCGGCAATCTGGTTAATCAGCGTGCGGGGCAATATCCTTATGCGTGACTCAACCATTGGTCGTCATCACCACTCATTTGTTAGTGAGCGCACCAACTCACTTTATCGGCGGTTCGCCGGCATATAGATAGCTCTCAAACATCTGCACCCATTCCGTCCACTTCTGCCCCTTCTTGTGCGCCTTTCTCTTCTCCTCAAAAAAGGTGCTGAGATAGGCGTCAATGTAATCGGCATAAAATAAAATCATCGCCTCAGCCGTCATGGGGACCTTGGGAGAGCCATACTCCTTTCTGCCGTGATGTGACAGGACAATGTGCTGGAGGAGCATTTTGGTTTCTTCGGGGAAGCCCTGGATGCGGGCGGTCTGGGTCTCAAGCATCATTCCCATCATGGAGATATGTCCCACAAGGCGTCCCTTGTCTGTGTTGTTGATGGCGGTGGTGTAAGCGTATTCATAAACCTTGCACCCGTCATGGATGAGTGCGGCGGTGAGGAGGAGGTCTGTATCAATGCCCTCATAGTTGGCGGCGATGGTGAGGGCGTTTTTAATGACGGCAAGGGTGTGCTCTGCAAGACCGCCGATATACGCCTGATGCATCATACGGGCGGCGGGGGCGCGTAGGAAGAGTTCCATAAATTTCTCATCAAGAAAAAGCGCCTCCAGAAGGGCATGGAGATGCGGCTCCTTCACCTGACCAACATATCCGAGGATTTCCGCCTTCATCTCCTCAAGAGGGCGTTTGGAGGTGGGAAGAAATTTCTGCACATCCAGAAGCGAGGCGTCAATCTTCTTTACTTCCTGGATTGTAACCTGCAATTGCTCTTTGTATTCACCCACGGTTGCCTTCACAAGGATGAAATCCCCCGGGCGGATGTCATTATTGAGAAACGGTTCGGCATTATCCCACATGACGGCTGAGGCAGTTCCCGTGCTATCCTGGAGGAGGAGTGAGGCGAAAGGGGCTCCCGTCTTCTTGAACTTCTTCTCCACCTCTTTCACAAGATAGACGGATTCAATCTTCGTGCTAACCTGAAGGTTTGTTATCGGGATGTGTTTCATCGTGCGCACCTCACAAGTGGGATTAATATGAATAGAGATGCTCTTATTCCGCAGTGGGGTGGTGAAATCAAGGAGATTCGGCAAAAAATTGAAAGTCAGAATAGAACAAAAATGAATATTATCCTGCCCATCCTGTCCATCCTTGTTAAAATGGATATTATCCTGCCCATCCTTGTTAAAAATGAATTTTAACACCTTTTTCTAACAAGGATATACAGGATGAACAGGATATTTATATATCACTCTTATCCAATGCCCTTAGTTAATCAGGCAAAAATCTTCAGGTGGCGCCCAATCTGCCATCGGAAAGGACATATCTTCTGAGATTGTAACTGGGCGGAATGGCATCATGTGTGACAAGGACAAGGGCTGTCCCGCTCGTCTTCTGATAATCAAGTATCATCTTCAAAATGTCCCTTGCCGTCTCCTCATCAAGATTCCCCGTAGGCTCATCCGCCAGAAGAATGTCCGGCTCGCCAATCAGGGCGCGTCCAAGAACCAGCCTCTGCCCCTGCCCCCCGCTCAGAACTGCGGGCATCTTGCCTGCAAAACCGCCAAGCCCCAGCCTCTCAAGAATCGCCCTGCCCCGACTCGCCGCCTCGCCGAGAATCTCGCCTCGCAAAAGGAGGGGAAGCATAACATTCTCCAGAATGGTCAGGTGCCTCTGGACATGGACATCCTGAAAACAGAAACCAATATGTTTGTTGCGGAAGATGGCGAGGGAGGCGTCATCGAGGGTGGATATATTGCGTCCATTAAACAGAACAGCCCCCTCTGTGGGGGACTCAAGACCGCTTATTATATGCAGGAGCGTGGTTTTTCCGCTGCCGGACCTGCCCTGAATGAGAATGCCCTCGCCCGGCTCCAGTGTGAACGAGAGGTCTTTCAAGACCCAAGGCTCGCCATCGCCAAAACGTTTGAAGACATTCCGGAGTTGAAGCATCACATGCCCATCTGGAGCGCCGGGGCGTCACTCCCACACAAATGATTTGTCCTCAGTAGTGTTTTTGGAGCCGAAGACCTTGTTCAGGTTAACCTGCTTGGTAATCCAGTGAATAGGCCTTGTGACAAGATATTCCGCCGCCATGCCAATTGGATGGGCAACATAGGAGAGAATCAGCACGGGGTTGTCATCCGCGCCCCTCTTGTAATCGGCTGCGCCGGAAACTGACGTCAGAACAAAAAATACCGCAATTAAAAGCCCCACCAGAATGAATTTCGCACTCATGAACCCACCTCCCCTTTGCAAATATATTATATGAATCTCTTTAATTAAGAATGATGTCAAGATGTTTCATTCTTCAATGAAATGAACAGGGAAATTTTTTACCTGCAATTATCCCATAACGATTTTTTTAATAAAAACAATTGCGGTGGGGAATGTTTCCCATTATGGATGTTTACAATTTTTGATACGCTGTGAAATCGCATGGGTGATTTTCATCCCACCTGCGGGGAAAGAAATGCTCGGCATGTGTGGCATCTGCGGTAAAATCCTGCTGGATGAAACAAAACGGGTCTCCGAGGAGGAAATCCGGGCTGTCAACACCCTCCTCCACCACAGGGGTCCCGACGAGGAGGGATATTTTGTCCGCAGGCATGTTGCCTTTGGACACAAACGTCTCTCCATCATCGACCTCGCCACAGGCAGGCAACCCATCACCAACGAGGATGAGTCCTGCGTCATTGTCTTTAATGGCGAGATTTATAACTTCCAGGAGCTGCGCGAGCCTCTTGAGAAAAAGGGGCACCGGTTCAAGACAAAATCGGACACGGAGGTTATCCTCCATCTCTACGAGGAAGAGGGCGAAAATTGCGTGGAGAAACTGCGCGGTATGTTTGCCTTCGCCATCTGGGATGAAAAGAAAAAGTCATGTTTCCTCGCGCGCGACCGCGTTGGGAAGAAGCCACTGTATTACGCCCTCACGCCTGACTCGTTCCTCTTCGCCTCGGAGCTGAAGGCGCTCCTTGTAGAGCCGTCCATCTCCCGCGAGATTGACCTCAAAGCCCTGCACTATTATCTAACATTTCAATACGTCCCCGCCCCTCATTCCATCTTCAAATCCGTGAAAAAACTGGAGTCCGCCCACACCCTCACTTTCCAGAATGGCGCAGTCCGCACCCGCCGCTACTGGGACCTCCCCTACATCCCGAAGATGAATATCACCGAGGAGGAGGCGCTGAAGCGCACGGATGCCATCATAGACGAGGCGGTGCAAATCCGTCTCTTAAGCGAGGTGCCGCTGGGATGCTTCCTGTCAGGCGGCGTGGATTCCTCTGCAATCGTCGCCTATATGCGTCGCCACATCACCGGCGACCTCAAGACCTTCTCCATCGGCTTTGAGGAGGAGACGCACAATGAGCTCCCCTATGCGCGGAAGGTGGCAGAACTCTTTGAGACAAAACATCAGGAGTTCATCGTCCGACAGGACGCCATTGACATCCTGCCGAAACTGGTCTGGCACTTTGATGAGCCGTATGCGGACTCCTCCGCCATCCCCACCTATTACGTCTCCAAAATGACGCGCCAGTATGTGACCGTTGCGCTGAATGGCGATGGCGGCGATGAATCCTTTCTCGGATACGAACGATACGTGGGCTTGCCCAGGTTGAGACAATATATGAAAATCCCCAGACCCCTGCGCATCCTCCTCCAGCCCCTCGCCCGCGCCCTTTTCAAGACCTTTCCCGAAAGCACCCGCATTGAAAAATTTTTCTACGCCAACACCTTCTCACTCTATGACGAGGCACGGCTCTACCTGCAGATGATGACCGTCTTCCGGGAATATCAGAAGGATTTCCTTTACGGTCCCCTCATGAGGGAGATGTTGCGGATGGACGCCTACCAGTTCCCGCTGAAATATTATAATGACGGCATGGCAGACACCCCCGTGGAACACAAGGTGCGCTCGGACATCATGACATATCTCCCCGGGGCGCTCCTGCCCAAAGTGGACCGCACCACCATGGCGAACAGCCTTGAGGGGCGCGCCCCGTTCCTTGACCATTGCCTCATGGAATACGCCGCCAAACTCCCCACTGCGATAAGATTCGGCGATGGCACTCTCAAATATCACCTGAAAAAAGTCCTGAAGGATAAACTTCCACATGAGATTTTATGGCGCAGGAAACAGGGCTTCGCCGTGCCGGTGGGGGAATGGTTCAAAAAAGACCTTTCCGCCTTTGCACGGGACATTCTGCTTTCCGAAAATGCGCGCCGCAGGGGATATCTCAACACGAAATACGTTGAAAAAATCCTTGATGACCACCGGACCGGACGCCAGAACCACCATCACCGCATCTGGGCGCTCCTCTGCCTCGAACTCTGGTTCATGACATTTTTAGACCGGGGGGATATTTCATCGGGACCCATCACACTTGGACGGTGAAATTCTAATCCAGCGCATATCGCAAAATGATTAATCTCTTCCATCTCACATCATCCTCCGATATTGGCGGGACGGAACGGATGCTCGTCAATCTCCTCTCCCGAATCGATAGGGCGCGGTTTGCAAATGTGGTCTGCTCCCTCACGGGCGGCGGTGAACTCACAAAACGCCTCCAGGCGCTTGGCTGTGAGGCGCATACACTTAACCTGAGCCATCCATTTCAACTGGCACGGGTGCGGACACTTTATCGGCTGATGAAGTCCCGCCACTTTGACGTCATCCAGACTTACGGGCTGAGGGCTGATACCATCGGGCGCATCCTGGCGCGCTGGGCAGGCATACCATTCATCATCTCCAGCATCCGCAGTCCCGACCCCTGGCGGCGCTGGTATCATATCCTCCTTGACCGCGCAACGCATCCGCTCGCAAACCTCTTCATCAGTAATTCCGAGGCGGGGAAAAGGAGTCGCATTGAGCGCGAGAAATATCCGGCGGAAAAAATTAGCGTGATTTATAACGGGATACCTGAACCGCAGGAGTTTTCAGCCGAGGCAAAAGCGGCGCTGAGGAAAAAATTCGGTATGCCTGACAAAGTCTCGCCGATTGTGGCGATGGTGGCAAACCTGCGCATAATGAAGGGTCATGCGGATGTCATCCACGCCCTCCCCGGTCTGAAAAACCTCCTTCCTGATATTATATTTCTCTTTGCGGGACGTGACGACTCATCGGGGTCTATGGAAAGGTTGGCTCATAACCTCGGTGTGACAGACCATATCAGATTCCTCGGTTACCAGCCGGAACCGGCGGAAATTCTGACTGCAAGCGACATCTTTCTCCTGCCCTCGCACTGGGAGGGATGCCCCGCCTCGCTCCTTGAAGCCATGGCGGTGGGAATCCCCTGCATTGCCGCAAATGTCGGCGGCATCCCTGAAATCATCACGGACAAAAAAAACGGACTCCTGATTCCACCGCACAGTCCTGAGGCAATCACCGAGGCTGTTCATTTTCTTGCCACGCATCATGCGGAGGCTACGAGAATGGGCGCTTCGGCGCGAGCCTCCTTCCTTGAACACTTCACACTTGAGCGCATGGTAAGTGAATATGAAGAACTCTATTCAATGGTCTTAATACTCTCTAAACCTGTGAGATAGAACGGGAGGCAATGCGTATGATTAAAGTGGGCATAATTGGAGGCTCGGGGTTAGACGACCCCGAAATCCTGAAGGATGCGCGGGAGGTGATTATTGAGACATCCTTCGGCGCTCCATCACCCATCACCATGGGCAACATCTCAGGCGTGGAGGTGGCGCTCTTTGCGCGCCACGGACGTCAACATACCATCCCCCCAACTCAGGTCAACAACCGCGCCAACATCCGCGCCATGAAAGACCTCGGCTGCACCCACATTCTCGCCACCACCGCTGTGGGAAGTCTCCGGGAGGAAATCGGGCGCGGCGACCTTGTCATCCCTGACCAGTTCATCGACTTCACCCGCCGTCGCCATCTCACCTTTTATGATAAGTTTGAGCCTCACAGTGCCGCCCACACCGCCATGCCGGAGCCTTTCAATGAGCATCTCCGCAAGGCGCTAATCGCCTCCGCCGGCGAACTCAGTCTGAGGTTTCACCCAAAAGGCACCGTCCTGACAATTGAAGGACCCAGATTTTCAACCCGCGCCGAATCCCGCATGTATCGCAACTGGGGCGCGGACGTGGTCAATATGAGCACCGCGCCCGAGGTCATCCTCGCAAATGAGGCATCCATACCCTATGCCACTGTGGCAATGTCCACCGATTATGACGCCTGGAAGGATGATGAGGAGCCTGTTTCCTGGGACGCCATCGTGCAGATATTCTCCGAGAATGTGGAAAAGGTCGTCAGTCTCCTTTTGAAAACCATCCCCAGAATCTAAGAGAAAACGAAAAATAGTCCGCCTCAGGCGGATTATATTATTCCCTCCCTGTGTTCCCAGTGGTTTATTATTCTCTCCGCCTCAGACGGATTGTTAGTGTCTATAAATGATATTTCTCAATTTCCTTGACGCCGCGCCTCCTTTTCACAAATCCTGTTATGCGTTGTGAGTTTTTATGGGGAGGGTTAAGGTGGCTCAGATAAATGAATCCGAAATCCACGGAATCGTGGAACAGGTTGTAAGGAACATACTGGAAAAGGGAGCGACCGGCATGTCTGTGACGGCGCCAGCCGAAGCCCCATCAACCCCGCGCCCCTGCCGCGGCATAGGTATCTTTGAAACCGTTGACAAGGCAGTGAATGCCGCCACGGAGGCATTCCGCGTCCTGAACTCCATGACGCTGGAACAGCGGGGCAAAATCATCGCCGCCATCCGAGCCTGCGGCATCAAAAATGCCCGTGAATTCGCCGAGCGCACCATCAAAGAAACCGGCATGGGACGGATTGAGGATAAACTCAACAAGCTGTTTTCATCCTCGGAACGGACACCAGGGATTGAAGACCTCCTGACAAACGCCTGGAGCGGAGATTACGGTCTGACAACGGAGGAGCTGGCGCCCTGGGGCGTCATTGCCGCCGTCACACCCTCCACCCATCCCGTTCCCACCCTCATCAACAATGCCATCTCTATGGTCTCCGCGGGCAATGCCGTTGTCTTCGCCCCGCATCCCGCATCTAAAAATGTCTTCCTCTATGCCATCGGTCTGATGAACGATGCCATTCTAAAGGCGGGAGGACCGGAGTATCTCCTTGTCACAATCTCAGAGCCGACTATTGAAAATGCGCAGGAGACCTTTTTCCATCCGGGGACGCACCTCCTTGTTGTGACAGGCGGACCCGGTGTGGTCAAAGCCGCCATGCAGGTGCCAAAGAGGGTCATCGCCGCCGGTCCGGGCAATCCTCCCGTCGTTGTGGATGAAACGGCGGACATCCGCCAGGCAGTGGCGGACATTATAGAGGGCGCCGGCTTTGACAATAACATACTATGTGTGGCGGAAAAGGAAATCTTTGTGGTGAATTCGGTCTTTGATGTCTTCATGCGCGAGATGGCGCTTCAGGGGCAGGTAAAACTTGAGCGTCCGCAGATTGACGCCCTGACGAAGGAAGCCTTTATCCCTGCAAAGGGGGGCAATGTGAACCTGAACCGCGAGCTTGTGGGGCGCTGTGCCTGTGTCCTTGCCGAACGCATCGGGCTCCGCCTCTCTCAGGATGTGCGCCTCCTTTACGGCGAAACCGAGCCTGACCACATCTTTGTCATTGAGGAGCAGATGATGCCTTTCATCCCGATTGTGCGCGTGCCGGATGTGAAGCGGGGCATTGAACTTGCCATTATCGCGGAGGGCGGGCGCTGCCATACGGCGCTCATGCACTCGCGCAATGTGGCGGCAATGCATGAGATGGCGCGGAAGGTGAACACTACCATCTTTGTGAAGAACGGCTCATGTCTGGCGGGGCTTGGCATTGGCGGCGAGGGGACGCTCTCCTTCACCATTGCCACACCCACGGGAGAGGGCGTGACCACGGCGCGCACCTTCACACGCCGCCGTCGCTGTACACTGAAGCGGTATTTCCATATTGTATGAGTAATACTTGGAAACATTAACAAAATGAAAACTAATTCACCATCCGCCTCAGGCGGACACAGAGGACACAGAGTTTAAACATCAGAAATTCATGATATTCTCTGTGCTCTCTGTGACTCTGTGGTGAATCATAAAACAAAGGAGTTCCATATTTCCTGATGCCCATCGACCCGAAAGTCATCCGCGAGATTGTGGAAAGTGTGGTGTCCGAGATGAAAGGGCGTGAGCGCCCGGTGGCGGATGCAGACGTGGCGCGGGGTATTGTCCCCGTGGGCGTCTCCATAAGGCATGTCCATCTCTCAAAGGAGTATGTGGAGCGGCTCTTCGGGCAGGGACACCAGCTGACGCCTCAGCGCGAGCTTCTCCAGAAGGGCGAATTTGCGGCGGAGGAGACCGTGACGCTTGTTGGACCGCGTATGCGGGCGCTGGAACATGTGCGCATCCTGGGACCCGCACGGGGCGAAACCCAGGCGGAGATTTCCCTGACGGATGCCATTTATCTCGGCATTCATCCGCCTGTGCGCCCTTCGGGCAATCATGAGGGTTCGCCTGGAATTTTGATTGTCGGTCCGTCGGGTTTTGTGAACATCTTATCCGGCGTGATACGCCCTAACCGGCATATCCATCTCTCACCCGCCGAGGCGACGGCGCTCGGGCTGAAGGATAACGATAATGTGCTTGTGAAAGTCCAGGGCGACCGCCCGCTCATTTATTATGACGTCCAGGTGCGTGTGAAGGAATCATTTGTGGCGCAGATGCATCTCGATACGGACGATGCAAACGCCGCGGGCGTTCGCGATGGGGATAAGGTGCAGATTATCCTCCGGAAGGAGGATTGCCGCCTCTGCGAGAGAATCGGGTCATAATCTCACACAGAGTCACAGAGGACACAGAGGATAATGAAACAAATAAAATATTGGATATTCTCTGTGCACTCTGTGACTCTGTGGTGAAATTGTGCGGGGAAAATCATGAGTGAGGAAAAAACCATCCTGATTATCAATCCCGGAAGCACATCCCTGAAGTTCAAGGTTTATCATTTCCCGGAAGAAAAAATTCTTGCCACCGGCAAGGTGGAGCGCATCGGAGGGGGAAAAAGCGAGTATCACTTTTACATTGGAGAAAAGGAATTAAAGGGACAAAAATCCATGCCCGATTACAAAAGCGGGATTGAGTTGATTTTGCATGTACTAACCGGTCAGGAATCTATTCTCCGGTC
>Ga0315294_10006943_pt1 | contig 12431 bp, 15 predicted proteins | sample YL17G13_40_MG_FD_203626 | JGI IMG/M metagenome (GOLD analysis project Ga0315294, IMG submission 203626) | Sediment microbial communities from Yellowstone Lake, YNP, Wyoming, USA - YL17G13_40 | ecosystem: Environmental > Aquatic > Freshwater > Lake > Sediment | place: USA: Wyoming | collected...
AAACGGAGCTCTTGACCCGGGCGCAGCATGTGATCCCCCTGCGGGCGTGGTATGATAGACAGGCGGGCGCGCGCAAGAGACCGAGGCTGGAAGCCGGGCCGAGGCCATCCAACTATCATGCACTGCTGCGGGCCTGGCGTCAGCAAGTGGCAAGAAGACTGATCTACATCCGAATGATCCATGCTCCGTCTGACTTCGGCAGCGTTGCAGAGACGCTGGACACGGTAGGCGGGGAGGTGCTGAGTGTCGCCGGCTGGCGGAAGCATCAGGAAAGCGTGGCGGCGTTCTGGGACCGACTCCAGGCGGAGCTGATGCTGAGATTGGAGAAGGAGCTGCCAGGGGCGGACTGGGGGGAACTGCGCATCTACCAGGATGGAATGCCGGTCGCGGGAGAGGACGCGAGGCGCATAGTGGATGAGGTAGCGGATGCCGGGAGCCCGAACTATCGGCTGCTGAGAGAGCTGCTGGCGCGGGGAGCGCGGATAGAACGGACGGAGGATGCCGGGCTGCTCAGGGAGGAATATGAGTTGGTGCGCAAGCTCGCGGCCGCCCGCGGGCCGGTGGAAACGGCGCAGGCGGCGCAGGCGTACCGGCAACGCGGCGACGCGCTGCTGCGGGCGCGGGACATCTTCATCGCCAGGCGAATTGACGAGACCCTCAAAGAGGGGGAGCTGGGGCTGCTCTTTATCGGCGCCCTTCACCGGGTGGCGGAGTACCTGCCGCCGGATATCGAGGTCCTCTCGCTCTCCTGAGAGATGCCGCCGGCGGCTTGCAACCTCTTCCCTGGTTGCAAGTCGCATGTGTCTGCCCCGGGGAAACCCATAGACCCCAAAGGCAACCAGGTTGCGACGGGTGTTGTGTATCCGAACAATCCGCCCTAATTGAGGATTGTGCGGCCGGTCGAGACCTGGTACAGTCCGTAAGCCGATGTGAATTAGCCTTCAGATAACTGATTGTCGCGGTGGTCAAGGTAGCCACTCAGCACTGTCCTCGGACAGAGCTTGAGTGGCTCTTCTGTTTGTAGCCGTGGGGGGCAGCTACCGGAAGTCAGAAGCGCGGCACCCGCGCGCTCGTACGACAAAGAAAGGAGGTGAGAGAGAATGGCAGTCGAGAAAGCGATCGCTTCCTCCAGTCTGGTGGAGGTAATCGATCGGATCCTGGACAAGGGCATCGTCATTGATGCCTGGGTCAGGGTTTCCCTGGTGGGCATCGAGCTCCTGGCCATCGAGGCCAGGGTGGTCATCGCCTCAGTGGAGACCTACCTGAAGTACGCCGAGGCCATCGGCCTGACGGCCACCGCCGCCGCCCCCGCGTGAGCGGGGAGTGCGGTCAACCGATGACGGGGGCGCGGTCGAGATCTTCGCGGTTTCGGCCGCGCCCGGCCTCACATAACGTGGGGTTCACTGTGAACGGCGGGCCCAAGCGGCGGGTCCCGCAAAGATGCTTGAGAAAAGGGAGACGACATGGGCACTTTGACGCAGCAAATGCGAAGCCTGGCCGCGGACATCACGAGCAGCCGCGATGAGCGACATGCCTGGCTGGGCGACCTCAGAGAAGAAGTGGACGCCCTGCGCACGGAGATCCGCTCCGGGTGGCGGGAGCGCAGGTCCGAGGTCGACAAAATGCGCGGTGAGATCCGCGCCGATCTGCGGGGCGCGCGGCGAGCGTGGCAGGAAGGGATCGCAGCGGGCGCGCGCTCCGGCGTGAAGCCCGCCCCGGCAAGGCACGCCAGGACAACGAGCAAGCACCGCAAGTGACAAGTTGGGCGCCCCGATAGCCGCTTCGGGGCGCCCAACCCGAAGTCCACCCGAATCGGGGTCCGAATGCGCGGAGAGAACACGAGGATTGAAGGCCGCAGCAAGGCGATGGCCGAGCTCAGGTGTGCCTTCTGCCATGGCACGGGCAAAGACCCATTCGACCTGCTCTCGGAGCATGCGCGGTGCGAGGTGTGCGGGGGGTCGGGCAAGGTTACGGTGGCGCAACCCGCCCGCAGGTGCGCTTTCTGCCGCGGCAGCGGGGTGTTTCCGGGAAGCCGCCTGACGTGCACCGTGTGCATGGGAAGAGGCATGGTCACAGTGGACGAACCGGCGCAGGCCTGTCGGGCCTGCGCCGGGGCTGGTGTGGTGGCAGGGCGTTCTCTGCCCTGTTCGGCGTGTGGAGGGAAGGGATTGATCGCTGGGGCTTCGTCGCCTGGGGCGGGGCCGAGCAGGGCAAAGGTCTTGCAGAAAGGCAAGGGATGAACAGATTCACAGAGGACATGATGATGACGGTGCTGGAGCCGCACGCGCAAAGCGGCTTTGTCGAGACCGACTACGTGCGCGACATCACGCTGCGGGCGCACAGTTGCCTGGAGGCGGGTTTCCCGGTCCACTTTCGCGGCGGATCGGGCACCGGCAAGACAACGCTGGCTATGCATCTCGCCCACCTGGTGGGCCGGCCCATGGTGCTGATTCATGGCGATGAGGAGTACACCACCTCCAGTCTCGTGGGAGGCGAATACGGCTACCGCCTACGCAAAGTGGTGGATAACTTCATCCACTCAGTGCTAAAGACCGAGGAGGACTTCTCTCGCCGCTGGGTGGACAACCGCCTCACCTTCGCGTGCAAGTACGGCTTCACCCTGGTTTACGACGAGTTCACTCGTTCCCGGCCCGAGGCGAACAATATCCTGCTCTCCATTCTCCAGGAGAAAATGTTGGAATTGCCGATGGCCCGGGGAGATGAAAACTACCTGCGGGTGGACCCGGATTTTCGCGCCATCTTCACCTCCAACCCGGAGGAATACGCCGGCACCCACAAGGCACAGGATGCCCTGCGGGACCGCATGGTCACCCTTGACCTCGATCACTTCGACCGGGACACCGAGATCGCCATCACCCAGGCCAAGGCCGGCCTCTGCCGGGAGGAGGCGGAGAGAATTGTGGACCTGGTGCGAGCCTTCCGGGAGAGGGGCAGCTACGAGTTCGCCCCCACGGTGCGCGCCCCCATCGTGATCGCCAAGGTGGCCAGGGTGCGAGAGGCGGCCGTGAACCGCGGGGATGCGGTCTTCCGGCAGATCTGCCTGGATGTGATCGGCTCGGAAACGAGCCGCAGCGGAATTCATTCCGATCGGCGGGGGACGAGAGAACTCATCCAGGGCCTCATCGAGGAGTTCTGTGTCGGCCCCTCGCGCCAGGAGGAAGCACACCAGCCAGCAGTCGCGCCCCAACCGGAGCCGGCCCATGTTTAGCGCGCAGGCCCTGGCGCGAGGAATGATAGCAGCGGAAAAGGCGCGGCTCCTTGGGCGGGAAGAAAGAAGCCGCTTCCCCGCCACCGGCTGGAGCAGTGGCAAATCCTCGCCCTGGGGCCGGGCAAAGCGAGAACGGAGAACAGTGGGGTGGCCGGTCGCCAGCCGGGCAAAAGAGACCGCTCCTGAGCAGTTGGAATCTCCGCGGCCTTTGCGGACCCTCGCGGTTGGCTATTAGGCAGAGTAAGGAGAGGGAACGAGATGACACTGATGCGTGGATTCTCGCGGGTGAGCGAGAAGGGCGCGGTCCTGATTCCCGAAAACATGCGCCGGGAAGTAGGGCTGAAAGCCGGGCAACTGGTGGAGCTGAAAGTGGTGGGCGCGAGCAAGGCAAAATCCCTGCTCGTCTCAAAGCGGGAGGCAGCGCGCTAAGCCGACGGCCCCGCACTAACATCGTCGCAGGAGGCAACAACATGAGCATTGCTAAGGCAGGCCAGACCGTGGTGAGATTCTTTGAGGAGGTCTTGGACAAGCCCGGGCGGGTGATCGCGGTGGAGCCCGATAGCGAGGGAGGGTGGCGGGCCCTGGTGGAGACGGTGGAGGAGTCCGAGTATATGCGCCGGCTGGGCAGGAGCGAGATGATGGGCCTCTATGAGGTGCAGGTGGACTCCAGCCTGGAGATAGTCTCATTCAACCGAAAGGGCCTGAAAGAAAGAACCGCCCTCGAGATGAGTGTAGGCTGAGGTGGGAAAAATGCTGCCCATAGGACGCCTCGCCGATATGCGTACCAGCGTGAGCGAACACGTTCATTCCCTTCCTCCCACCCATCGCTCACCCTATCTGGAACGCCACCTCTTGGCCAAGAAAGGGGAGAGATTGGAAAGAGAGATTGCCCTGCTCGAGCGCAGGTGCCAGCAGTGCCGCCAGCAGCTGGCCGACATCGAGGCCAAAATGGGGCATCCGGCCGCCCCGGGGGAAGTCGGAAGAGCAGCCGCGACGCCTCTGGCGAGCAGAGAGCAGGCGCCGGGGCGGCTCTCGAAAATGAGCGTTGAATATTGAAAGACAGCTCGTGCTTCGTAGCGTAGGGACGCTTCGCGAAGCGCCCCTACTTCGCAGAGTAGCAAATGAGCTTGCGGGGAGAAAAGACGTGAGAAAGAGTGCGCGACAACCGAGGGACAGCGAAAAGAAGGAGCCGGTGGAGGTTGACCTTGGGTTCGGCTTGGGCGGCATCTTCAAGGGACTGGGCAATTTCATCGAGTTGCTCGGCGAGATGGCCGAGGAAGGCAGCCAGGAAGTCACGCGCACCGGGGAAGTGAAGGGGCCGGGCCGAACCCGGGCGATGTACGGGTTCACCGTCAAGATAGGCGCCGGAGGCGTGCCCGAGGTGGAGCGGTTCGGGACCGTCCGCGCGCCGAAGATGGGGGCGGCGGTGGAGGAGGTCAGAGAACCGGTGGTTGACGTATTCGACGAGGGCAACGAGGTGGTGGTCATCGCGGAGATGCCCGGAGTGGAAGAGAGCGACATCCAGTTCGAGATCAAGGAAGATATCTTGCTTCTCTCCGCGCGCCACGAGGAACGCAAATACAGCAAGGAAGTGCTGCTGCCATGCGCCGTGCTCGCCGACACGGCCAAAGCATCCTATGCCAACGGTATCCTCGAACTGAGGGTGACCAAGGCCCCGGCGGCGGGATAGGTGGAGTTTGCGGTGGAAGGGGAATCAGTGCGCAAGGACGGTGGGGTAGCCAAAGCCATCAGCCTGCAGGTTGCCGAGGCCCTCAGCAAGGACGTCGGGCGCGGGATCGCTCGCGTGGACCCGGCGGACATGGAGAAGCTGGAGGCGCAGGTCGGCGACGTGATCTTGGTAGGCGGCAAGCGCAAGACGGCGGCCCGGGTGATGCCGGCTTACCCTGAGCAGCGCGGCAAGGGCATGCTGCAGATAGACGGGATCACGCGCGAGAATGCCCAGGCCGGCCTGGATGAGAAAGCGATCGTGGAAAAGGCCGAGGGGCGGCCGGCCCAGGTCATAGTCCTTTCCCCGCTCGGCAATGTCAGCGCATTGCGCGGCGAGAAGGACACCGGCTACCTGGGGCGACTCCTGGAAGGCCTCGCCGTGACGGCGGGAGACCGGGTGCGCGCCACCTTGTTCGGCTCTCGCTTTCAGGACTTCCTGGTGGCGGATACGGCTCCGCGGGGGGTGGTCCTGGTGCAGGGCGCCACCACCATCAAGGTGCGCGAGGAGAAAGCCGCGGAGAGACGGACCGGGATCAGCTACGAGGACATCGGCGGTCTGCGCAAAGAGATCCAGCGCGTGCGGGAGATGATCGAGTTGCCGCTCAAGCACCCGGAGGTATTCGAGCGGCTGGGGATAGAGCCCCCGAAGGGGGTGCTGCTCCACGGCCCTCCCGGCACCGGCAAGACCCTCATTGCCCGGGCGGTGGCCAATGAAACCGACGCCTACTTCGTCGCCGTCAACGGCCCGGAGGTGATCCACAAGTTCTACGGCGAAAGCGAGGCCAGGCTTCGCGGCGTTTTCGAGGATGCTGCCCACCACGCTCCCAGCATCGTTTTCCTGGACGAGATCGACGCCATCGCGCCCAAGCGGGCCGAGGTGACCGGCGAGGTGGAGAAGCGGGTGGTGGCGCAGCTGCTCGCCCTCATGGATGGCCTAGAGCAGAGGGCGCAGGTGATCGTGATTGGGGCCACCAACATCCCCGGCAACCTCGATATCGCGCTGCGTCGCCCGGGGAGGTTTGACCGGGAAATCGCCGTCGGCATCCCGGACCGGGAGGGCCGCTTGGAGATACTCCAGATTCACACCCGCGGCATGCCGCTCACCCCGGACGTCGACCTGGAACACATCGCGGGCATCACGCACGGCTTCGTCGGGGCGGACCTGGCGGCGCTGTGCCGCGAGGCGGCAATGGCCTGCCTGCGCGTGTTCCTGCCGCGGGTTGACTTCGAGCTGGAAACCCTGCCTTACGAAGACTTGCTCAGCCTCGAGGTAAACATGGAGCACTTCCTGGATGCGCTGAAGGAAGTGGAGCCATCGGCCATCCGGGAGGTGCTGGTGGAAATCCCCGACGTGCGCTGGGAGCAGGTGGGGGGACTGGAAGAAGCCAAGCGCGAGCTGCGCGAGATGGTTGAGTGGCCGCTCAAGCACGCCGGCCTGTTCACCTTCGCGGGCATCAAGCCGCCTCGCGGCATACTCCTCCACGGCCCTCCGGGCACCGGCAAGACCCTGCTGGCAAAAGCAGTCGCCACCGAGAGCGAGGTGAACTTCATCCCGGTCAAGGGCCCCGCGCTGCTGTCCAAATGGGTGGGAGAATCTGAGAAGGGCGTGAGGGAGACCTTCCGCAAGGCCCGGCAGGCGGCGCCTTGCATCATATTCTTCGATGAGATAGATGCCATTGCTCCGCAGCGAGGTTCGGCAGGAGACGGTCATGTGAGCGAGCGCGTGCTGAGCCAGTTGCTCACAGAGCTTGACGGCATCGAAGAACTGAAGGGGGTATTGGTGCTGGCGGCAACCAACCGCCTTGATATTCTCGACCCGGCCCTGTTACGGCCGGGGAGATTCGATTCCTTGATCGCCCTGCCGGCGCCCGACGAGGAGGCGCGGCGCGAGATCTTCCGGGTACACACAATGGGCCTGCCCCTGGCCGAGCCGCCCGACTTGGATTCTTTTGCGCAGGCGACTGAGGGATTTGTGGGCTCCGATATTGAGGGCGTCTGCAGGAAAGCCGCGACGCTGGCGATCCGGGCTTTCCTCGCTGCCAGCGAGAACGAGAGGCCGGACTACGGCACCTTCGTCATCGGCAAGCGCCATTTCCAGGAGGCCCTGGCGCTGGTGGGCGCTCACATCGACCGGCCAGGGCCGCGGGAGCTGTGATGGACCTCGAGGGGAAGTACATCCTGTGCATCGTTGAAGCGGGACCGCTGGCGGATATGCGCGAGAGCGGAATCTACACCATTCCCTATCGCGACATCGCCGCGGTGGTGAGGGACGTCCCGCTGCCGGCGCCGCAACCGACCCGACAGGACCTCGTGAGCCACCTGCGCACGATCGAGCACATCATGACCACTCGGACGGTGATCCCGGTGGTATTCGGCAGCATCGCGGACAGTGACGAGGAGGTGAGCGACGGCCTGCTGGCTTCCCGCTACGATGAATGGCAGGCGCTGCTGGCACACCTGGCGGGCAAAGTGGAACTAGGGCTGAAAGTGCTCTGGAAAGAGCTGGAGGCGGTTTTCGCGGAGATCGTGGCCGAGCGGGAGGATATTCGCGCACTGCGCGACGCTATCGGGGGCCGCCCGCAAGCGGCCACCTATCAGGGACGGATAGAGATCGGCGAGATGGTGGGGCGGGCGCTGGAGGAGAAGAAGGGCCGCGAGGGCGGAGCGATGCTGGAGATGCTGGCGCCGCTGGCGGCGGAGGTGCGCAGCGGGAAGTTGCTGGGAGAGAACATGATCCTCAACGCCGCCTTCCTGGTCGAGCGCCGGCGCGAGTCCGAGTTCGACGGCACCGTGTCCCGGCTCGCAGAGGACTTCGGCGGGCGCTTGGCCTTCAAATACGTAGGTCCTGCACCGCCGTTCAATTTCGTCAGCGTGTGATACATCGAATTAGAATCTCTAACCGGGATTATGCATAGGAAAAGGTCAATGTCATTCTGAGCGCAGCGAAGAATCTTGGTAGGGAATGTGCAACCGCGATGGCAAGACCCTTCGCTTCGCTCAGGGTGACATCACTCGCTGGGTGAATGCTTCACGCTCGTTATGCATAATCTGGATCTAACAAAACCTCGTTACTGTGTCACCCCGAGTGTTGACGAGGGGTCGGATTCAAGCACAGCATAATAACCCGGGTTAGAGGCGCTTAAGAGGGCAAGCAGATGGGGCTCCTGGGATCATTGGCAGGTCTTCCGTTCGCGCCCGTGAAGGGGCTGGTCGCGCTGGCGCGCCAACTACAGCAGCAGGCCGAGCAAGAGAAAGAACAGGAACTCGCCCAACTGCAGGGCGAGCTGCTGGAGCTGGAGCTGCGCTACGACCGCGGCGAGATGCGCAGGGAAGACCTCGACGAGAAAGAGGCGGAGCTGCTGCGGAAAGTCGGCGCGCTGGCGGGCGCCGCCGCGGCTGGAGACCAGGAATGACGGCGAGAAAAAAGGCAACCGCCATCTACGTCTATTGCATCACGGAGGGGGAACCCATCCGCGCCGCCGCCGGACTGCACCCGTTGCGGGCGGTGTATTCCGTCGTCAATGAGGACCTCGTGGCCGTGGCCAGCCAGGTGTCGCTCGAGGAGTTCGGGCAGGAGGCCCTGTCGTCTCATCTGGCGGACCCATGCTGGCTCGAAAGGGAGGCACGGGGCCACGAAGCAGTGACCGAGAAAGTGATGGAGACCCGCGCCGTCCTACCGCTGAAGTTCTGCACCGTCTTTCGCACCAAGGCGAGGGTGACCGCCTTGCTGCGCTCGCAGCGGGACCAATTCCACCGAGCGCTCGCTGCGCTCCGAGGAAAGGAAGAGTGGGAGGTGAAGCTGTTCGCGGAGCCCCGGTTTGCCGACCCCACTGGGCCGGACCGGGAGCCGGACGCTACCTTGTCCGGCAAGGACTACCTGCTGGGCAAGGCGACGGCAAGGCTGAGGGCTTCGGCGGCGCTGGGCCGGGCGTATGGGGATGGGCAGCGGTGCTTCGACGAGGTGGCGGGTTGCGTCGAGGACATCCGGCTCAGGCCGGTTGATGCGGAAAGCAGTCTCGGCGAGGTTGGTCTCATTTGGGACGCTGTCTGTTTGCTCGCGAAGTCGCGCGTTGCCTCCTTCTGCCAGCGTCTGGAGTCCCTGGGCAACGAGTTCAGCGGCAAGGGACTACTGCTCCGGGCAAGCGGCCCGTGGCCCCCCTACCATTTCACCCAGGTGGAACAGGATAATGTCGGTTCATCTGCGCCCGATTGAAACCAGAGAGGTCACCCTCTTCGATCTGCTCGACACCGCCTTAGACCGTGGCATCGTGGTGCAGGGGGATGCCACCCTCTCAGTGGCGGATGTGGACCTCGTGTTCCTGGGCCTCAAGCTGGTGCTGACCTCTGTCGAGACCATGGAGTCCTGGCGGAAACGCGAGGGCTATAGTGGCCTGGAAAAGAGAGGCAACCCCGCCCTACCGCCGCCGGCTGGTAGAGAAGAAGCCGACATTGGGCGCCGCCAGGTCGCGCCGGATGACGTCACGGCGGGCGAAGGCAAGCCTCGAGCTACCGCGGCCCAGCGGCCCCGCCACACGACGATCGAGCGCCTCGCAGCGGAACCGGAGAAGGCCGAGAGGGGGCTGGCTAAACTGGTGCTCACCGTGGTTGACCTGCTGCGCCGATTGTTGGAGGAACAGGCGGTCCGCAGGATGCAGGGCGGCTCCTTGAGCGAAGAGCAGATAGAGCGGATGGGCGGGGTCTTCCAGAGCCTCGAGCATAAGATGCAGGAGCTGAAGCGAGTCTTCGGCCTCGAGGGCGAAGAGCTGAACTTGGACCTCGGCCCGCTGGGCAAGCTGATGTGACTTGGGCGGCAAGCGTCTCATATCCGCACGGGAGAGATCATGACAAGTACCTACGGCCCGCAGATAGTGCATCCAACGCATTCCACGAACCTGGCGGAGATCCTGGAGCGCATCCTCGACAAGGGGATCGTGGTTGCTGGTGACATCACCATTTCTATCGCCGACATCGACCTTCTCAAAATCAAGATTCGTTTGCTGGTGGCCTCGGTGGACAAAGCGAAGGAGATGGGCATTGATTGGTGGGAACACGATCCGGCGCTCTCCTCTAAAGCCCGAGAGTTGGAGCAGCGGAACGATCACCTGCGCGGCCGCGTGGAGGAGCTGGAAACCGTTCTTGCCGAGACAAGGCAAAGGGCAGCACCATAGCCGGCCCATCGGTGCTCGTCGCGCATGACCGCCACTGCGTCGTGCGAAACGGTGGTGTTCATGCGTCTGTGACCAGGTGACTTCACGCGCGGTGGCGGAGCTGGAGCCCCGACGCTCTTGCTTTGGCGGCATGCCAAGACCGATTCGCTGTTCGAGGCGGCATGGCCTGGCCTTCTCATCCGAAGCGAATGCTGCCCCCTATCGTTGCGAAAGAAGACCTATCGTCTCCGACGGCAGGTCTTTTGCTGTCGCAGCGGGTGTCCCCCGATACCATCGGAAAAGAAAACTCCGGCTTCTCGGCGCTGACCAAGTCTCCCCGTTTCGATGCCGGGTCGTTTTCCTCCTGCCACCGCTGTCACAGCCCTCAGCGGTGAACGGCTGCGCGTCTGTACTCCGACTTCCGCACCCAGCCAGGACGACGTTGCACCCAAGGCTCACGCTGCCGGCCAGAGAGCCCTCCTGGCGCCATCATGAATGGTTCACAAGACATGCGGCGCCTCGTTCCGCGCCAAGGCGGTTTATGACGCGCCCGTTGACGCTGGACCTTGATGAGTGCCGGATGCTCGCGCAAGAAGATATGGAAATGGAATCGCAATCAGGTCTCCGACGATGTACGTGGCGAATACGGCGGCAGTCAAGAGACCATAGTCTGGGAATCGGCCCCTGATGAGCAGGGGAAGAACGACCGCGACGAACCAGACTGACTTGTAGCAAAGCTGAAGAAGCAGCACCGGCGCAAACTTCAGGGGATCGCGCAAGCCGAGCACAGATAGGATTCCAAACGCAACATAAACGCTGCCCACTATGCCCAAGGCAATGGGCTCGTCCCCCGGCCACCGAAGCGCTGCCTTCACCAGTTGAGGCATGAGCACGATTCCCAGTCCGAACCCGCCCGCTCCCAGAATGGTGTAGAGATACATGAACCTCATCCACCCTTGCCGAATCACAAACGACTTCGGCATATCTCCCACCTCCTTGCGACCACGGAGCCGACCGTCAGGCATCAGTCACCGCTGTCTTGTCGCGGAGATCCCTCCGGTGTGATTGTACCATCCCTTGAATTCATTGGTGCCCCCCACACTGACCCGGCATGGAAACCCGCTGCCTCGTCCGCATCCCATTCGACGGAGTTTACCCTGAGCGAATCCGAAGGGCTCAGGGTAAACTCCGTCGAATCATGTCAGGTCAGTTCCCTCGACCAGCACCAAGACGTTCTGGCGTCGAAACCTCTCTCAGGGCTGCTCGCCAGGGCGCTGAAGAACGCTACTCCCAGTGATTCTTTTCCGACGCAGGGATGCGATTCAGGCGCGGAGAAAATCGCTGCGCGTGTAGACGTCTGCAGCCCGGCGACAGCGTTATCGCCAGACGGGGGGAAGAGTCATAATGCACTGGCAGGGACAACCGGACTGTACCTTAGTTCACCCCCGGATTCGTGCCGCGAATGCTGAACCTCAACACACTCAGCAAGAGGACGGTAGGGCCGGTCCACTGCCCCGGCCCTATTCTCTTCGTTCCCGGATTCAGCGCAGGAGTCAGCCAATGCCTGCCGGCATTGGACACTCCCGACAACTTCAACCCCAGCCTCAACCTTTGCTACCCGACGCCGAAGAGCTCGGTGAAGCGCCGGGCCAGGCTCAGGTCGCCGTCTACGCTGAGCTTGCCGCTCATATACAATGTTGTAGCCTCGGCCTTGCCGGTGACGATGTCCATCCAGTCCGAAGCGGCACTGCTGATGGTGACATCGGCCTTGTCCGGCGCGCCCTGCTTGACGGAGCACTTCTGGTCTGCGATCGTTACCGCCCAGTCGCCGCCGCCGTCGCCCGAGAGCTTGAACCCATAGACCGCGTTGAGCCCGGCTGCCTTGTCGGCGTTGAAGATGGCCGGCAGGCTGGCAAACCACTGTGCGGCAGTAGCCGCGGCAGCGGGAGCGTTCGTCGCGGCCGCGGGAGCCCCCGCGGCTGCAGGCTTCACCTCGGCGATCAGGGGCAGCAAGGTGGCCATCAGCATCGGGCCTGTCTCCGGCCCCGCGCCCGTCTTGCTCTCGTAACTGTAGATCTCCATGCCCCAGTCATCACCGGACAGAATGTAGCCCAACTCGTCCATGGTCAGGCCGAAGAGGAACTTGGGGCTGCCCGTCATGGCGCGCTTGAGGTGAAAGCCCAGGTTGGGCAGGGCTTCACCGGGGATGGTGACGATCTGAGCCGGCCCCAGCGCCACCGCCGCCACCTTGGTCACCAGCTTGTCGTCCGCCAGCACGTTCGGCATCGCGCCGGCCCGCACCGCTGCCAGGGCTCTCTCATTCTTGA
>Ga0315294_10006945_pt1 | contig 12429 bp, 15 predicted proteins | sample YL17G13_40_MG_FD_203626 | JGI IMG/M metagenome (GOLD analysis project Ga0315294, IMG submission 203626) | Sediment microbial communities from Yellowstone Lake, YNP, Wyoming, USA - YL17G13_40 | ecosystem: Environmental > Aquatic > Freshwater > Lake > Sediment | place: USA: Wyoming | collected...
GATGCGCACCGGCGAGATGATCGCCACCGTGGCAGAGGAGAGGGACTGCGGCTGCGCGGAGTCGGCGGCATGCCGGGCCATCGTGGGAAGCCCGGACATCGTGCGGCCCGCGCCGGCCCCGGCGGACGCGCCCGCATCGGTTTGCCCCGGAGGCGATGCCACGAACGTCCCGCGCCCCGGATGCGCTTGGAGCGTGCCGTCTTGCGTGAGCTGCTCAACGGCTCGCTGCATGGTCACCAGGGCCACGCCGTACTCCCGCGCCAGGGAATGGCGGCTGGGGAGCATCGCCCCCACAGGCCAGCGGCCTTGCCTGATTCGCGACTTGAGGTCCTCAGTGATCCTCAGATATGCGGGGCTATAGTGCCTGCGGTCAGTCTGTCCTGTCATGGAAGCCGTCTCCTTCTCGCGACCAGGAGTGTTCAGGTTACGGATGATACGGTTGTGCTAGTATAACAATCACGGCCGGGTCGGGTGTCGCCGAAAGCGGGGAATCGGGTGCCCGCGATCTGAGTCGGCCCGCGGCCGGCCAGTGGCTGAGCGGTCGAACTCCGCCGATACCGGGGGGGGCGGGGCCGTCGGACCTCCTGGGCGCCTGGCCCGACCGGCCAGGGCCGGTCGAGCGACTCACCTGCTGGGGGAACGGGAAAGTCCATCTTGCCCGTGCGGCGCCAACGGTCCTCCGTGCCGCGCTGGGCGGCGTGCTGACGGAGTACGAACTCCACCGGCTCCTTCTGCTGCGCGACGAGAAGCCGGACGCGGGAGTCCGGGAACTCCTTGGCCGACTGGACCTCAAGGACAAGACCCTCGCCGAGGCCGCAGGGAGACTCACGGACGCGAGTGCTTGCCACAGTCTCTGGATCACGACCTGCGAGGCGACGCGCCGGTGGCATCGGCTGACGGTCGTCCAGCAGGGCGACGCCGAGAACGACGCCGGACGCTGGACCTTCGTGTGGTGACCCGATGACACTTCGAACCGAGCTCGGGCTGCTCTGGGCCCTCTGCGGCCTCCTGGCCCTCGCGACCCTCGTCGCCGGGGCGGGCCTGTGGGTCTGGCCGCTGGAGGGGATCGACTTGGGCGCCGCACCGCCGCCCTCGGCCGGCGCGTCCGGTGCACGCACCCTCGCGCGTCCCCCGCTCTCGGCCTACGCGGTCCTCTGGGAACGGGACCTCCAGCGTCCGCTCTATGACCCGGCGCCCGTGGTCGCCGCGCCCGCGCCGCCGCCCAAGCCCCCCGTCAGACTCGTCGGGACGGTCATCGAGCCGCGCCTCTCCTACGCCCTCTTCAAGGACAAGGCGGGCCAGGTGAAGATGGTGGGCGCGGGCCGGAGCCTGGAGGGCCTGGAGGTCCTCGCCGTCACGGCCGACTCGGCCACCGTCCGCTTCGGGGGGGCGGAACACATCCTCAAGGTCGAGAAGGAGGGACAGGCGCCATGACCCGGCCCGCGTTCTTCCTGGCCTTCGAATCGGACGGCGGCTGGGCCTGCCGCGCCACGGGGGGCGAGGTGGAGACCCGCCGGTTCACCTGTCCCCCGGCCGATGCGGCCACGACCGCCGCAGAGGCCCTCGCCGCCCTCGGATACCGGGGCGAGGGACTCGTCCTGGGCCTTCCGTCGGCGCAGGTGTACTCGGCCGAGGTCGCCTCGGACGGCCTGCCGCGAAAAGACCGACGGCAGGCGCTCACGTATCGCCTGGAGGAACACCTGCCCCTGGACGCCGAGTCGCTGACGGCCGACTTCCTCCCGCCCCTCGGCGGCCGCACGTTCGGCGTGGCCGTCGAGACCGCTCCCACGGACGACCTCGTCGAACGCCTCGCCCGCGCCGGCATCGAGGTGGAGGCGGTGTGCCCGACAGCGCTTCTTGCGCTCTGGCAACTGGTCGACCACCTGGACGGCGCGGCGGGGTTCTGCCTCCTGGGCCAGGCGGGCGGCGTGGATGTCTTCCGCATCCGTGACGGCCGTCCTGTGTCCTGGCACACGGTCGAGGCCGACCCTGGCGAGGCCGCACAGGCGGTCCAAGTGGACCTCCTGGCGCAGCCGCCCGAGGACGAGGCCGGCGGCCAACTCGTCGCGGCGGGTCTCGGGCCGGAGTTCCTCGGCGTGGTCGCCGGACGGACGGGCCTCGTGTGCCGGCACGTGGACGAGGCGTCGGCGGTGGCGCTGGCCGCCAAGGCGGCCCCCGCCGTTCTGGAGGGCCGCGGGGCCGGGTGGGTGAACCTGAGGCGCGGCGACCTGGCGCCCGGGGACCGGTTGGGCCGGCTGCGGCGTCCGCTTCAGGCGGCTGCGGCGCTGGTGCTCGTGCTCCTCGCGGTCGTCACGGGCGGCGCGTGGTGGCGGGCCGGGCGGTACGAGGCCCAGGCCGCCGGGCACATCGAGGAGCAGCAGGCGGTCTTCCTGCGCCTCTATCCGAACCAGCGCGTCCCGGGGAGCGTCCGGCGGCACCTCGCGAGCGAGGCGACGCGCCTGGCGGCCCTCGCCGGCACGGACCAGGCGGTTCCCGACCGTCCGGCGGCGCTCGATACCGCGAAACGGGTCGTCTCGGGCCTGCCGGCCGACCTGCGGGCGCGGCTCGTGATGCTGCGGATCGAGCCCGCCGAGGTGTATCTCGAGGGCCAGGCCCGGAGCCACGCTGACGCCGAGGCCGTCGCCCGGGGCATCTCGGCCCAGGGCCTCGCGATGGAACCGCCGCGGACCGAGAGCCTCGCCAAGGGCGGTGTGGCGTTCACCCTGGCGGGTAAGCCCGCAGCGCCGCCGGTGCCGAAGACAGGATCATCCCCCGCTGCGGCGAAAGGGGGGCGGCCATGACCCGTCCGAAGTCCGGACCTGTTCCGCGCCGCATGCGCATCTACCTGGCGGCGTTTCTGGCCCTCGCCGTCGCCTGGGCGGCCTGGAGCCTGACGCGTCTGGCTGACGCCCGGGCCGCGGCCGAAGGCGCCGCCCACGATCTGGCCACGTGCCGCCGCCTGGAAGGCGACATCCTGCATCTTCGCGCCCGACCGGCCACGGCCGCCGACCGCGAGCGCCAGTCGGCCGAGGTCACGGCCCCCATCGAGAAGGCGGCCCGAGAGGCAGGCCTGGCGGCCGAGCGCCTCGTCCGCATCAGCCCTGAACCCGCCCAGCGGGTGGGCGAGACGGAGTACCTGGAGAAACCGACGCGCGTGCTCCTCAAGAACGTGACCCTGAAGCATCTGGCCCGGATGGCGTATGTCCTGGGGACGCCGCCGACGGGACTGGACCTTAAGTCCGTGCGCCTGACCGCCCCGTCGCGGGATGCGAGCGACGGCACGTGGTCGGCGGAACTCGTCTTCGTGTACCTCATCTACGAGCCGCGCCGGGAGCGGCTGTAAGGAGTGGTGGTCCATGCACACGCACACCGTTGCCTTCGCCCTCGTCCTTGCGGCCGCCTGCGCCGCCGGCTGCCGCAGTCAGGCCCCCCGGTCGGTCGAGTACCAGACGCTCGCTCAGGACCCCAACCGCGACACAGAGACGGCCCGGCGCGAGAACGGTCGGGCCCTGGCCCTCATCGAGCAAGGCCAACTCGAGGAGGCCGAGAAGGCGCTGAAGGCCGCCCTGGCCGCCGACCTCTTCTTCGGCCCGGCCCACAACAACCTGGCCGTTGTCTACCAGAAGCGCGAGCAGTACTACCTGGCCGCCTGGGAGTTCCAGTACGCCGCCAAACTGATGCCCTACTCGCCCGAGCCGCGCGCGAACCTCGGCATGGTGTACGAGGCGGTGGGTCGCACGGCGGAGGCCGAGTCGTGGTTCGACAAGGCCCTCACGCTCCAGCCGGACAACCCCCAACTGATCGGGAACCTGGCCCGCCTGCGGGTCCGCGCCGGCCGCAGCGACGCGAAGACCTACCAGCTGCTCGAGAATCTCGCCCTCAAGGACACCCGGCCCGACTGGGCCCGCTGGGCCCGCGACCGGCTGGCCCTCATGCCGCGACTGGAAACGCCGGCCCAGGCCGAATCCGGAGCCCCACCGGGCGTCGGGCCTTCCGCGCTGTCCGATCCGTCGCCGTACCCTCAGCGGCCAAGCGGCCACAGCCCCACCGTGCCGCGTCAATCCGGCATGCCGGATTGCCAGTAAGAGTGCTTGACATCGTTGGCCGGGAACCGAGAATCAGTGCCAAGTGAAAGGGGTCCTTCCATGAGAAACAGCCGTCTTCTGCCCGTCCTTGCGGCCTTCGCCGCCGTTGCCGTCCTGGCCGCCGATGCCTCGGCCATGTACCACCCGACGCTGGGGAGGTTCCTCCAGCGCGACCCGATCGGCTATGCGGATGGGATGGGGCTGTACGAGTACGTTGGCGAGCATCCCGTAAGCGGCACAGACCCGATCGGATTGCGGACCCAAGATGAGATCAAGCAAGCCGGCCTGCAGTCGCTAGCGAAGCTGGCAGATCAAGCGGTGGCCAAGTGCGACCAGTGCTGCTGCCCAGGGGACGTGCAAGGATGCAAAGACGAAGCCAAGGCCATGGCCCAGATGATTAGGGCTGCTTGGGAGTTCAACTTTGGCAGGTCGGGACAGGGTGATGATGACCAGCGAGGCGGATACTACTGCTGGGACTGGTCTCGGGCCTTTGCGGCGTCAGCACAATTCGCCCAGTACGCCCTATCCAAACTCATCAAGGACCACAAGCCCCACTGGCGCGTCAACGAAGCGATGGCGCGGCCATCGCGCTACCAGCAGACTGGCGAGCGCACGGTCCACTATTATGCGAAGTTGGAGGCTTGCCCGGGAAAAATGCGCAAAGAAGGAGCCAAGGACTGCACGTTGATGGTCGACGACGGGTACCTCACGGGCGGGTATGTTCACGACGGCCTGTGGCCGGAGACTGGGGCGTATTCTGAGATGGGCGAGAGAGGCCAGAGCGGCTTCGTCCCGCCGGAACAGACGCGGGGCCAGCCCGATTATTCGAGCCCACCCATCGTGCCGCCCGGGAAACCCCATCGGGGGGCTGAGGAAAAGGAGTATTATGAGCGTTTCATCAAGCCCTTGGAGAAGTATAAACGTGCTGAATAGCGCAACTGCTCAGCGAGGTGCTATAGGGCGTGGTGTTGGCGCCGTGCTTCTTGCGGTCGTCGCCCTTGCGGTCGTCGCCCTTGCGGGCTGCGCGAGCCAAGGCCGCGCGCCGCCGACGGCAACCGGGAGAGTCCGCTACGTGCTGCGGCTGGACGGGCTTCTGATCGTTTCTGCGAAAGCCGACGCCAAGCCCGCGCCGTCCTGGTCCTGTTGGGAGATCGTGAATGCTGATGGGGTGAGGGCGGTGGAGGAATGGATGGCGGAGAACAGAGAAGCCCTGAGTGCTCCCGACCGGATCGTCCCGCTGGAGGTCCTATCGGCGGGGCAGCTCTTCCGCCTCCATGGCGACGGGTCGTACGCCCAGTGGCCCCTATGGTATTTCAAGCCCGGCGATGGGCCCGCGGCGCATTTGTCGAAGGCCGAGCTTCTTCACCGAGTATGGACGCAGAATCTGACCCTCGCGCAGTTGCGCAGATTGCACGGCCTCTTTGAGGTCCATGGCAGGCAGGCCGTGTCCTTCGAAGCACCTCCTCGCCGTGGCAACGAGCCCACGAGGGGCGCCCTGGTTCCGGAGAGGGGTACGTTCGTCCTCAGGGTGTCAGGTCAGCAGTCGGATGATGGGTCGACCGCGTGGGCGTCGCTCGCGATCGGGCAGGAGCCTGCTCGCGAAGCAGTCCGGCAGTGGATACTGGCCAACTACGACGCCCTCAAGTGCGCGAAAGCGCTGTCGCCGGGCGTGACTGGACTCAAGCAGAAACAGTTGCACTGGCTCGATGAGAGGCGTCACGCCTGGGTCGACCTTCTGGAGGCAGTCCGGGTCGGGAAGCCACGCGATGGCGAACCTGCGCAGTGGGTCGAGGTCCTGCCGGCCTGCGAGGTGGAATACCTCACGAGGCTGTTCCGGCAATATGGGGTGGCAACCACCTTTGCGCCTGACCCACTCGACCTTGGCCGGGGTCCTTCATCCGAGGTCGAGTTGTTCGCCCCCTAGACTGCCGGGCGGGGACGGCCCAATGGGCTTTCGTGCTATGGCCAGGTATGGCAATGGGCGGGGTGCTGCCGACGCGACGCGATGCACGATGAGGCGCGGCGCGTGGCATTACGGGTGGGGAGGCGTGTTTGTGCTCGACAGAATGACAACCGCGCGGCTCGTCGGATGCGCGCTTCTCGTGGCGGCTGCCTCGGGTTGCGCCCGGCGGGCCCCCGACGTGGTCTGCTTTGGCCCATACGAGTATAAGGTCCACGTCAGCGAAGGGGGGTGGTATGTCCTGCGCTGGCAGGCTCCTGCCGCCCAGGTCGGCGGCGACAAGGCGGAACTGGAGTGGCACTGTTACGTGCTGGATGATCCCCTGGGCCGGTCCGCGATCCGGCACTGGATAGCAGTGAACGCGCAGTCGCTGTATCGCCCGAGGGCATACGACCGGATCCACGTGTCGCCGGGAATGCAGATGGCGTGGTTGTGGGATGGCGAGATTCAAGAGAAGTGGGACCTGTGGCGGTGGGCCCCCTCGCTGGCGCCCACGTGGTCTCCGCGTCCGAAACTGGACGTGCTGACTGGGCGGTGGGTTGAGAATCTACCAGCGCCGGAGATCGAACGCCTGAAGCAGGTGTTCAGGAAACACGGGCAGCCGGCGGACCCGAACCGTGCCGACGTGCGGGCGGCGCTTGGGCCGGCACAGCCTGTCCGAACATCGCTCTTCTCAGGGGGAACGTACGTGCTGTACCTGGGCGATGAGGATGAGCGCGGAGCGCTGTGCGGCTGGACGTCCTATGCCCTTGACGAGAACGCAGCGGGGCACGGCTTGGTGGAGAAGTGGGTGGCTGCGCACTACGAAGCCCTTAAGTGTGCGGTGATCGAGCCGGACCAGGCGGTGATACCGGACAAGTACATCTCCTGGTCCAACGGGGAACGCCACGTGTGTGTGCCGCTCCTCCAGTGGTTTCCCGTTGCGCCCTGGGGCATGGGTAGCCATGGGCAGAGCGTCAGACTCTTGGGCAAGGGTGAGATCGAAGAACTGGAGCTGCTTTTCAGGACCCACGGCCGGAAGCAGGAGCCTAGTGCAGGGCGTGCGGCGGAACTAAGCCCCCTTGGCTGGTGACCTGCGGGCAGTGGGCAGGACTGCCGCTTTCGCCGAGTGCCATGCTGCTATGAGGCCGGTGGTCAATCGCTGGCCGGCCGCGAGCCCTCCTGGCGGACTTGGCCCTCAAGACCACCGACCCCGAGTGGGCCCGGTGGGCCAGGGACCCGTGGGCTCTGATGCCGTGCTCTGACGTGCCCGCCCCGGCCGGGTGCGGTGCCCCGTCTGGCATTGGCCCCTCCGCGCTGTCCGTTCCGTCGCCACCGCCACCTTCTCGACCGCCGGAGAGGCCGACGCAGCCGTAGCGGCGATGCCGACGACGGCAACACTTCGTTCGCGCCGCCCTCGTTCCGGCGGCGTCTCCCTTTCCGGCCACGGCCTCCCCGGCGTCGTGGATCGCCTTCCGCCCTTCGGTGCTTCCTGTCCAGCGGAGGGGCCACGCCAACGCGCCGGTCCCGCCGCTGCCCAAGAGCGCGACGGCATGGCGCCAATGAAGCCACGCCGCGCATGGGGCGGCATGCTCCGCGGAGACACGCTGTCCGTGGGGAAGGCCGCATGCGCCACCCCGGCGCCACCCGACTTCGCCAATGTCGAAGTCGGCTGCCGCAGAGGCCCGGCCGGTTCTGCCGTCGGACCCCTCTCTGCCGGCGCATGCAGGCATTCACCGCCTGTCCGGTGTGCGGTCGTCCAGGAACGCAACCCCGCACTCGTGCGCGGCATCCTCGTGGCCCTCGACCAAGGCAAGCAGAACGTGTGGAGACAGAAGGCCCCGCCGGGGGGTTCCCGACGTCCCGGCCGGCGGCGGAGAGGGCGGCGCTCACGAGTGTCAGGGCTGCCGGGTTCACGCGTTCGGTTGGAGTCAGGCTCGGTTCGGCCACGGCCGGTCTCCCGGAATTATTGATGCGGGTCCATCTTTTCGCCTTGATTCGTCGCCGAAAGCATGCCCTGATCCACATGAGGACGCCAACAGCGAAAGGAGCCAGGAATGAAGACGACGCGAATGACGGTCGAGGGCGCGAAGGGCTGGGCGAACATCGCCTACCGCGATGTGGCGGGCAAGCAGGTCATCGGCATCCGCGGCGACGGGGCGGCGGGCGTCTTCGACCTGAGCATTGATACCCGCGACGAACAGAGCCAGCGGTACGCGGCCGCCCGCCTCCAGCGCGAACTCGACGGATACCAGGGCACCGCAGGCGACGTGGCCGAGTACCTGCGGGCGATCCAGACCTTCGCCGACCAAGGCGACCAGAACAAGGAGCAGTCCATGAAGACGGCGGCACGCCAGACCGAGAACGTGATGGGCAAGCGCCTGCGGCTGAACGACGTGGTCATCCGCGGCGGGTACGAGTGGGTGATTGACCGCATCACCTTCGAGCCGGACTTCCCGCGCTACGTCTGTACCTGCCACTGGTCGGGCAACGGGGCGGACCCGCAGTTCTTCAACAACAACTTCGACACCGCCCAGCGCGACGACATTCCCTGGACCCGTGTGGTCAACCCCAGGCCCCGCCGCCTGGTCTGCCGCACCGAGGCCCCCGCGTGGTACGCGACGCAGGCTGGCCGCAAGGTGGAACTCCGCCAGACCGGCACCGACGAGGTGCTCGCGACCATCCGCCCGCCGACCGCCTGGGGCGATGCGTGGGGCTGGAACCTCATTGATGGCGGCGTCCTGGTGGAGCACACGGGCCGGCCCGGAACGGGTCCCCTGGCCGTAAGCGGCTCGAGCCGCGGGGCAGACGTCGGATAGGAGGTGCCCGGCGACGGGCCCCGCTCGGGGCCCTCAGCCCGGCAATTCCGCCGCAAAGAGAGATGCAATGGCCACGAAGCAGAAGCGCCCGGCCCGGTTGCCCAACGGGGCGCGGGTCCACGTCAAGAGCGACCATTTCGCCGAGGAGTGCGATGGCGTCGTCACCAAGGCCGAGTACGACGCCGGGTGGCTCTACCGCGTCAAGCTGACGCGCGGCGACCCGCCGGCGATCGCCAAGAACAAGGAGGGCGAGTACTGGTTCTGGGACTTCGAGGTCACGTCCCTGGCCCAGTAGGGCGGCGGCCGGAGTGTTCCGGAATCCGCCTTGCATGGGGGCGATTTCCATGCCCTGGTCATCATAGACGCATGGGCATGCGAACCACAAAAGGAGAACGCGATGGCGAAGGTCCTCACGATTCGAGAGGCGAACCGCCTGGCGCGGGGCCGGGCGAGGGTCAGCCGGGACATGGTGGACCCGCGGCTCTGGCGGGTCAAGGGCGACGGCTGGGCCGAAACCCACGAGCCGATGACCCGCCTGGCCTGGCAGACGTTCCTCGCGGAAAAGGTCGACGCCGAGACGGCCGAGCCGGCGGGCATCGACGAGCAGGAACTCTTCGACGCCCTGAAGGACAACCTGTCGCCGCGGGCCGTGGCGGCCATCGCCGCCTACCTCCAGCCGGCCAAGACCAAGGACAAGGCGGTGAACCACGAACTCAGGTGGTTCGCCGAGCGGCTCACCGAACTGGTCGGTGGGCCCGAGATGCAGGGCCGCCTCGCGGAAGAGGTCGGCCTGTAACGAACCGTCCCATGGGGACGCCAGCGAAAGGAGCAGGTCATGAAGAAGGCAGACGTCAAGGTCGGCGAGCGCTACAGCGCCAAGGTGTCTGACAAGGTGGTCGTTGTCCGCATCGACGCGGAGAACCCGCACGGCGGGTGGGACGCGACCAACGAGGCCACGGGCAAGAAGGTGCGAGTGAAGAGCGCCCAGCGGCTGCGGGGCGCGGTCCACAAGTCGAGGCCACTGGCCCTGGCCATCCCCAGCCAAGCAGGCGCCCCGGCGGCCGATGGCAAGGGGCCCGATGCGAAGGCCGACAAGGCCGCCAAGGTCGCCGCGATGCGGAAGGAGGTGGCCGAGAAACTCGCCAAGCCCGACCCCGAACTCGACGCCGCCGTCAAGGCCGCCGACGCCAAGGGCCGCCAGAAGAAGGCCAAGGTCGCCAAGCCGAAGGGCGAACGCAAGGGCGGCGCCCTCGACGCGGCGGTCCAGGTACTGAAGACCGCCAGCGGGGGGCCGCTCGGGTGCAAGGAGATGGTCGAGCGGATGCTGGCCAAGGGCCTCTGGAAGACCAACGGCCGCACGCCGCAGGCCACCCTTCACGCCGCGATCATCCGCGAGGTCGCCGCGAAGGGCAAGGACGCCCGGTTCCACAAGACAGGCCGGGGCCAGTTCGAGTTGAGCGCCGCCGCACGCCAGTAGCATCCACCCACCTCCGCAACGCGCCCGGGCGCGTCCTGCCTGGGCGTCGCTTCGGGCCGAGCGGCTCCCGCCCCTTCACGACCATCCAAACAGCCACCCGTTTGCGGCACCGTTTGCGGTACCGTTTGCGGTTGTCAGCGTCTCGGCTGGGCAGTACACTTCATAAGCTGCGCGGCCTGTCGGGGGCAAGCGGCCGCGTTTTCGTGAAAGCGTGCCCCATGTTCGACCGACCGCAAAGGGGCGGCGAGTGAAGGCGGGCGCATGAGCGATAAGCAGAGGTCCAACATCTCAGAGCGGATCACCGCGCCGGCCGAGATGCTGGCCCCGGCCATCGTGGAACTCCTGCGCCGCATTCCCGACACCTGGCAGGCCTACCGGCCCGACGATCTATCGGAGACGCAGTCCCAGGCGCTCTTTCTCCTGACCGCGGCCGGCATGGTCGAGCGGCGCGAGCGGATGCGAATGCGGATGTTGGGCGACCCGCTTGTCGTGGAAGCAACGATCACGGCCACGGGCGAAGGGGGCGGCGTAGAGGCCCTGACGGCCGTGGCGGCGCAGACCTGGGAAGACTGGCAGGATGCCTTCCGCCGATGGAGGGACCAGTCCACGCCGAGCATGCCGCCCTTCCATTGCGAGCGGTTGGAGCCTTCGGAATGGCGGTTGACCGATCAGGGGGTTATCGCGCGAGACGATGTGAAGGCCGGCAAGGAAGACGCCGTGGTTGACTTCGTGTTGAGGCGTGGCTTCTTTGACGGCCGGCCTCGGTTGCTTCCGGATGGGCGGATCACTCAACGCGGGCCGGTGCGCGGGAAAGGCACGCTGGTACGGCTGGAGAAACACCGGGGCGAACCCGCCAGCGCCGTGGAGATTGCCAATTGGGGCAAGGGCGCGGAGGCCTTCGCCGCCGCGTTCGGGAAGATGTTTGAGACCAGGCAGGCGCAAGGCACGAGCGCGGCCGGGGCCTCCCCCGAGGGACCCGCGGGACGCAAGGGCCGTCCCGCGCCGCCGCCGCAAGGTGCGCGCTCTGTGCCCATGTCGCTGGCGGAACTGTGCCGGCGGTACATGAACGATCAGGAGGCGCGGTCCGACAAGGTGAAGCCTCTGCTGGAGAAGCACGGCTTGCGCCGCGAGGCCAAGGGCAAACACAAATGGACGATTGGCCTGGATGGCCTCGACGTCGCCTGCCGTGAGCGCATGACGCGCGCGACCTTCCCGTGACCATCCCCGAGTATCCCCTCTTGTCCCCGCTTGTACCAACTTATCCATCTATGCCGCTATAAGAGTTGACTTCCACCCTTCCATCGTCGATAGTGCTTTCGGCTGATGGATGGAAGCCGCACCGGGAGTCACGACATGGGAACCCGCAGGCCGCCGTCGCCGCTATTCACCCGCCGTGAAGCCGCCGCTTACCTGGGCCTGCAACCGCAGACCTTGGCGGTCTGGGCCGTCACCGGTCGCTACGGCCTGCCCATGGTCCGCGTCGGGCGTAGCGTCCGCTATCGCGTGGCGGACCTGGAACGTTGGCTTGCCGCGCGCACCGTGGGTGCGGTGGACGGCCAGGGGGAAGGGGGCCGCTCGTGAACGGCCCCGGCCCTGTTACGCACGTCGGCCAGCGCACGCTGGGCGGGCCGGGCCGAGGTGCTGGCGGCACGGCCGCCGAGGGGAACCGACGCGGGGATCCCATGACGGGGCAGACATCCACCACCGCGACCCGGCCGGATTCCTTGTACCGGTGCTATGGGTATCGCGCCGCCGACGGCGGCTGGGGTTCATGGCGCTATGCCCCCGCTACCGGAGCGCGGCTCCGGCAGGCCCAGGCGACCGCCGCCGCGCGAAGACAGACCCTTTTCCTGAGCGTTCAGGTCTTCGCCCCGCCGGTAGGGGCTGCCGGGGACGTCCGCTGGAAGACGGTGGCCCACCAGTACCGCGGCGACAACGCCCTGCCGCACTGGGCGCCGCTGTACTTCGACGTCGACGCCGACGGAGACTTGGAGAAGGCCCTGGGGCTGGCACGCGCCCTCGTCACGTTCTTCACGGGTACGCTGACGCTGCCGCCGGCGGCCGTGCGGGTCTGGTTCAGCGGGTCCAAGGGCTTCCACATCCTGGTCA
>Ga0315294_10006946_pt1 | contig 12428 bp, 10 predicted proteins | sample YL17G13_40_MG_FD_203626 | JGI IMG/M metagenome (GOLD analysis project Ga0315294, IMG submission 203626) | Sediment microbial communities from Yellowstone Lake, YNP, Wyoming, USA - YL17G13_40 | ecosystem: Environmental > Aquatic > Freshwater > Lake > Sediment | place: USA: Wyoming | collected...
TGGTCGGGCCGCGTCTCGATCGTCAGGCCGACGCACTTGGTGCGGGAGCGCTCCCCGTACCTCACGGCCTCGACGTGCGAGGCGCTCGAGTTCCCGGACAGCGCGTCGTGCAGGCCGCGAATGAAGAAGTCCCGGTAGTCCGCCGGGAGAGACATGAAGGTGCCGCCCATCAGGACAAATTCGACCTTGTCTGCGCTGTGGCCCAGGCGGCGGAGCTGGTCGAGCCTGGCCCTCGCCTGGATGTACGGGTCGTACCTCGCCCTGATCGCGCGCATGCTCGTGGGCTCGTAGCCCGTGTACGACTGCGTCGAGTACTCAAAGTCCGAGTCGGGCCCCCCCGGACAGTAGACGCAGATGGCGCCCGTGGTGGCTATATGCGGGCAGCGGTGCGGCTTGGACATCACGGCGACGACGGCGATGCCCGAGGCCGTGCGGATGGGCTTGGCGCGGAGGCGGGGGAGCAGGGCAGCGCGGGCCTCTTCGGGGACACCGGCGATGATGTCGACGAGCTTTGGAGCCTTGGAGAGGGAGTAGCGGGACGCGGCCTGAGGGATTTGATTTTTTTTTTAGGTTGGGTTGAGGTTTTGAGGTTGCGTTTTTCCCCCCGCCTGCTGGCCGTCGACGTTTTGATTGGAAAGGAAAAAAAGAGACTCTCAATCACCTCTTGCTTCAGCGCGTTCAGGTTCACGTCCTTCCCGGCCTCGAGCAGCGCTGTGAGCTCTTGCACAATTTCCGCGATCGCGGCGTGCTTGGCCTGTTTGTTTGTTTGTTTGCGTTGAAGAGAGACAGAGAGAGAAAAGAAAGAGGGCATGAGCGAAAGAAGAGGAGCAATCGAAAAAACTAGTCGGGGGTTTTCTTCGTTCTCTAAACCAAACTGCAACGCACCTCCTCGGGAGTGAGCCCCCGGCGGGACTTCATCACGGAGAGAGATGTCCCTGGGGACTCGAACTGAGGGGAGAGCAAGGAGCAGAAGAGGGAGAACGAAGCCGTTCTTTTGTTTTTTTTGAAGAAACAGTCGTGCCTCTGTTTGTCCCTTCGAGGGAAAGGGGGAAAAATTATGTTGGGCCTCTCGTCCACAACGACGACGGACGAAAAGAAAGCAAGAGAGCGAGATCGAACAGGATCTCAACCCTTCGCTTCCCCCCTCTCTCCTCGGTCAACCACCGGCCGAGTCCCGACCTTGATCCGGCAGATCGAGAGAACCATGCAGTCTCTTCGCTTCGCCACTTCCGCGCGCGCGACGGCCGCCAGGAAGCCCGTGAATTCGCCGACGAGGGGGCAACCGATCGCCGTCGGCATCGTCGGCAACGCCTCTCGAACGAACAAGACGCTCGTCTCTCTCGCTCGCCGCCGCGCCTCCTCCCACGTGGCCGCCTCGGCCTCGTCCGACGAAGCCCTCGCCGCCGCCGCCGCCACCACCTGGACCGACCCTGCGCCTCTCTTCGCCACGCTCGACGCCACGGCAGACGCCCTGCGTAGGGCCCCTATCTCCGAGAAGTTTGAGTTTTCCAAGGAGGTCGCCGGCGCCGTCCGCGCTCTGGGCGCTGCCGGTGCCCTTCCGACCTGGGGCGCCGCGAGGAAGGACGCGTCTCTGCTGACGAGGAGGACCATCGGCCTCGGCGACCTGCGGATGATGGGGATCAAGGCGCCCGAGCAGATTGCGATCCCTGGGGTCCGCAACGACTTGGCCTTCCTCGTCACGGTCGTCGGCGTCTCTTCGGTCGCTGCGGTGCTGGTGGGGCAGCTCCCCGGCGACTGGGGTGGCTTTGGCGCCTACCTGATCGGGGGGATCCCGATCGTGGTGCTGGCGATCGGGTCCACTGCCCCCGGGCTGCTTTCGTTCTTCACGGACAAGTTCTCCCGCGTGTTCCCCGACTACCGCGAGCGCGTCCGCAGGCACGAGGCCGCGCACTTCCTGGTCGCGTACCTCCTGGGCCTTCCCGTCACGGGATACTCTCTGGACATCGGCGCGGCGCACGTCGACGTCGCGGAGGCCGATCTGGAGCGCAGGCTCATCGAGAAGTTCCTCGAGGAGGACCAGGTCAATGTGTACGCCGTCAGCGTGATGGCCGGCGTCGTCGGCGAAGCGACAAAGTTCGAGACCGTCGAGGGCCAGACGGCGGACCTGATGGACTTGCAGAAAGTTCTCAACCGCACGGCGGGACCCGCGGGGTCCAACAGGACGGCGCCGCTAACGAACCAGCAGCAGCAGAACGCCACGAGGTGGGCTGCCTACACGGCCGGAAGGCTCTTGAAAAATTACGCGGAAGAGTACGAGGCGCTGCAGGCGGTGATGGGGCGCGGTGGAAACTTGGTCGAGTGCATCCAGGCGATCGAGAAGGCCGCTGCGGCGAAGAAATGAAGCGGAATGAGTGAGCGGAAGGGGAGGAAAGAGGGGGAAAGAGGGTGAAAATGGCTCGAAAACGTGTTCTTTGGTGTTTATGGAGACGTTTCGCTCCATTTCTTCTCTCGATTTTTGTAGATGAGCGTTCTTTGATACTTTGCGAATGATTTGTGGTGAAGATCGCGGGTAAAGAGGGAGCGGGAGAGGGTGAGAAAGGTCAAAAGGGGCGAACGAATGAAAAAGATGCCCAAAAAACACGTTTTCGCGGCTTTGAGCGTCGTTTAGGGGGCGTTGCTTGGTTTCTTATCTCTGTTTTCCGTGGAATCGTGTTGTTCGTGCTTACTTTATCTTCCAAAAGCAAAATCACGCGAAGGGGAGCTTCTTTGCGCCGTAATCGGCGAATAGCGCTCTTCCTCGTGCGAATAGCGCTATTCGCACGCGCTCTTCCTCGTGCCGCCTGGAGGCACGTTTGACCCGGTCGCAGGCAGAGGTTTTGGCGACGCGTTTCTTCGAGGGCCTCCGTTCCGCTTTATTTCAGGCTCGTTCGAACAAGCTCGACGAGCTACGGATGCTGGCGGGATTAGGCTGGCTAGAGAAAAGGTGGAGGGCGGGGAAAAAGAGGAGGGAGCGGGACCGAATTGCCGCAGTGTCCCGAGGCAAACAGGCACTCGCTCGGGCCAAGGAGCGCGAGGTCTTTCTCGAGAACCGAAAATTCGAGCCTCGATTTGTGCCCCGCAACCGGCCCAGATCGACTGAACAGGTCACGCTGAGCCCGAACCTGAAGTTATCGCAGCGAAAGAAGGAGCGGAAGGCTGCGATTTGGCACGGCGAAAAGTGAGAAAGACGAGTGAGTCGGTGCGAAAAGAAGAACAGGGGGGGAAGAAGGTTATCGTATCGAGTTACAGGGCCAGCGCAGCGATTTCCCGCTGGTCGAAATCGAAGCGCTGCGAGAGAACCTCGCGAATCTGCGTTTCGGTGAGGCGCCAGGTCGCCGTGGCGGAGGCGTAGTCGGAGATTTCGCCGGGCCTTTCGAGGCTGAGCAGGGTCGACATTTCGCTCAAGCGCGCAAAGCGTTCACGAACGGTTCCGGGTACGACCTCGGCGAGCGTCGAAACGAGCACGCGCACATCGCGGTCGAGCTGCAAGCCACCGAGCTGGTTGAAGCGCTTGAGGCGGAGCGTTGCCTCGAGGCGCTCCGTGACCTAGTTGGTTTGTTTGTTTTTGGCGGTCGAGGTCGTCGGTGTAGGAAATGTGGGTGTGAATTCAATGTGCACAGTGGTATTCGAGAGCTCCACATCACGGCTTTCCGTCGCGGTTTTGCTCCGCATTCTTCGTGCATGCGTCGCAAAATGCACATGCAACGCAGCAACGTCGCGCGCGGAGGGACGACACGCTGCTGTTACCAGATGCGACGATGACGAAACCTCACCTTGTCCAGCACCGTCAAGCCCAGCGCCTCAAACAGCTCCGCAGAGAGCACCGGCGACATGAATCGGAAGCTCGTGATGAGCGCAACCAAGAGCTGTTGCACCCAGGTGTCAGCGGAGAGCTCGATCGCGGCGTACTGCGCCTCTGAAATCTGGTACGACGAGCTCGCGAGTTTCTCCATCGCGGACCTGCGGTTTTGGTGCGGAGATTGGTATCAATAGCTTGTGAGCACCGTGCGGAGATATTTAACAAAAAAAACCAGACAAACGCCGCACTGCGACGTTGCCAACCGAAAAGCTCACCTCGAGCGCCCAACCAGCAAAGTGCTCATCTGCTCGACGGCGCGGCCTCCGATCCCCGCAAAGTCGCGCGCCGTTTTGTTGAGGTCCTGGAGGATCGACTGGACGCGCTCGCGGTCCGACGCGAGGACGAACACCTCGCGCGAGAAGGTGTCGAGGTCCTCGCGCAGCTTGCCCGTGTACCTGCGGTGTTTTTTGATACGCTAAGAGCAATGCGGCGCACGGAACCTTTGTGAGCAGCCTGATTCTAAAAGTGCGGAGCAAAGGCCCGTCGCTGTGACCGAAAACGACGCCGCAAAAAACAACCACGCACTTTTCACACGCAGAAATCGAGTTGAGTACAGCTCCTTGCGCCTCCGCGTCGCCGGCATCCGCGCCGTGGTCGAGTCGCGCGCCCAGTAGCTGAACGAGTTGCAGCGCAGCGGGCTGATGCGTGTGTTTGGAGTGCGTTTTGGGAGCGAGTTGAAAGAGGTGAGCCTTGTTCTTTTTGTTCCGCATGCTTCTATTTCTCCGCAAGCTTCAAAAGGAGTCTCTGTGTCGTCGCAGCGTTACCGCAAATCTACCTTCCACTTTGCGTCGAGAGAAGACCGCAGCTCGCAGGCCAAAAGGGAGTTGACCTGCCCGAGCACCGCGCACCCGCTCTGCACGTTGCCCGTGCTGATGGCCCTTCTGCCGCATTTTTGCACGATGAAGAACACGTCGTCGACCATGGACGTGATGGGGGCGCCCGGGGTCCACTCGTCGATCGCGATAGCGGTCTTGACGTTGCGGTCCATGTAGTACTCCTCCTGTGTGCGTGCGGCATTTGGGTTTTGGGCATCGTGAGAACGCAGGTACTGCGTCGCATCGTGTTCTCAGCTGTTGCCGCGTCACAGCGGCGCTAGGGAGGAGCGCAACGCAGCAGGGGAAGGAGGCCTGCGGCGCATTGTCCTTTTTCTATTCGAGTGCTTCGCTCGCTCGCGCTCGCCCTCGCCGCTCTCGTCTCTTGTCTCTCTCACTCGGAGCAGCAACCCGAACTCTCCTCGGATCGCCCCCCAACTCTTCGTCCTCGGTCTCCGATCGCCCCAGGGTGCATCTGCATGCTCTTTAGAGCCCCCTGGGACGGGTGGGGAGCCACGGTTGCGACTCGAATTTTTGGGGTCGGGAATGTAAAGAGGGTCCGCAAGGGGGGGTCGACGTGGGGGGCAAGCAGGAGCCGACGACGAGCAATCTCTTTTCCCTCTCGACCACCGCGCCCTCCACTCTTCTCTCCCGCCTCCCTCTCTTCTCTCCAGCCTCCCTCTCTTCTCTCCCGCCTCCCTCTCTTCTCCCCTCCGCATTCTTGCAAACGAACAACAAGCTCAGCTCCCACCATCTGGATGTAGTACGACACCAGCTCGCGGACCGTCTGGTTGAAAGCCCCGCTCCGGAAACTGTTTTCCCTCGCCGCGCCCAAGCTTTCGGGCGCCATCGCCTCGCTCATCGCCGCCAGCACGTACTGGTTGTACTCGTCGCACAGCTGCGCAAGCACGAGGACCTCGTCCAAGTACTCCTCGACCTGCCGCGGGTCGACTGCAGCAGCGGCTGTGGCAGCCGCGGTCGTCGACGTCGCCGCGGACGAGCCCAAACCCTTTTCGGGGCTCTGCAGCGCGTTCGTCTGTTGCATCAGGGCACCGAGCCTGCGGTGCTGACAGTAGGCTCGCAGAACGCGGGCTCCATAGGTGTCGCACTCGGCCTGCAAGGCAGTAGCGACGTCGAGCATGGCTGTTGGCCCAAAGGTCTCGACGACCGCGTTGCGGTTGGCGTCGAGCGCCGAGCCAATGTCGCGGAACAAACCAGTCAGGGCTTGGACGAAATCGTCCCCGCGCACGTCTGTCGGGGTTTTTGGAGTGGTTTTCAAAACCGATGGTGGTGGTTTGGTGAGGAATAGAGGAGCTCGAATTTGCGGGTGCCGGAGAGTGGTTTGCAACGACCGGAGCAGACGAGGCGTCTCTCATTCCAACTCTCGCTCCATCTCAAAGGAAGGAAAAAAAAGGAATGTTTCGGTCAATCGCCTCTGTTATCCCCGTGATCACGCTGAAACGGTAGCCGTGCGACCAGGGAACATCACGCGACAAGAATAGGAGCGCGAACGCGAGCAAAAGGAGGCGAAAAACGGCCGCGAAGTCGCAAAAAACGGTGTTTTTGGGGTGTTTTTGCAGTCTTCCGGTCTTTTCGACCCCGCGCGCTCATTTTCATGTTCCGAAGCGGCTCTCGAGCGATGTCCATGAACGCAGCGCATCAAGTAAAAGCAGAGTAATGGGTAAGAGCGACGCGGAAGGGCGCCAAAAGGCCGGAAACGCCAGATCGAGCCCATTTTCGAAGCCTTTCCTGCTTTTTCGACCTTTGTTGCTCAGCGTCGCGCTCCAGCTGTGCTGTCGAGAGGTGGCTCAGGACGCAACGCGTCCAGCGAGCCCAAGATGACGCAGGGAAATGACGCAAAGCACCGTCAAAGTTGCCGCCGAAAGTGCAAAATGAAAAGGTGGAGTGTCGCGACCACAAAACAAAATAAAGCACTCACCAGTCCTCTCCATCAGCAAATCGTACGACTCCTGCGCCCTCTTGGCGACCAGCTTGCGCAGGTGAGCAGCAAACCAGGCTTTTCCTTCGTCGAAAAGCCGCAGCGGCTGGTGCAGGCGGATGAAACGGAGCACATTTTCGTGGTTGCCTGCGTTGGCGGCAGCTTCGAGGCGCGCCTTGACGATTGTGGAGAGCTTTTCCCTCGCTGCTTTGACGGCCTGGAAGGGGGGATCGTTTATGGAGAGAGAGAGAGAGATGAGATGAACTAAGATGAGAAGAAGAGTAGAAAAAGGTGCGTGGGAACCGACGGGGGACGATGGAAACAAAATAACCTTGTCCTCACCTCGTGCTGTTCCCGCACGGCGCGGTCGTCGCCCCTCGCCGCCGCGCTCGTGCCAGCAGCAGCAGCAGCAGCAGCATGAGCATGAACACTAGCAGCAGGCACGACAAACCTCTCCTCGAGGTCCGAAAAGGACGCGATAGCTGCCGCGGCGGCCTCGTAGTCGTCCGTGGCCATCGCCTTGCGCAGACCCTCGACGGCCTCTGCCCGTCCCACCGCGGCGTCGATGTGGGTGAGCGCCTCTCGTACGCGGGACTGGGCTGCGTCGAGCTGGCGAACTTTCCGGGAGACGCGCTCGGACAGGGACGCGGTGGAGGCGATGCTCTCGGCGAGGTGCTCGGCGTCGGAGCGGAGGGCGGAGATCGACTGAGGGAAGGGTTTAAAGAGGTTTTTTTTGAAGGTGAGCGTCGGGCCATCATCGCTCGATCGAAACCAAGTCTCTAGATTGTTTTCGACGCTCTCTTCCTCCCTCTCTCTCTCCCCATCTCTCCCTGTTTCATCTCTTCCAACGCTCGCTCTTTCCCTCACGTTCTTGGTATCGTCTTCGATCGCGGCCAGGCCGGCCTCGAGCTCGGCGCGCCCGCTCAGCAGCGTCTGCAGCTTGGCGTCGACGGCGCGTTCCCGACTCGCGACCTCGGCGAGCGCTCGATTGACTTCGGCGAGGCTCGTGAGGCGCTTCATGAGGCTGGCCGAGTCGGCCGAGAGGGCCGCAGCGGATGCCGGGGCCGTCGTGGCTGCCATCGCGAGGGGTGTGAGAGAGATTGAGAAGACGAGGAAAAGCCGCCGCGACCACAAAAGTTGAAGCCTTGCGTTTCAATGCCTCGATCTCAACGAGAGAAAGTGAATTTTTAAAATGAAAAAGAAAAATTTACAGTTCTACTTTCCTCTTCCGCGCCCCTCCCTTCTTCTTCGTTGCCGCACCACCGCCGCCGCCACCGCCACCGCCACCAGCGCCGCCACCGCCGCCACCGGCGCCGCCACCGCCGCCAGCACCTTCATTCGCCAGCGCCTGCTTCTTCGCCTCGGCAGCTTCGGTCACCTCTGCGGCGCTGGGGCTCACCCACTCGACCGTCACGCACTGGACGACGTCGCCCGGCTTCGGGTCGTAGCCTCCGCCGCCGCCGCGCTCGAGCACCAGCCCGCACTCCGTCCCGGCCCCGACGCGCTCGACGTCGAGCTTGTGCCTGCGCAGCGTCAGGGCTTTCAAGTTGTCGTGGATCACCTTCCCTCCTCGCAAAACGCGGAACGTTTCGGCCTTGAGAATCGCGCCCTCGACGACTTTCAACCCGGCGACGGGAGCCGATTTTCCAGCTCCTCCACCGCCGCCGCCGCTCGCAAAGACCGCCAGCACCTCCGCCTCGCCAGCCACGGCCTCCCTCGCCACGGGAGGGGCCGCCCCGGCGACGGCAGCGGCGATGGCGTCGATCGCGTGGTAGATGACCCGGTGGCACGACAGCGGGACGCCCAGCCTCCTCGCCTCGCGCTCGACGGCGGCGCCGCCGCCCCGAGCGGCCGAGGCCGAGCCGTAGGCGAGCACCCTCCCGCCCACCGCAGCCGCGTGCTGCACATCCGAGAGCGTGACCGGCCCCACCCCGGAGGCAGACACGCGCACGGGGACGTCCTCCGTCGACAGGGAGACCAGGGACTCTTCCAGGGCCTCGATGGCGCCCTGGGTGTCTGCCTTGATGACGAGCAGCAGGCGCCGGTTCTGTTGCTGGTGCTGCTGCTGCTGCTGCTGCTGCGACGCGTCGTTCTCGGTTCCGTTTCCGTTGCCGTTTCCGAGCTCTGCCAACGCCGCTTCCCCGGCGTCGGCAAAGGCCTGCGCCGCTGCTGCCTTGCCTCCACTTCGTCGCCCCACCTTGACAGGAGAAGCGGCGGCAGCGGCGGCGGCAGCGGCGGCGGCGTCCTCTTCGGCCTTCCTCCTCTGCTCCCCGACGGCCGCGGCCGCCGCGCCGCGCTTGGCGTCCGCCGCCGCCGCCGCCCTCGCGGAAGCCAGGGCTCTCGCTCGCTCTTCCGTCGGCAGTACCACCAGCCTGTCTCCAGCGATCGGGACCCCACGCAGGCCCGCGACCTCTGCTGCATGCCCGGGGAAGATCTCCTTGGCGTTCTTGTCGCCCTTCGCGTCGGTCAGCGAGCGAATCTTGCCCCACTCGCGCCCGACGGCAACAATCTGGCCCGGTTCGAGCGTGCCCCTCCGCACGATCACGGTCGCGACGGGGCCATGCCCCTGCGCGAGCCTCGCCTCGACGACCACCGCTTCGGTCGGGGATCCAGGGAGCCCCTTCCGCGGGGCCTTGAGCTCCATCAGCTCCGCCTGAAGCAGCAGGGCCTCCTCGAGCTCGCGCAGGCCCCGGCCCTTGATCGCGGCGACCTCGACCACCTGCACGCCCCCGCCGACCTCCTCGAGCTCGACCCCTTCGCCCAGAAGCTGCCGGCGCACCGCTGCAGGGTCCGCGTCGGCCAGGTCGCACTTGGTGATCGCGACCACGAACGCGACGGCGGCGCTCCTGACGTGCGCTATCGCCTCCCTCGTCTGCGGCTTGACGCCGTCGCGCGCGTCGACGACCAGCACGGCGACGTCCGTCATCGCGGCCCCTCGGGCTCGCATCGCGGCGAACGCGGCGTGCCCAGGCGTGTCCAGGAACGTGATAGTGGCGTTGCTCTGCGGCATCGAGACCTCGAAGGCGCCCGTCGCCTGCGTGATCCCGCCGGCCTCGCCGGCGGCGACGGCCGTCTTGCGCAGCGCGTCGAGCAGGCTCGTCTTGCCGTGGTCGACGTGGCCGAGGACGGCGACGACGGGCGGCCGTGGGGCGACCTCCGCTGCGGCGTTGCTGGAGTCGTCATCGGCGGGGCGCTCGACGACGACGGTCCTACGGGGGCGCAGGTGCTGAGGCGAGGAAGAAGAAGAGGAAGAAGAGGGAGCATTTCCTCCCTCGTCGCCGCCCAGCAGCTCGAGTGCTGCGAGCTCCGCGGCGTCAGGCTCGATCGGGTCCTCCTCCGAGGGTGGCGAGGCATCGATGGAAGCCAGGACTGTGTTGAGCTGCTCCATGGAGACGCCCAGGAGGCGCGAGAGCGAGAGCGAGGTCACGCCGACGGGGATGACGAGCGGAGGGAGAGGCGGAGGAGGCGCGGCGGGCTTTGCTGCGGGCTTTTTCTTGGCGTTTTTCTTTTGCTGCTCTTGCTGCTGCTGCTGCTGCTGCATTGTTTGCTGCTGCTGCTGCTGCCGCCTGCCGTTGCTGTTGCTGTCACCCCACGGCTGCCGCTGTCGATTGTTGTTATTGTTGTTCCACGGAGAAGGAGTACCGCTGTCGTTGCTGCTGTTGTTCTGGTTGCCCCACTGGCGGCGCTGGCCGGCAGCACCAGCAGCAGCAGCGTTGTTATTGCTCTCGCCCTCGCCCAGGCGCCAGGGGTCGTGCCTCTGCTGCTGCTGCTGCTGGTGGTGGTGGTTCTGCTTCCCCATGCGATTGCCGCCTCCGCCTCCGCCTCCGCCTCCGCCATTGCTGCTGCTCCGGTTGTTACTCCGCGGGACAGACGACGAAGAAGACGCGGTCAGCCAGCGGTCTGCGGCCTTTGGTGCTGCGGCTGGTTTGGCTCTCGGCGTCGCCGCTGCCGCCGCCGTTGGACTGATCTTCCCTTCCTTTGCCGTCGCCGTCGTCGACGAGCGTTGAGTGGGGCTCCTAGTCGCTGTCGTCTTCTCCTCCGCTGCAGCCTTCTTCACCTCCCTTGGAGCAGTCGCAGCAGCAGTCGACGACGACGCTGAAACAGGCTTGCTGCTGCTGCGACGGCTCGCCGTTGGTGACGGCGAAACGGCCACTTCCTCGGCCAGCGCGTGTGCCCTTCGAACACTGGACGGCGACTTCACATTGCCCGCGATCGTCGTGGATGAAAAGCTTCTGCAAAGAGTGGTGCGGAAGGCGGCTAGCAGGGCAGATGACGACGACGATGACGCCGAAAACGTCGTCAATTCCCCAATTGCGATGCCGACTACTCCGAGCTGCTGCTGCTGCTCCTGCCGCTGCGAGACGCCTCGCCTGCTGGCCAGCGCCAGCAGGCGCTCTGATAAGCGCAGGCGCCGCATGGCCAGCAGCGGAGATCGACCGAGTCTTCGAAAGAGAAAGCGAGTTATTTCTTTTTTCTCAAGCAGCGAGTGCCATCGTTCTGCTTTTTCCGATTTCGATTTCGTTTCTGAGGGCGAGCGGCGTTGACCCCCTCTCACTTTTTTCATTTCGTTTTATGTTCTCTCTGTCTCTCTCCCGCTCGCGCGCTTGAAGACATCGGGGTCACGCTGAGGCTCTCAACGAGATGAGCATACACGAGATCCTCGATCGCATCGACGTCATCTACAGAAAGTGAGAAGAGGCAGAGAGAAGAAGAGGAAAGAGAAGAAGAGGCGGAGGAGGAGAGGAAGAGGCGGCCACGGCGGTCAAAACCTTTTTTGTTGTTGTTGCCTTCCTTCCGTCCCACGAGCTTTTGCTTCTCTCTCTCTCTGTCTCCTCTCTCTCTTATCCCATCCCGCGACTCTCCCCCTATCATTCAATCGAATCGCTTCAACAGGTACGAGAAGTACGTCAACGCCACCGACAGCGGCCGCGGCGGCCCCGGCGACGGCGGCCGCGACGCCTTTCGCGAAGCGCACTCGCTGCTGCTGGGGAAGCTCGCGGCGCTGCAGACGCGGTGCGACGAGGCCGCAGCGGCGAGCGACAGGGCGGTGAGGGCAGGGATAAACGCGGACATTCGGTGAGTCGAATGAGCAACGGGGTGGAATGGAAAGGAGAGAGGAAGAGAAAAGAGAGGGAAAAGAAGAAGAACAAGAAGCAGAGACGGAGAGAGTCTTTCTTTCGTTGACCATGCGTGCCCTCTTCTTCTTTTGCTTTCCCCTGACAAAAAAAAAACCCTCAAACCAGCCGGGGTAAGGCCGCCCTCCTCGAGGGAGACATACCAAACCTCGAGCGCCTCGCCCGTAAAGGGTTGAGGAGAGCTCCACCAGGGACCAGCGCGGAGAGAGCCCAGAGGATCGCCGCGGTCAAGGAAGCAGTCGCCGCGCTCGCCGACGGGCTCCACACCCCGGCCAAGCGCTACTTTTCCTCGAGCGGCGGAGGAGCGGGAGCAGGAGCAGCAGGAGGCCCTTCGTCGTTGTCCCCTTCCGCTTCCGCCTCTTCCTCTACCGCTCCGACCCCTTCTTCGATCCAGGCCCTGAAGTCAAAGGGAAAGACAGTCATCAGGCTCGACGAGACCAAGTGGGGCTCGAGGGCGGACGCCGACGGCTACTACTCGCAGAGCGAGACTGCGGCCGGGTTTCGAAAGGTCAAGATTTTCCTCCCCTTTCCTTTCTGTTCTTCTTTCTTCTTCTTCTTCTTCTTCTTCTTCTTCTTCTTCTTCTTCTTCTTCTTCTTCTTCTTCTTCTTCTTTTTCTTCTTCTTCTTCTTCTTCTTCTTCTTCTTCTTCTTCTTCTTCTTCTTCTTCTCCCTCCTCCTCTCTC
>Ga0315294_10006951_pt1 | contig 12422 bp, 13 predicted proteins | sample YL17G13_40_MG_FD_203626 | JGI IMG/M metagenome (GOLD analysis project Ga0315294, IMG submission 203626) | Sediment microbial communities from Yellowstone Lake, YNP, Wyoming, USA - YL17G13_40 | ecosystem: Environmental > Aquatic > Freshwater > Lake > Sediment | place: USA: Wyoming | collected...
GGGTAAATTTTTGGGGGGCGTTAAATTTTTCTGGATTAAAAAGGTCGGGGTTAAAATTGAAAAAGAATCAGGGATGGAGAAATAAACATAGTTTTTGGTACACTTTGGCCGGGGTTTTCAGCCAGCATTCCCATATAACCAGGATGCGCCAGCCGAGTTTTTTCAGTTCCGTCAGATTCTTTTTGTCGCGGGTTTTGTTGGATTGTCTTTTGGTCTGCTGGGGAAAATGGGGCAGAAAAAGGGATTTTGGGCTTTTAATTGGGGGGGTTGTAAAATGAAGGAAGAAAAAGTATAATTAGAACAAGAGGAAAGCTATTCGATATGGATCAAAATATTCATACAATTTATACGATAGGTCATTCAAACCATACCATAGAGAAGTTTGTTGGCTTGTTACAACAATACAACATTGATGTGGTTGTTGATATCAGGTCTGCGCCATACAGCAGATACTCTCCTCAATTTAACAAAGAGACGTTAAGCGTTGTTCTTCAGAACAACCAGATTAAGTACCTGTTTTTGGGGAACGAACTTGGGGCCAGACCACAGGACAAAAACTGTTATGTCAATCACAAAGTAAGTTTCGAAAAAATAAAACAAACGGAGGCGTTCCAAGAGGGTATTCAGGGAGTATTAAAAGGCGCCTGTGAGTACACAATAGTCTTGCTTTGTTCCGAAAAGGATCCAATGGCTTGTCATCGTGTTATTCTGGTTGCCAGAGTTCTTATCGAAAAAGGAGCTGTCCTAAAACATATTCTTGAAGATGGAACCATTCTGGATCACCCACAATTGGAAAGCCAGCTTGTTAAAAAACTGCACCTTGAACCAACATTCTTCGTTGAGGAAAAAGATCTAATTCAGGATGCTTATGAAATCCAGGAGGAAAAGATTGCTTGTTTAATGCAGCAGGAGGAAACAGGGGCATAAGAAGGATTGGAGTTTGTGCGAGATTTGGGTGGGGTTTCGAAGCTGACATTCCCAAATGATTAAGACCTGCCAGCCGAGTTTTTTGAGTTGGGCCAGAGTCTTTTTGTCGCGTGTTTTGTTCGACAGTCTTTTGGTCTGCCAGAACTTTGCGTTTGTTGCCGGTTTGACGCGGCCATATCTGCAATTGTGTAAATGCCAGAAACAGCCGTGAACGAAGATTACTTTTTTGTGGCGTGGTAAAACAATATCAGGTTTTCCGGGCAGATTTTTATCATGCAGTCGAAAACGAAATCCCATTCTGTGAATTACTGAGCGAATTATTATTTCGGGCTTTGTGTTTTTATCCCGAATTTGAGACATATTAAAAGAACGCTGTTTTTTTGTGAGAACATCAACCATTATAAACTTCTAAGATTATCAGCGTCCAGTATCTTGAACTGATTTATTGGTATTCGAATGGTTGCACTACGTCCGCCAGTCATACTACGTCCTCCCGGTCTAAATACCCAAGAGGCATATCGAGCCATTTGCTCAAAAGTTATAAAATGCCATTTTACCAAGTTTCTTGTTGTTTCATCATCAATTTCCCGAACAACAAACATAGAGTGCAAATTACCTCTTCTTGCGGCGTAGAAAGCCAACTTGACAAAAGGTCCAACATCTATGCCGAAAAAATCTCCGATGCTGCTGTCGTTTGCACGTGTTTTTTCTTTAATCTCTATTGGGTAAGTCTTTTCTCTTCCCCAGAAAAGGCCATCGACATCAGAGGGTTCAGCATAAAACGGGGAATTGAACGCAACCCTTAACGATTCTTTCGAAAACTCTTCTGGAACTGCATGCTCTGGGATATTAGAAGTATCTGCATGGAATCTTTCATATTTATAAGGTCTTCGTCGGGGATTGAATCCTTGCAGAGAATCTGGAAATGGCATATAGGGCTGAATTTCAGGAAGTCCGAGTTCCGTAGACTGCCAACTCGCTCTTTTTCCGCCGGATTGATTCTCATTTATTGTTGCTGCACAAAAATAACTTCGAATGCCAATCTGATGAAAAGTCGCACAAATGGTATGTAAGCCACGATGTGGTTCAGGTAAATGTCTATCAGCATTATAATTCACATCTGGCTGAATTGTTTCTGGAAAGAAAACTGCGGTGTTCTGGCCAAAATCAAAATCACCCCTTGCGTCAGACCTGACAATCCAGCCCCCACAAGAGACTCGGGACGAAAAACCCAAATTAGAAACATATCTTCGAAAATCAATCTCTGCCAGAAGACCGTTAACTTTATTCCTATTAATACTACTCAATGTTTTTGAGAGATAAGATTTCATCTCTTCCAATGAAATACTAGCCATTATCAAGCTCCTTTTTGAGAGTCTTCACTATTTGTCTAGCAATGTCATAAACCACCGGAACAACGACAGCGTTGCCAAACTGCTTGTAGGCGCTTGTATCAGAAACAGGAATTTGAAAATCCGGTTTGATCTGTGTAAAGCCCATCAAACGAGCACATTCCTGAGGAGTTAATCGGCGGGGATTTTTATCTTTGCCTTGTGGTATCAGAATTTCCGATCCATCTTTATAATACCGTGCGCTCAAAGTGCGAGAATGTCCGTTCGGCTCAGTAAGACCAAACCCGAAACCATTGCCATTGGCTTTGTGTTTTTCAGCATATCTCTGCAAATAATTCCAAAGATGATCCGTCAGCGTGTACTTATCAGGGACATTCTGGTCAAGAATATCTTTAAGAACCGGTTTCCTTTCGGTGTGATGTTGTGGAAAAGAGAAAAAGAGGGGCTCTCTGAAACCCACAATAAATACTCTTTCCCGGTGCTGTGGAACATAAGAAACGGCATCAATAACCTCATCATAAATTGTATAACCGAGGTCTTTTTCAAGAGAGTCCCGAATTACTTTGTAGGTATTGCCTTTGTTGTGACTTTTGAGATTCTTTACATTCTCAAGAAGAAACGCAGGAGGACGCTTATCATGGAGAATTCTTTTGATTTCAAAAAACAGAGTACCCTGGGTCGGGTCGTCGAAACCGTGGGGTTTGCCAAGAGAATTTTTCTTTGAAACGCCTGAAATAGAAAATGGCTGGCAGGGGAAACCGGCAAGCAGAATGTCGTGGTCGGGTATCTCTGAACTCTGGATTTTATATATATCGCCATGCGGTTTTTCGCCAAAATTGGCTTCATAGGTTTTGCAGGCGGATTCATCCCATTCCGAAGAAAAGACACACTGGCCACCGGCTTTCTCAAAAGCGAGGCGCATTCCGCCTATCCCGGCAAAAAGATCGATGAATTTAAATTGCTGAGTTACAGGACGCAGACGAAAAACCCGTCGATCCAAACGTTCCAGATAAATCTTATCACCCGTCTGAAGATTATGATGTTTCGCAAATTCACGAATTTCCATTCTGCGACGAAAGATTTTCTTGTCTTCGGGAATATCGGTTTTTACCGTAATGTTCAGGCCGGACAGTTGAATATCTATTGTTTTTCCCGTGCCCTTCTTTTTATTTGAAGTACCTACGGTATCCGGAGGAAGAAAATCCCCGCAGTATTTTCCCACACGAACGTTGCCTTCTTTAAGTAATTCATGTGTTACTTTCAGGACAGCAACATTTGCAGTCTGATTATTCTCTTTCTTTAAACAAATCACCTGAGAAAAACTCCTTTAGAGATACGTTGAGTGCAGAACTAACCTGAGCGATTGCGCGAATGGAGATATTTCTTCGCCCATTTTCGACGCTGTTAATGTAGGTCCGGTCAAGACCCGCCTGCAGAGCAAGGGCTTCCTGACTACAGGAAATTCGAGAGCGTAATTCCTTTATGCGCAATCCGATGCGTTTTTGAACGGAAACGTTGTTTTTTGGCGGCATATTTTCCTCTGTGAAAATTACGGAATATAATAATCAGAAAAGACCATGATATTGACAATGAGTCAACGGACTATGAGTCACGTAGTGGGGGAAAATACAAATGTGAAAGAATACAGAAAAAGAGGACTAAACGTTTACGAATCAGATTTTGTGCGGGACGGCATTGGTTGCGGCGGGGTCAGGGCGAGAAGAATAATTTTTATCGCAGTTTGAGGGTGGCCAGGGCGATGACGGCAAAGGCAATGGAGAGGAGCCAGAAGCGGACGACGACCTGCGGCTCCGACCAGCCGGCGAGGTGAAAATGATGATGAATGGGGGCGCTGCGGATACGGCTCAAATAAGCGGTTGCTGCGAACCGGCAAGGGAGGTATCGGAGGCACTGTTTAATTTCGCATATTCTCCGACGATGTCCGCCAGACGATGCAGAATGGTTCTGCCGTCGATGCTCACCTCCAGACCAAGAAATTCCAGACCCAGATAAAGTTTTCCCCCAGCTTCTTCGGGTCGCAGATGGACGATTTGTGCCTCCACGAGGATCGGTTTTTGATAAAACATCGGCGTAAACTGCAAGCCGATAAGCTGGTTGGGCCGAAAACAATCTGAAAGCGCAAGAGCTACGGACACCTGAGCGCCGGCGGCGGAAAGATTAACCAATTGTCCCTGCCAGTAACTTTCAATAGGAATATGGGTAGTGCTGTCCGTATATCCCCGATGCCAGAATAAAACCTGGATATTCAGATTCGACGGAACTGGCTGACGTTCATAAGCCCGTCGCGGCATTTTTTCCATCACTTCCGGGATTTCCAGGAGAATTCGTCCGCCCTGAGCGGCGATGGCGGATTCAAAACCAATAATGACGCTGTCAAAAATAAATTTTTCATAGTCAATCTGAAAAGAGATGCCGACCGGCTGATGAATCTGGAGTTTTTCAAGATGGGTATTGGGGCCGGCAGACATTTGGATGACTACGCCGCTGTTGGCAAGTTCCCGCAGGGTCACATCGTTGCGAATCCATTTTCCGCCAGCCATGTGACACATTCGGGCAGCCGTATTTTGGCGGGTCGCTTCAGAAAGGGCGGCAAGCGCCTTCTGGTCTTTAATTTCTGTCTGGTCTCTGGAAAGGCGATTCACGTTATCCTCTTTGCCCTTAAGAAATTCTGCCTGAGCCGCTTTATAATATCTCATCGGCAGAATAATATCAAAGCTTGAGCTTCGAAATTTTGTCTGGCTGGATTGAAAGAAGCGATTTTACGGTTTGCTGACAAAGGGACTCTCAGGAAATGGCTTCGGACAGAGTTAAAATGCCCGCCCTTTGTCCCCAGGCGGTGAGTCGGAAAATGCTGTCGTTTCCGGGCAGAAAGAATCAGCTTTGAGCAAAGAAGCGTTGCAAAAATATCCTTTGGGAGTATGATTTGGCGTATGCGAAGCGGACTGTTCAACCGACAATCATTTTTAGAACTCTCGCTGCTGGCGGTATTTGCAGCAGGGTTGCTCATTGCCAGGTTGGTTGTAGATTCCCGAAGTCGCATTTTGTTGGGACCGGGAATTCAACTGATTGGTTCTGGTCTGACGGTACATTTGCCGGTGCAGCGCGGCTGGCAGGGGTTGACGCAATGGCAGTATGAGCGGGACAATAGTTTTGTGCTGCCGGCACGCCTGGCAAGCCGGCTTAGTCCGGTTATGGATGTCTATTGGATGTATAAACTGAATACGACAGCCCGCAACAGTCGGCAGATGCTGGAGGAGCTTGCGTCAGAGGCGGGTGGTAAATTGCAGGACGTACAGGATATTGCCGATGCCTGGCCGATGAAGTACGGCAGACTGTCCACACTCCAAGACGGCAATGAGCGGTACATTGGGACGATACCGCTGGATTTCGGCAGAGTGCTGGTTTTACAGGTGCAATCGGGAGCAGGGGACCCGGCTTTGGCCAAAGAGGTGTTTCTGACGCTGGCTCGCAGTGTTCGGTATGAAACGCCGGCAGAGCTGGCCAGAGGAGTAGAGCTGCTGCAGAAAGCCCGGCGTTTCGAAACTAAAAAGTTTTTTTCCAGTCTTCAGCCGCGAACTTTTCTGATTCGGGATGCGGCCGGCAGTGTTCGAGGTTACGAAACAGTTCAGGTTGAGATAGACTCACAGGGGCGGTTGCGGATTGACAAAACGACGGTGTTCAATACGGCGGCGCTTCGGCGAAAAGAGCATCTGTTCGAAAGTTCACGTCCGTTTGAAACGTTTGACTGGCGATGTCAAGACGGCGGAATTTCAGAGCCGTTCGGCGGTTGTCGTTTGCAGTTGAAGGAAGGCGGCGTCTTGACGAGGGAAGACTCGCCCGGGCAAACCCGCGTCGCTCCGTCGGGACCGGCGACCGTCAGCGAGATTCTGCTGGACTCGCTGGTTCGATATTTTCTTGAGACCGAACAGCAAAAAACCGTTGTGGATATTCTTTACGCCGACGGATTGATCATCCCGGCACAGATGTCCTCGATTCCGCTGGCGCTGGCGCTGGCCAAAGGCGGAGAAATGGCCTTCGCCGTGCGGGCGGACTCGCTCAATGGCGCCACGACGGAATTTTATTTTACCGCGGATAAAAAACCGCTGGGAAAGGTGACTGTCGAATCCCGTCGGGGGATTCTGCTGTGGGAGCCGGCCGAGCTGAAAGAGATTGAAAAACATTTTAACACACGAGCGGTTCGCAAGGGGCCGACGGCGAAAAATGGTAATGAGAAGAAAAGCTGTTTGCCCGTTTCCTGAAGGAAAAGAACGAGTATGAGTGAGCGGATTTGGGATTGCATTATTGTCGGCGCCGGGCCGGCGGGGCTGGGGGCGGCCCTGTACGCGGCCAGAGACCGTTTCAAAACGATTTTGCTGGAGAAATTCTATCCCGGAGGACAAATCAATACCACAGACCGAATTGAAAATTATCCCGGCTACGCTAATATCAGCGGGCCGGACCTGACCGAAAAAATGCTGGCCCAGGCGACTTCTTTTGGGGCCGAGCTGCGCAGCGGCACGGAAGCGACCTCGCTAAACCGGCGGGAGGACGGACTGATTGAGGTATTCTATGACAAGGGAAAATTTGTCGGCCGTGTGGTGATTTTGGCTCCGGGAAGTTCTTATCGGCGTCTGAATGTTCCCGGCGAAGAGGAATTTCGCAGCGCAGGCGCAGGTGTCAGCTATTGCGGCACGTGCGATGCGCCGTTTTTCAAAGGTAAAATCGTTGTTTCCATCGGCGGCGGAAATACCGCCGTGGAAGATACATTGCATTTGTGCAAATACGCCGCCAAAGTCATTATGGTACATCGCCGCCAGGAATTTCGTGCAACGAAGGTGCTGGTCGAGGAACTGACGGCCAAAGTCAATGAGCCGAATTCCAACCTGAGCCTTAAACTCGACAGCGCCATCACGGAAATCAAAGGCTCCGGCAGGGTGGAAAAAGTGGTGGTAAAGAATGTAAAAAACGCCGCACAGGAAGAAATCGCCTGCGACGGCGTGTTTATCTTTGTGGGAATGGTGCCGAACACGGGATTTTTGAAAGGATTTGTGGATTTGACCCAAGCGGGTTTTATTCGCTGTGACCCGGCGTATCTGCGAACCAAAATCCCAGGCGTGTTCGCGGCAGGGGACTGCCGGGTGGGCGCGGCGATGCAGCTGGTCACCGCCACAGCCGACGGCGTCAACGCGGTGATGTGGATGAAACACTACCTGCGGGACGCCTCGTGGTGGCGTCAACCCCTGGAAAATACTCCGTAATCGCAGTCACAAAAAAACGGTTCATCCGGCAAATGCGCAGTTTTTGGATTTATCGCTTCAGGGCAACAGTCATCCTCTTTTTTTCTTGAATAGCCCGTGGAGTATTTTGTATTATGAGGTCATCAGTGAAAGAACGCCTCTACATTTCCATTGAGGATTCAGTATAAAGGGAGATTTATGACAAACTCATTGGCCATTTTTGAAGGTTACAAGATTCGCCGTCATTTCGACGAAAAGACAGAAACATGGTATTTTTCGGTGGTGGATATCCTACAGGTGTTAATCCAGCAGCCGGATTTCCAGACTGCCAGAAACTACTGGAAAGTCCTAAAAAACAGGCTGAATAAAGAGGAAAGTGAAACGGTTACAAAATGTAACCGGTTGAAATTGGTCGCTGAGGACGGGAAGATGCGTCTGACCGATGTGGCCAATGTTGAGACCCTGTTGCGGCTGATTCAGTCCGTTCCAAGTCCCAGGGCAGAACCGATCAAACTCTGGCTGGCCAGGGTTGGGTATGAGCGAATGCAGGAAACGGTTGACCCGGAACGGTCGCTTAACAGGGCGAGGGAAAACTGGCAAAAGCACGGCCGCAGCGAAAAATGGATACAGCAGCGGATGATGGGGCAGGAGACCCGCAATAAGCTTACCGACTACTGGAAAGACCACGATATCAAAGGAGATAATGAGTTTGCCATTCTCGCCAATATCATTCATCAGGAATGGGCGGGGGTTTCCGTCAAGAAACATAAACACATCAAGGGCTTAAAAACGCAAAATTTGCGTGACCACATGAGCGAGGCGGAGTTGATTTTTAGCGCCCTTGCGGAACTTTCCACCCGTCAGATCGCCGAAAGTGTGAATGCTGTGGGAATGGAGGAAAACGAAGCGGCCGGCAAAAAAGGCGGCGGAATTGCCAAAAAAGCCCGCCTGGAACTGGAGGAAAAAACAGGCAAACGAGTTGTCACCGGCCAAAACTTCCTGCCGCCCAAATCCCGTAAAAAATTAAGCGGAAAATAATATCATGCCGCAGTAGGAAAAAGCTTAAAAGGCAACCATTAGCCCGTTTTTTCTTGATTAGCCATAGCGGTATTTGGTATAATTTGGCCATTATAGTCCTTGGGACTCCTTACGGAGGACGGAAGGAAAACTGTTCCACAGCTTGGATGGAGGGACGGATGGAAAGAAAAAGACAATTTCGCTTTAGATACTATAACCCACTGGATCGATAGGCCATGAGTCTGTCGGCGGTGGGTTTTTCAATTTATGAGGATTGGAGGATAGAAAGATGAAAAATGCGAAGATGACAATTTGTTTGGTAGTTGTGTATGTGATGGCAGTAGTAAATGTTGCTTCAGCCGCTGTTTTCACCCTGTCGGATCAAGTCCTGATGCTATTGGACGATAACTACGTCAATACTTCTGTCAGTATCCAGACAACTGATGTTGCGGGACCCGGTGTCGTTTTTGATGTGAGTTATCCGGGCGCAGGTTCATCTCTGTATTGGGTTTCGAGTATTTACGACGGCGGGGGATCATTAACCGGCATTGATATCAGCAAGTATAATGCCTTTGCCCTGGACTTTACCCTTTTGTCCGTCAACGGGCAAGAGAATTACAGTAATGGCGGAGGCCCGGTCATTGCCGGTGCATTGATTAATCTTTCCAGCAGCATTTATGCCTATCAGCCGCAGGTGCTTGATTTCAACGATGAAACTCGTGTTGTCTCCACCACCACATCAGATGCGGATGTGATCAAACTGGTTGGATTTTGCTTAAACATTCCCACATGGTGGTATCAGACCAGCCCCAGTCCATGGAATCCAAACGGAAATACAGTCTCCATACTGGTTCAGGCGGCTCCCAATGCAGTACCACTTACAATCCCTGAGCCGGGAACTTTATTGTTTGTTGGGTTTGGCACGTTAGCCTTGCGGCTTAAGAGGAGATAAAGAAAATAGAGTCAGTGGGGCCGTTGAAAAAGTCCCCGAACCCGCTTCGCTTTTGCTGCTCGGTCTCGGTGCGGTGGTGTTGGGAAGAAAACGCTGATATTGTAATACTTGAATTGAAAGACTTGGTTGCGCAGCCGGGTGAGTTTTGATAGTGTGGGCGATTCAGGGATGAGTCGCCTTTTTTCTGTCAACAAAGGATAGTTTTTTGCAACCCACCTACCCATTAACCGGATGAACCAAAAAAACAACGGCCCACTTCCTGATTGGGAATAACCTTCCGTGGGGCGTACAAAAAAAGGGAATTATATACTTGACACCACCGGAATCAAGGGTATAATGGTAGTGTACAATGCGATATGGAGAAACCCATGAAAGAGTATGCCAGCCTTTTCGACCTCATGCAAGCGTTCCCCGATGAACGAACGTGCGTAGAACATCTTGAAAAACTCCGCTGGCCTACGGGAATCGTGTGTGCGTCCTGTGGCGTGGTGGGCGAAATATATCGCCTCACGCGGGGATTCAACTACAAGTGCTCGGCTTGCGGCAAGACCTTCTCGGTTCGCAAGGGTACGATTTTTGAGGAAAGTCGCCTACCGCTTCGCAAGTGGTTTGCCGCGTCGTGGCTTATAACCGCTAACAGGAAGGGAATCAGCAGCCTACAACTCTCGCGGGAGATTGGTGTCACGCAAAAAACCGCGTGGTTCATGCTTAACCGGCTGCCGGGAAGTGGCGGCGGCAATGGGATCGACTGGTGGCCCTATCGGAGGCCCCGGCGAAGAACCGGTGGAAGCCGACAAAACCTACATCGGCGGCAAGGAAAAGAACAAGCACGCCAACAAACGGCTGGACGCGGGACAGTGGGCAAGCAGGTGGTCATGGGAGCGAGGGAGCGTAACGGCAAGGTGAGAGCGCGTCCTATTGCCAACACAGGAAAATCCGAAGTTCAAGATTTCATCCTTGAAAACGTTGCGGAAGGCTCTATATTGTACACTGATGACCACGGCTCTTACTTAGGATTGGACGGTTACAGCCGCGAAAGCGTGAACCATTCTGCGGGTGAATACGTGCGTGGCATAGCATACACGAACGGGATGGAATCGTTCTGGGCGCTGTTGAAGCGCGGGTATTACGGTACGTTCCATCATTTCTCAGTGAAACACCTTCCCCGATATATAGCGGAGTTTGAGGCGCGGTGGAACATGATTAGGCTGGCCAGTGACAGGCGGATGGATGCGCTACTTGAGTCCACTTCCGGTCTCCGGCTCACTTATGAGAGGCTGACAGCGTGACCAATCAGCCCCTACGTTTTCCCATGACGATGGACGCCGTATTGACGGCGGCGGTATCCCGCGTCCCCATCAGTGCGCTGCGATTGTGGCTGAATAAAGTTCATTGCGGAGATTGCGTTGAGTTGATGGACAAGATGCCCGTCGGGTCTGTCGATGTAATCGTTACCAGCCCGCCCTATAATCTCCGCAACAGCACCGGCAATGGCATGAAGAATGGCAGCGGGGGAAAGTGGGCCAACGCCCAACTCATCAAAGGCTACGACACCAACGACGACGCCATGCCCCACGATGACTACGTGCGGTGGCAACGCGACTGCCTCACGTCCATGATGCGGGTTCTTCGGAACGATGGGGCACTGTTCTATAACCACAAGTGGCGGGTTCAGGCTGGACTACTTCAAGACAGATCGGACATTGTAGAGGGCTTCCCTGTTCGCCAGATCATCATTTGGAAGCGGGCGGGCGGCATCAACTTCAACCCAGGGTACTTCCTGCCCACCTACGAGGTCATCTACCTTATCTGTAAACCAGATTTCAAATTAGCCCCCAAGGCTAACGCGCTCGGCGATGTATGGACGATCAACCAGGAGGATAGTAACCCTCATCCGGCTCCCTTCCCTGTTGAGCTTGCCCAGCGATGTCTCCAGTCTACTATGGGGCGAATTGTGCTTGACCCGTTCATGGGATCCGGGTCTACTGCAATTGCAGCGGAAGCCTGCGGCCGGAGTTGGATCGGGATGGAGATTTCCGCGGACTATTGCAAGCTCGCCCGCGAGCGAATCGAGATCAACAGGAGGGCCAGAAAATGACGATTGAGTTTCCCTCGCGGTCGCCAGATACCAAGAAACAACTGTTTGAGCGGTTGAGGATGATTCTGCGCCACGGCCCATACGAGATGCCGAAAACCTCACGATACGGCGGTCATGGCGGCCCAGGGTGCTTACTTGAAGACCTGTTCGGGTTGAAAGTCGGAAGCCAGGACATTGCCGATTCTGTTGGATGGGAGATCAAGTATTACACTAAGAAAACGAACCTGATTACACTTTTCCACCGCGAGGCGATGCCAGAAGGCATAATGCGAATCATCGTGCGGAAGTGGGGATGGCGAGACGACAAGGGGCGTATGAGCTTTCGGCACACGATTGCGGGCAAATCCGACCGCTACAAGGTGGAAGTTGACGGCGAGTGGATAAGGGTACTGCCTCTCAAGGGGAATGGCGTAGTCCCATACTGGACACGAAACGACCTGTTGAACATCATCGGGAGTAAACTGCGGCGGTTGATGCTGGTCAAGGGCGAGAAGAAGGGCCAGACTATTACGTTCAAGTTGGCCGACTGTTACGAAAACCTTTATATGGATTCGTTTGTGGAGGAGCTAGAGCGGGGTACGGTCTGCATAGACTTTGACGCCCGCGAAATGAAGGCGGACAGTCCTGGTCTGCGGAACCACGGCACAAAGTTCAGAGTTCACCCAGACAACGTGCATCGGCTCTACATGAAAAAAGAGCGGTTTGTTGTCTAGGTGGCGCTAGTACTCTGTCCGGCTAAATGTGCATAGATTTAGGTTTCTTTGTCGATATTGCTAAAAACAGCATTTATCTGGCAAGGAGACCGAATATGAAGCAGT
>Ga0315294_10006955_pt1 | contig 12418 bp, 13 predicted proteins | sample YL17G13_40_MG_FD_203626 | JGI IMG/M metagenome (GOLD analysis project Ga0315294, IMG submission 203626) | Sediment microbial communities from Yellowstone Lake, YNP, Wyoming, USA - YL17G13_40 | ecosystem: Environmental > Aquatic > Freshwater > Lake > Sediment | place: USA: Wyoming | collected...
TTACTGTAACTTCTATTTTATTGATATTTCTATGTATAGTTTTATCTCAAAGAATATATTATTCAGGTTGGTCAAGCACGTCTCAGGTGATAGCCAGGAAAGTATTTAAAAAAGGAAAAGCTGAAGAACTAAAAGGAACTGGTGAAAAAAAATACGGTTTTTCATTTTTTTCAGGGGTCAATTATATTATAGTTAAAGATTTTAAATTACTTTTTAGGGATGCTAGAAGACTTTTTAGAATTTTTATGCCGGTTGCAATGATTATCTTTTTATTTTTCTGGTCTTTTTCAAGCGAGATTAATAAAAGAGGAAATATTAATTTTTTTATTCCATTAGAAATCCTTTTATTTTTATTTTTCCCGCTGCTGATTTCAGGAATGGTAAACGCAAACATATCAGGGAACAATATTGGTGGAGAAGGATTGAAATTCTGGATACTAAAATTATCTCCAGTACATGCAAAAAAAATTTTAAGGACGAAAATCATTTTTAGTTCTATCCTGACTGTAATATGCGGAAGCATAATTATGATTATATTTTATTTTGTATACAAACCAGGATTATCATATTTGATATTTGGATTACTTCTTTTAATTTTATTTAGCTGGGGTGATTCAGTAATTGGCACTTCTGTCGGTACTTTTTTCCCTGTATTTAAGCCTTCTCAATCAAATAAAGACAATGTCTCATTTATAGGGGGCATATTAAATTTAGTATTATTTTTCTTATATTTATTATTTTTTGTCGGTATTATAGTAGGAATGTTATTTCTGGCGAACTATTTTTCATGCCCCACTTTAGTTGTATTTCCGGTAATATTAGTGCTGGAGCTGATAGTAAATCTGATTCTACATAATGTATTAATAAATTTGAGTGCTTACAGGTTAAATGGAATAGAATGGAAATATTGAATTTATAACTTCTACATCATTTATAAGTTTTTCTGCTAGTTTATTTGCACATTTTTCAGTACAGACAAATCTGGTGGCATAAGTTATAAGTATTTTCATTTTGGCCCCCTTTTTTGTATGTTAAGATATATAGATTTTAGTAAAATGTAAAAAGTTTTTTTATATCTGATAATCAAATGTAAATATTATATTAATATATGCTTTAAATGTTGTAATTGTAGTGGTATAAAATATTAATTATTTGGTATAATGTATTAATGTAAAAATAAAAGTATTTATTATAATATTAATAAATATGAGGATAATATCAAAGGTGAAGGGTGTAGAGATATTAGAGAAGATGGGTAAAATATACGTGACAGTTGAGTTGAATAAGTAGTATATTGAAATATAATAATAAAATTAAAAAATGTTTTATGGGCTAATAATATATCATTCTACAATTCTGAGTTCTATTATATCTCCATCTGAAATTTTTTTAAGATCAGGAAGACTTTTATTATCTATTATTTTTCCAATAACTGTGACTGGACTTGCTGCCTGTGGTTTGTCTTTTGTGCTGGCAGGAGTTTTTCCGAAGAATATACAGAAAGCATTTCCGGGAGGCCAGTAAGCTACAGAACCTGTATCCAGGATCTCTATGCCATTTTCAAGCTCAAAATACACAGGTATTTGAAAGTATATTTCGTTACCCCATATGTTTGAGCGGGAAACTATTGGCAGTTTTTTTATTATTTCTTGAGAGGTCTTTGAATCATTTAACTCAACCAGAAATTCAAAATTTTTAGAAATTATTTTAATTATTTTTTTCATTTATAACACCTGAATTCAATTTATTTTTATCTACAATAACCATAATATATTTTAAAATAAAAATCCATAAATGATAGAAAAAACTTATAATCAGGCATAAAATTTTTAAATGAATTAATCCAGTATTTCACATTTGTCTGCTAATCCTGCTATAGTAAGCTTATCTTCACCGAATTTATCTGATATTCTGTCGATGGCTTCAGCCAGATTTTCGTCTTCTGACTCATTGGGAGATAGTAAGTTTTCCAGCATGAAAGTTGATTTCAAGGCACTTACTGAAACTCCAATTAATCTAATCTTTTTTCTCTTCAGATCAAAATTTTTAAGCATGAGGACGGAAGATCTGTGTATGTCAAATATACCGGAAGTATATTTTTTTAAGGTTGTTCTCCTGGTAACAGTTTTAAAATCGGAAAATCTTACTTTAAGAGTGACTGCTTTGCCTTTATATTTCTTTAAATGGAGGTTTCTTGATATTTTTTGTGAAAGGAGGAGAAGTGTTGATCTCAGTATTCCAAAATCATCTACATCCTTTCTGTAGGTTATTTCTCTTCCTATTGATTTGGGCTCCTGGTTTGGTGTTACTTTCCTGTTATCAATTCCGTTTGCCATTTTATGTATAGTCCTGCCAGGCTCTCCAAACTTATTTTCAATTATTTCCGGGGGAGTGCTGGCTAGATCGCCTATGGTCTCAATTCCCATTGATTTAAGTTCTTCACCTGTAACTCTCCCCACACCCCATATATAGGATATTGGAAGAAGCTTAACTTTTTCTAAAACTTCTTTAGTATTTTCAAGTACTGTAAGACCATTAGGCTTTCCTATGCTTGAAGCAAGTTTTGCCAAAAACTTATTGGGTCCTATACCGGCAGAAGAAGTTAAGTTGGTCTGTTCGTATATCCTGCCCTTTATTTTTTTAGCAATTTCCAATTCATTTCCAAAAAGTTTCTCGCAGCCAGTTATATCCAGAAAAGCTTCATCACAGCCTATAAACTCTACAAGGGGAGTAAACTGAAAGAATATTTCTCTTATCCGCATTGATTCCTTAAGATATTTTTCCATATTCACTAGAACAAAAATTCCTTCAGGGCACAGTCTCTTCGCTCTGATCAAGGGCATTCCTGAATGCAAGCCGTATTTCCTTGCTTCATAAGAGGCAGATGAAATTACTCCTCTATTTAGTGGACCACCTACTATTAGAGGTTTATTTTTATATTCAGGAGTATCCCTTTGCTCTATTTGTGCAAAGAAAGCGTCCATATCTACATGTATTATTCTTCTCAAATTTCACAGCCGATTATGGGTTTTATATTTTTGCTGGTTGCTTCTTTATAAAATTCAACAGCTCCGCTCATTACATATTTATCGGTAAGGGCAACTGCCTTCATACCATTTCTTACGGCCGCACCGACAAGGTCTTTTATCTTTATAGTTGATTCCATCAAACTGTACTCGCTATGTACATGCAGATGAGAAAAAAAAGCCATTTTATTTAACCTTGCCCATTAATTTTATAGATATATGTTTAGGATTGATCATTTTTATAATACTACCAAACATATGTTTGGTCAATAGAAATTTATGAAATTTATTTTTATCTTATTTTTGATTTTCCGGGTATTTCAATCTGGAAGAAAAATAAATTATTCCAGTTAGTTTATTGTGAACTACCACTAGGCTAAAGACCTGGTGGCTTCCTGCTTCATAGCTTCGTCTAACGACGACAGCTCCACAGGCTTTAAACGGTAATTCCTACCGCCTTTAATGTTTAATTCTCGCAATACTTGAGCTAAGATATTTTGACTGGCATTTATATCCCTATCTAATTCTGTTTTACATCGTGGACATTGCCAATTTCTATCAGCAAGTGTCAAGTCTTGGTTTACAAAACCACAGCAAGAACAAGCTTTAGATGAGGGGTAAAATCGTTTGGTTTTCACGACTTCACTGCCATATCTTTTAGCTTTATATTCTAATTTTGCAATGAATGAATACCAACTTTGGTTGGATATTGATTTTGCTAAACAATGATTTTTAACCATTCCTGTTATATTCAAGTCCTCAATGGCAATTAGTTTATTATCTTTACAGATTTTGTCGGAAAGTTTATGTTGAAAATCCTGTTTTTGATTATCAATCTTTTCGTATCGTCTAACCAATTTTAATCTTGCTTTATCTCTGTTATTGCTACCTTTCATCTTTTTACTAACTTGCTTATGTAAAAATCTAATATTCCCTTCTTTAATTTTCAAACTGTGTTTTTCACCATTAGACAGCACTGTAAAGTCTTTAATTCCCAAATCAATTCCTATTTGATTATCTGATATTCTTTTTTTCTTTACTTCAAAATCGGTAGTAATTGAAACAAAATATTTATCCGTCTTTGTTTTACTTATTGTTGCATATTTAACATTTCCTAAAACTTCTCTATGGATAATAGTTTTAATACCTTTCCTAAATTTAGGGAAACAAGAATGATTGCCTTTTAACTTAAAAAATTGTGGAACTCTAAAACTTTGATTATTTTTCTTGCTTTTAAATTTGGGAAATCCACCTTTCTTTTGAAAAAATCTATTATAAGCAGTATCTAAGTCTTTTAGTGTTTGCTGTAAAGCTTGCGAGTTAGCTTCTTTTAACCATTCGTTTTCTTTTTTTAAACCAGTAAGTTTATTTGCACAGTCATAATAATTCAAGTGTTTCTTTTTTAAATCTTTTTCTTTTGATTCTAAATATATTTTATTATTCAAATCTAAAAAATAATTCCAAGTAAAGCGAGAACAACCAAACATATTGTCTAGTTTTTCTCTTTGCTCTTTATTCGGTTGAAGTCTAAATTTGTAGCTTTGCATATTTTCATTATAGTTTATGTAAAAATCGCTTATCAAGCATAATTTACTATAATATACTAGAAATATGATTAAAGCTAATCAATACCATTCCAAAGCCAGTGCCAAGTATCTTTTGAAGGTACACCTCATTTTAGTTTGTAAATACAGAAAACAACTACTAACCACAATTGGTGAAGATTGCAAACAGATTATGTTTGAAATATCTCAATCTTCTAATTTTTCAATTGACATAATGGAAGTAGACAAAGATCATATTCGCCTGCTCTTAGATATTGAGCCTAAAATATCAGTCAGTTCTATTGTTAATAGATTAAAAGTTATGTCCACTAATCGTTTATGGAAAAAATACAAAGATTATCTACAAACTCAATTCTGGAAGGAAAATACCTTTTGGAGCAATGGTTATTTTGTTTGTTCTACTGGAAATGCTAATATGGAAACGATTAAGAAGTATATTGAAACACAGGGCTAGCCATTCATCTCAAGAGCTAAAGACCGTTGAGTTTTCTGGCTACTATTATAAAATCTTAAGATTTTTACTGATTTTGTTGTTTTTTTATGTATATTTTAATGAAAAATTTTCTCAAATGGTCGGGTTCTAATAATTTTTAGGTTGATTTTTTGAATTTTTTATATATAATTGTGAGCTCTGCACATCTCTGCACAGTATTATTGAAATATGTTTTAATTAAATTATTATTATTTTTGAGAAATACCATATAAAAGAGGGTGAAGAATATGAAAAAATACAATATAGCCATAAATATTTTATTCTGGACTCTGGTAGCATTTTTGTTGTTTATAACTGCATTATCTCTATTTTATAAAAATGATAAAGTAAATTCTATATTACCTGGTCTTAGAGGTGATGAATCTTCAGAAAAGGAAAAGATAGTGATTAGAGAAGTTAGGAAAATTATGGAAGTTGAAAAGGAAGTAGAATGGTATTATTTCATTGCCTCAGGATATAGTGCCAATGATTCTGTGCAGGGTACTAATAATATCACTGCGACAGGTAAAGAAATAAAAGAAGGAATGGTTGCTGTAGATCCCAAGGTAATACCCCTGGGAACGAAGATTGAAATAAAAGATATGGGAATTTTTATAGCAGAGGACACAGGGGGAAAAATTAAGGGTAATAGAATAGATATATATTTTGATACAAAAAAAGAGGCAAAAGAATTTAGTAGAAAAGGCATCTGGGTTAGAATAATAGATAATAGCTATGAATTAGCTGATTTATTTGAAGGCGGACGACTTTTAAATAAATAAAACTGTTTTTTTCACCTGGTCCCATAAAAGAAAAATACCCCAAAACCTGTGCTTTTTCATCATTCAATGGAAATTTATTCATATTGATATCTCAAGAATTTTTTATATAAATTTTACTAAATAAAATATATAAATAAAAATTTTCTCAAATGAAAAGTAAAACGTAATTATATAAAATAATAATTGATAAAAAAAGAAATTCTTTTAAAATATTAAAAATTATATTTCTAATGCTTTAGGTAGAATAGTTCCGGTACTTTATTAACTTTTATTTTTTAACTGGTTAATATTTGTTTTGCAAAAAAAAAGGTAATATAATAATTAGACTGATTTGCATTGAGCGGAAGTAGCTCAGCTGGTAGAGCATCACCTTGCCAAGGTGGAGGTCGCGGGTTCGAGCCCCGTCTTCCGCTCCATTTTTTTATAAAAGATTTTATTGTCCTGCGTATACAAAGATATATAATAAATAAGGAATTTCTAAATAATAAATAAACAAAAAATGATTGAAATAGAATTTAAAAAGATTGGGAAAATTAAAGTAAAAGAAGGCTCAAATATTCTGGAGGTAATTGGGAAGCTTGATGAAAAAATTGCCCGTCAAGCGATAGCAGCTGAATTGACTGGCGGGAAAGATGAAGGATTGGAAAATAATCTTGTAGATCTTGACTATAAGGTAAATGAAAATTCAAACTTCAATATTATTACTCCTGAGACCGGGGAGAAAGCAAATGATATCTTAAACCATAGTTCTTCTCATATAATGGCTGCAGCCATAAAAAAAGTATTTCCGGATGCAAAGTTTGCTATTGGTCCCGCCATAAAGGAAGGATTTTATTATGATTTCGAAACTAAAAAAAGTGTTGCAATAGAAGACCTTTCTTTAATTGAAGAGGAAATGAAAAAAATAATAAAATCAAACTGCAAATTTGAAAGAAGTGAGATTAGCAAACAGGAAGCGAAAATATTATTTAAGGACAATCCCTATAAAATTGAACTTATAGACGATATTGAAGATAAAAAAGTAAGTGTTTATTATTCCGGTGATTTTGTTGATTTATGTTCGGGACCCCATATCCCATCCACGGGAAAAGTTGGAGCATTTAAACTGTTAAGCATCGCGGGAGCTTACTGGAGAGGCAGTGAGAAAAATAAGATGCTGGTCAGGATATATGGAACTTCATTCTTTAGAAAGGAAGAGTTGAAAAATTATCTGGAAAGATTAGAAAAAGCAAAGAGAAGTGATCACAGGAAAATAGGCAAGGATCTGGACTTATTTAGTTTTCATGATGAGGCACATGGATTCCCCTTTTTCCATCCGAATGGAATGATATTGAGGAATATCATATTGGATTACTGGAGAGAGGAACATATAAAGGAGGGCTATAAAGAGATAAATACACCAATTTTGCTCAGTAATAAATTATGGAAAACATCCGGCCATTGGGATAATTACAGAGAAAATATGTATTTTGTAAAAATTGATGATGAAGATTATGCTATCAAGCCTATGAACTGTCCGGGTACAATTATAGTATATAAATCAAACCAGCACTCATATAAAGAATTGCCGATAAGGATTACCGAGCTGGGGCTGGTGCATAGACACGAGAAGTCCGGGGTTTTACATGGACTGTTTAGAGTAAGGAATTTCACTCAGGATGACGCCCACATATTTTGTACAGAAAGTCAATCAAAAGATGAAGTCTCCAGAATAATAAGTTTAATTGACCGGATGTATAATGTTTTTGGTTTTGAAAAGTATCATCTGGAGCTTTCGACAAAACCCGATAAAAGGATAGGCACTGACCAAATGTGGGAGAAAGCAGAAAACATATTAAAAGAGGCTATCAGTAGCAAAGGGCTTGACTATGTAATAAATGAAGGAGAAGGGGTCTTTTATGGCCCAAAGATTGATTTTCACATCCAGGATTGCCTGGGTAGAACATGGCAGTGTGCCACAATACAGCTGGATTTTGCAATGCCGGAGAAATTTGATATTGAATATGCGGGGGAGGATAATGCAAAACATAGGCCGGTAATGATCCACAGAACTGTATTGGGTAGCATTGAAAGATTTATGGGAGTACTCCTGGAGCATTATAGCGGAAATTTACCCCCCTGGCTGGCACCGGAACAGATCATAATCTTACCGATTTCTGAAAAATTCTATGGGTATGGAGAGAGGATATATAATAGTCTAAAAAATGAAGGTTTCAGAGCAGCAATTGATTATAGAGTGGAATCATTAAGCAAAAAGATAAGACAGGCGGAAATGAAAAAAATACCCTATATGATTATAATCGGAAAAAATGAAGAAAAAACTGGGACTATTACTATTAGAAAAAAAATTGGCGGAGACATAAAGGAAATAAAGCCGGACGATTTTATGAGAGATTTAAAAAAGGTTATAAGAGATAAAGAAAAAGTTTATTAGATATAGTTATTTTTCCCCTGTTGCCTATAAAAATCTAAACGAAATTCGCAGTATAGACAAAATAATTAATAATTAGTATAATTCCAAAAATATTAATATAAAATTGTTAAAAAAATAGAAAGAATAGAAAAAATAAGTAGAAATCATCTATTTCTCACCAGGTGGCAGTTTTTTAAACTTGTTAATTTGGTTATTTATATTTAAGTTTAAATAAATGGGTAGATGATCTGTCTGCCTATTTTTTTTCAAAAATATTTAAGGAGGTGTAATTTTAATAACAGCAAGAGAACTCGTGTAAACGAACAAATTAGAGTACCTGATGTTAGATTAATTGCGGAAGATGGTAACCAGATTGGAATAGTTCCGGTTAAAGAAGCATTAAAAACTGCTGTGGAAAGAGGCCTGGATTTGGTTGAAATTTCACCTAAAAGCGATCCACCTGTCTGCAAAATAATGGATTATGGAAAATATAGATATCAACTTGAGATATCAGAAAAATTAAAGAAAAAGAAGCAATCCCAGATTATTATAAAAGAAATCAAGTTAAGACCAAAAATAGATATCAATGATCTTAATACTAAAAAAAGGCAAATAGAAAAATTCTTAAAAAGCGGTCATAAGGTGAAAATAACCGTTATGTTCAAAGGCAGAGAAATAGTGCATAAAGAACTCGGGATGAATATTCTGGATAAGTTGATAGAAGAATTAAAAGATAAATGTGTGCTGGAGATAGAACCCAAGCTATATGGATATAATATAATTACGATTTTGGCACCAGTTTAAAAATAAAATTGTTATCTCGTATAAATCAAATTGGAAGGATGTTATTATGCCGAAAATTAAAACTCATAGAGGTGCTGCTAAAAGATTTAAAGTTACCGGGAGCGGAAAGATTGTCAGGGTAAAAGCATATAAAGGTCATATTCTGACTAAAAAGAGTGCTGAAAGAAAAAGGCGGTTAGGAAGAAAACAAGAAGTTTCTGCTGCGGATAAGAAAAAAGTAAGAAGACTATTATGCAGATAAGGAAGGGGTGATTAAAATGGTCAGAGTTAAAAGGGGACTGATCAAAAGAAGAAAACATAAGAAAGTATTAAAAGAAGCAAGGGGATACTACGGCTCTAAAAGCAGGAGTTATAAAATTGCTAAAGAGCAACTGCTCAAATCAATGAGCTATGCATACAGGGATAGAAAGAATAATAAAAGAAATTTCAGGAGGTTATGGATTACCAGAATCAACGCTGCAGCCAGGATAAATGGAATTTCATACAATGAATTTATAAATGGACTGAAGAAAGCAAGTGTTGATATTAATAGAAAAATATTATCAGAACTTGCAGTAAGCGATACTAATGCTTTTCAAAAATTAACTGAAATTGCAAAGAAACAACTTGTATAAAATTATGAGTAAAAAAGAAAAAAATATAGACCAGTTAGAAAAAAAGATAAAGACAGAACTGGATAATTTTACCAGAGAATTAGAAACGGTAAAAAATTTAATTGAATTAGATAAGATAAGAGCAAAATATATTGGGAAAAAAAGTTTTTTAATTAAAACTTTAAAGAACATTGGTGATTTACCCGATGATATTAAACCAATAGCTGGCAAAAAATCAAATACTGCGAGAAATAAAATAGAATCAGATATTCTAAAAAAAGAAAAAATTTTTAAAAATATTGAGTATAAAAATAAACTAAGGAAAGAAAGTATAGATCTGTCACTGCCGGGAAGAAGCACCGGTACGGGTAGAAAGAATATCATTTCCCAGGTTGTTGAAGAAATTGAAGAAATTTTTATTGGGATGGGGTTCGAAATAGCGGAGGGTCCCGAAGTGGAAACTGATTATTATAATTTTGAAGCATTAAACACTCCAAGGGATCATCCAGCCAGGTCTCTACATGATACATTCTTTATTTCCGAAAATATATTACTGAGGACTCATACTTCACCAGTTCAGATAAGATATATGGAGAGTCACAAGCCTCCTTTACTAATAATAGTACCGGGGAAAGTTTATAGAAGAGATTATGATGTATCACACACTCCTATGTTTGCTCAGATAGAAGGCCTGGTAATAGATAAAGGCATAAATTTCGGTAACCTTAAATGGACACTTGAAACATTTGCCCATGAAATTTTTGGAAAGGACCGGAAAGTCAGATTCAGGCCTCATTATTTTCCGTTTACAGAACCGAGTGCTGAAGTTGATGTTTCCTGCAATATTTGTGGTGGGAAAGGATGCAGGGTATGTTCAGGGTCTGGATGGCTTGAAATTCTTGGGGCTGGAATGGTAGATCCGAATCTATATTCATTTGTAGGATATAATCCGGAAGAAGTTAGTGGTTTTGCCTTTGGAATGGGTATAGAGAGAATTTGCATGTTAAGGTATGGCATTGATGATTTAAGGTTATTTTTCGAAAATGACCTGAGATTTATCAATCAATTTTAACTTCCAATATCATTAATCTGATATATGTTTGATAACCGGTTATCTTTTAAAATGATCTTTATCTTAAGGAAATATTTAATAGAGAGGAAAGCTTAAAGATTGAAAGTAACATTAAACTGGATAGGCGAATTTTTAAGTGCTGAAAGGCTTGAACCTGAAAATATTGCAAGCGCTCTGACTATGAGTGGAACTGAAGTAAAAAAAGTTGAATATATAGGTGATAAATATAAGGATATAGTTATTGGTAGAGTCATTGATTTTTCTCCTCATCCTGATTCTGATAAATTATCATTATGTGAAGTAGACATTGGCTCAAGTAAACTGAGCATAGTTTGTGGCGCTAAAAATTTTAAAAAGGAAGATAGAGTTGCTGTAGCGCTACCCGGAGCAAAAGTTAAGGATATTACTATAAGAAAAAATAAGATAAGAGGCCAGATTTCCGAAGGAATGATGTGCTCAGAAATGGAATTAGGTCTTTCTTCCGAATCAGAAGGTATTATGATTCTGGATAATAGTTGTGAGGTAGGTGATAGTTTCTCAAAATCAGTTGGTCTGGATGATGTTGTACTGGAGCTTGAGATTACGCCCAATAGGCCTGATTGTCTGAGTGTAATAGGAATTGCAAGAGAAATCAGCGCTTTAATTGGCGCTGAACTTATAACTGGTGAATATGATTTTCAAAAAAGACTGAATATAGATTCTAAATTTAAAATTGAAATAGATGATTATAATCTTTGCCCCAGATATTCGGCAAAACTTTTTAGAAATATACCCAACATCCAGTCACCTCAATGGCTTAAAAACAGGCTTATCCTATGTGATGTAAGACCAATAGATTTAATTGTTGACCTGACTAATTATGTTATGCTGGAAACCGGTCAACCGCTACATGCTTTTGATAAAGACATGTTATATTCAAATAAGATTATAGTCAGAAGAGCAGGAAAAGGGGAGAATATAAAAACTATTGATGATTCCATAAGGATACTGGATGATGATGCACTGGTAATAGCAGATGAAGATAAAGCTGTGGCTATTGCCGGTATAATGGGTGGAAAGGATACTGAAATAAGTGAGAATACAAAAAATGTATTACTGGAATCGGCAAATTTTTACGGACCTTCCATAATGAGGACTTCTAAAAAAATTGGGCTCCGGTCGGAAGCTTCAAACAGGTTTGAAAAAAAAATTGACCCAATGCTTACTGTATTTGCAATAGGGAGGTTTGAAGATCTACTGGAAAAAGTGGCCAATTTTAAAACGGAAGAATGTATATATGATAATTTTAAAAAAGTAGGAAGAGAAAGAAAGATTAATTTAAGAGTAGGCAAAGTCGGCCAGGTTCTGGGCAAAGATATTGATGCAGGTTTGATATCCGGCATTCTTACAAATTTAAAAATCAGTAACAGAATAAAAGATAATATCATAGAGGCAACAGTTCCTTCTTTTAGATATGAAGATCTTGAAAGAGAGATCGATCTTGTTGAAGAAATAGCAAGAATTTATGGGTACGACAGGTTGGATTCTATTCCTACTTCAGCAAGCGACAGGCGTGGAAAATATAGTCTATATCAGAAAACAATTAAAGATATCAGACAGGCTCTTTGCGATATTGGACTGGTTGAAGTTATAAACTATTCTTTTATTAGTACTGAATCACTTAAAAAATTTAAAATAAATCTGGAAGATGG
>Ga0315294_10006956_pt1 | contig 12417 bp, 13 predicted proteins | sample YL17G13_40_MG_FD_203626 | JGI IMG/M metagenome (GOLD analysis project Ga0315294, IMG submission 203626) | Sediment microbial communities from Yellowstone Lake, YNP, Wyoming, USA - YL17G13_40 | ecosystem: Environmental > Aquatic > Freshwater > Lake > Sediment | place: USA: Wyoming | collected...
TTTTACATATTAGAGCACATGGGCAAAAAGTTCTTTCTTCAAAACTTCGAAACCACATCAAGAACTTTGCCAGAAACTACTTGGTTGGAACTGAAATTGTCATAGATAGCCCCACTGACTTGACATTGCAGGTTTTGCTTAATTATCCTGAATTAACTATTCAAAATGCGTTAAGCAGAATGTCAATAATAGCTTCATCAATGCATAAAGAAGCAATAGAGGCACTAAAAAAACTCGACTATTCCAGCTCTAAGGCAGTTATTGAAACCGACCGTGAAGTAAACCGCTTCGGCTTGTACATTGTGAGGCTTTTGAAGATGGCTGTTTCAAATCAAAGAATCGTAAAGGAAATCGGCTTAGCAAATCAACGAGACTGCTTGGGCTATAGGCTTATTGCAAAGTCTGTTGAGAGAACAGCTGATCATGCAACTAAAATCGCTGAAAATACTCTATTGCTAGAAGAACAAGTGAACCAGGAGACATTGGATAATATTTGTCAGTTAAGCGGTTTAGCTAATTCGATGTTCGAGAAGTCTATGGAAGCATTGTTTAAACATGACTTTAACTTGGCTGAGGGTGTTATCGAAAAACTGAGCCAGGTTCATAAGTTGGAGAAAGAGGCTGTTCTTTCCTCGCAGAATGCTAAGGTTGAAGAAATGGTTAACTTAAGATTGCTTATTGAGAGCGTTAGACGTACAGCGGAATATGCTAGTGATATTTCAGAAGTTGTATTGAACTTGAACGTCGAAGCGGTTCTAAGCTAATTTTTCTTTGCTTTAAAATATTTTTTCCTGTAAAATAAACTCTCTTACTTTGTAGAGAATGATTAAAAAGAATAAAAAAAAATATAAAGTTGGGGTTGATTTTTTTAGGTTGTGGGTAGTGTTTGTCCGTTGAATGTTATTGATTGGATGGTTGTTTCGTCTATTTGGACTACGTTTGATGGCAATGACGCGTAGGATAAGGCTGGTGCTTGGTTTTGACCGTTGTGTACGACATACCAGAGGAATTGTACGATTGCTGTAGCGTCACTTTGTGTCATTCCGGTTATAACGTTGAGTTCTTTGTAAACTATGATGTAGCTGAAGCTGACTATTGGGTATGCGTTTGAGCCTGGTGCGTTGAGTATGTTTACGCTTGTCCAGCTTGCGCCACCGGATGGTAAGCCTACTGAAGCTACTGCTTGTGCAGCAGCTGTTGTTGAGGTGAGTGTTGGCATCATCCAGTTTCCAGTGGGGTTTTGAACTGCAGCAACCTTCATGGTGTTCTCTATTGAGTATGCTAATTCAACGTAACCAATGGTGTAGGCTGTTCCTTCAACAGTTCCAGCGACACCAGCGTTTCCGCTAGCACCAAGTCCTGTTGGCCAAGCTACTGCTTTTCCTTGTCCGACTGCAGTGCTCCATGCACTACTTGATGCACTAAGGTAACCGGTGAAGACAAAACTTGTTCCTGAGCTGTCTGAGCGGTGGACCACTACTATAGTTTTTGCTGGGAGCGTTATGGTTGGGTTTAGGTTTTGGATTGCTGGGTCGTTCCACATTGTTATGTTTCCTTGATAAATGTCGGCGATAACTTGTCCGGTTAAGTGTAAGCCTGTTGCTATTCCTGGAAGATTGTAGGCTACTGTTACTGCACCTATAGTTGCTGGAATGTGCAAGGCATTGGGAATGTTGTTCATCTCGGTTGCGCTTAATGGTGCATCTGATGCTCCGAAATCAACGGTTTTTTGTTGCAAAGCAGAGATTCCTCCTCCGCTACCGATTGATTGGTAGTTTACTTGTATGTAGGGTTTCACAGTGGTGTAGTTGGTTATAATGGCGTTGAATAGTGGATAGGGAAATGTCGCTCCTGCACCTGTTAATGACGCTGGTACTGGAACAGGTGTTGGACTAGGTGAAGGTGTTGGGGTGGGTGTTGCAGTTGGATTTGTTGTCGGATTGGCTGTGGGATGTGCTGTGGGGCGAGCGGTAGGGATTGCGGTAGGCGAGGATGTTGGCGCTGCAGTTGGACTAACGGTAGGTGAAATAGTAGGTGTTGGGGTTGGTGAGGTTTGCGCAGAATTTGCACCCCCGTAAGTGTATGCTGCTACTGAGCCGATTATTATGGCGATTGCCACTATTGCTATTAGAATTGTATATTTAGCGTTCAATTATATTTCTCCTTGTCGGCGTCTAATGTTAAACCCAAATAATATAGTCGATGTGCATAGAATACAAACATCTCAATACAACAATATAGTTTACATAGTAAATGGATAAATTATGACTCAAAATAAACTAACTGTGAACTAATTTTTATAATAATAAATTGAAAACCTGAAAGGTATCAGCTATTGCTCACACGAAAATTTTAGCCTGTAGACCAACGAAATGGCGGCTTGTTTATTCTTGGTTTGATAACACGTTGATGTAATCAGCTGTGTCGGCACACATGTCTGCTGCTTGCTCTATGAATTCTATCAAGTCATCAAAGATTACTAGAGCCCCGCTATTCATTTTAGCTCCATATTTGAGGAATAGACTTTTAGTTATCAGGTATTCGCTGTCTACGGTGTGTTCAATTTCGCTGACTTTCTCAGCACCTTTGATTGCTTCAGTTGAGTTTGAAGAGATTTTTTCGACGCTTTCCCTAAGTATATTGACCATTTCTGCCAATTTTTCAGACATCAACACTATTTTTTCGCGCAACTCTTGGGGAATATCTGTTTCTAATAATAATTCAAGGCATCTTGCTGCGTCTTTAGTATGGTCTGCTAGCGTATCTGCTCGTTTAACAAGATGTAAGATATCCTCTCGGTAATCAGATAGAAGAGCGGTTCCTTTGGATAATTCCATAAAGACTTCTGATCTAAGTTGGTCAACACTTTCTCCTGTTTTGTAGAGGTTCTGTATGTATTGCTTTGTTTGTTGAAGATTCTTCGCCGAAAAGCTTTGGGTTGCTTTTTGCAGCCAGGTTACAGTATCAAAAGCACTTGTGACTTGTTCGTGTGCTAACTCTAATCCCCTTGTTTTGTGGCGTTTTATAAACCAATCGTAACTGGTCTTCATTAGTATCAAATTCAATAAAACAACATGTTAGCTCTATAACCCTTTTCTACATAATCTCTATAGTTACTTTAGAAGAAAAACACATTCTGAACCCGCAATTTCAGCAGTCAACAAAACGAATAAAACGGTGGTTAGCATTTCCTTAAAAACTAAAGGCTGAGCCATATTCAAATTGCATCTAAAAAAAGGTCATAATTTACATTGACTGATCAATTAAGTGAGCAGTGCCATCAGGACAATAGACCTTGTCACCAGTTGTTGCTCTTTGGTAGCGTTTGCTACATTCCTTAAGTATTGAGCAGCCATCACAATCTCTTGAAATCATTCTTCTATTCACCTCTTCCCATGTTCAAATGAATATGTAATCGAAGATACCTATAGAGATAGCCTACATAATCTATATATAAAATATAGTGAATGCTTAGTCCCAGCCAATTATGCCCATTCTTCGTTTGTTTGCTTAAATTGCATCTGAACTATACGGCAATCCTCACACCAAATCACCGCATCTTCGCGACAGATGTGCCCTGGTTCGCCGCTCTTTTTTTGCCCTGGTGGCAAGTATAAGGGATTTGAAAACTGCGATGTTGACTCTTTAATTTGAACGGTTAAAAGCTTTACGATTATATCGCATACACAAAAGACTTCAACTCATTCAAATAAAATCTTCGTTGATAAGAAAACAGCCCGAGTTTATTCCTTTCACGATCTCTTGAAACATAACATTAGCATCATTATTGCTAAGGGAATCAGAATATAGTCACCTATTGCTCCAGGCGGAGTATGAGAAACTATCAAAGGTTTTACCATACCAATTAAAACTCGCCCAGAGTACTCAATTATGATGAGTATGTACATGAAAGGGATTAGACTCTTATAGCGAAAGAAAACTGCAAGATAAACAAGCCCCATCAGAAGCTGTGCCAAACCCCAGAACGCAAACATCGAGATAACGTTAGAACCCCCCTCAACAGACGTGTTTATTCCTGCTATACTACTCGCTCCACCATCAGGGGCAAATATGTGAATGCAACTTCTCGCTAAAGTGAAAACCGTAATTAATGCGAATACTATAACTGCAATTCTGTTACCTCGAAAACTATTATCCAATTGTTTTGGAAGAATTCTAATGCTTTCTTCTTTTTCCTTGTTAATGCTAATTTCCTTCAAAAGCGGCTTTTGATCTAAAACGTGCAGGTGACTTGCCTATTCTTTTATAAATTGACCTATTAATCCACCATCTTACAATTCTGCTCATGGCTTTTTCCCGCTTTTCTGTTTATGTTCTTCTATTAGTTTTATAGCGCTATCTGCCCATTCTATGGCGGATCTGTGAAGGTTTTTGCCCAATGAAATTGTAAGTATCGAAAAGAAGGATCTCTCACTCTCGTTCAAATGTGTCTTCATTTCTTTTTCGATGGATAAAATATTTTCAAGTTGTTTAATGGTTCTTGCCTTTAGTTCTTCTATGTGCTTAATTATCTCGTCTTCAGATGATTGGTCGCCGAAAGCGATTTTGAGTAGTACCTCGAACTTGAAGGTTTCAGGTTTAGCTGCTTCCTTTAACCATCCTTGCAACTTTAGTATACCCTCATTTGTGATTGAGTATACTTTCCGATTTTGTTCACGTTCGTTGGTTTCTAACCTTTTTGTTATGAAACCTTCTTTTTCAAGCATCCGCAATGTAGGGTATATTTGGCTGTATGCTATATCCCAAAAAGAACCCATGCTTGTTTTGACTAACTTTTGAATTTCGTATCCAGTTCTAGGTTTGTCGCTCAAGATTCCAAGTATAACGTATTCATTGGTGCTATCTTTCATGTTTAGCCCATTGTGATTGTTGTCAGCCGAATATATATGGATTTTGTAATATATAAAAAAGATATATATATTTGTTTTACAGATAGAATTAGCCATGCAACACATTAAGAAACTCTGGCCTCAAAAAAGATGGAAAAAAATCCTGCTAATCACCCTTCTAGTGCTAACAATCACAGCAGCATCACTTCTAGCCTATGCAAGCGTTGGAATGAACAACGATGTCATAACAGAACTTTTAGTTAAAAATCCTCAAGGAACCAAAACTGCACTGATACTATATCATCCTGGACTAAGTTCCTTCTCACACGATGTCGCCTACGCCTTTGCAGACGGCCTTGTCTCAAGCGGTTGGAGAGTGGAAATTGCAACACCAAGCATAGAAGCACCTACAGATCTCTCCAAATACAGCCTCCTGGTAGTTTCAAGCAACACCTACGCCTCAGACCCTGACAAGCCAACAACCCGTCAGCTTGAAAGAATTGGAGACCTCAACGAAATCCAAACCGTACTCATAACTTTAGGCCTCGGAAGTGCGCAAGGAAGCAAGCAATCACTGGAAAACACAATACAAGCGCATAATGGTACCATTGTGAAATCGCTGCTTCTCTACAACATGGCTCCAAACGAGGGAGGGAAAAGCGCAACTGAAATTGCAACACAGACAGCCCAACAAATCACCTAAAACCGCTACAAGTTTAGGTTTCGAATATTTACCCTCATTGTTAAGTGTGATGCGGGTAATTATTCTCCCTTTTTTAGTATATTCCTTTATCTTCGATTTCACACTTGCCGCATACGTACTTTTTCTTTTAGCAATAGGTACTGATTTCTTAGATGGTTATATAGCCCGAAAAATGAATTCGGGTACAAAGTTTGGCGCATATTTTGACGCCACAGTCGATTTCATATTCATAATCGGCATGTTCAGAATCTTCGTGACTGCAGGATTGTACCCTTATTGGGTATTGCCGCTCATGCTTTTTGCATTTGTGCAGTTTATGATTACCAGCTCCCTCTACAAAGAAATCTACGATCCAATCGGCAAATATTATGGGAGTCTGCTTTACGGTGCAATAGGACTAACATTGCTTTTTTCAGGCCAATTATTCTACGACGTAATAACGGTCAGTATTGTTGCGGTTACTGTTGCATCACTCTGTAGTCGTCTCGCATATCTTTTCCATTCTAAAGCCCGAATACATCATGCTTCTTTTGCTATTCGTAAAGAAGCTCAATTAACAAAGGGAGGTGATTTAAGACGAACCTAAAAATCGTGCGAATTCTTTCTATTTTACCGATAGTTCTGGCACTGCTTACTGCAGGCTGTGACGCAAATAAATGGCCTAATGTTCACCCAGCCTTGGGCGTTCTAACATTAGTATTTGCCATAGTAACAGCGATAAGTCTTTTTCTGCTGGAAAAATAATCCATGTCTACGAAGACAATTATCTTTTTTTTATCCTTTTAAAGACCTCGATCCCCAGGAGCCAGTCGTGAGATCGCAATCAAGAGTTTTTTCGCCGGTCAAATTCTCAACAGGTGCGCGTTTCATTCCCATTTGTTGTTTGTTTGTTTAAACTGCATCTGAACCACACGGCAATCCTCACACCAAATCCTGCGCATCTTCGAAACATATGTGCCCTGGTACGCCGCGCTTTTTTTGCCCTGGTGGCAAGTACAAGGGAGTTGAAAACTGCAATGCTGTCATCTTAATTTGAACGGTTAAAAACTTTACGACTATCGCGGCACATAGAAGGTGACATCTTGAATTTGGTTAGTGCTTGTCTGATTGGCGTAACTTCTTACGACACCATAATATAAAGAGAAATTATGTAGCATAGTGACACGATTATGAATGCTGATAGCATTCCGTATTGGAGAATAGGGTTGATTGAACCTTGCGGATAAATAATTTGAAAGGCCACCCTTGTTATCCACAAAATACTTGTAGCAGCAAGCATGACAATTATTGAATATCTATTTGATTTGTCTCCGTAAATAAATAGTATATTTACAACTCCAAACAACACTAAAGCTAAAGAAAAGAACACATTAATAGCCCGAACAGCGGCTACTAACTCTGTCGCATTTACATCAATATATGAATACCACTTCCACATTTCGGGGACAAAAAAGTGCCAAATTCCAAAACCAATAGATGCACAACTGCCACTCAACACTAAAATCTTAACAAGCAGATCCAAAGTCACACCTCAAAGCTTTTTGATTTCGTATCTTTTGACTCCAGTGTATTCTTCCCAATTCGTCTATTAAACTCCAAATAGATTTAAGACTTATTGCTCCCACATTCCTTCTAAGTTATTTTATTGTTATTTTAACGGCGCTATAAGCAGCTGCAAAGAGATATTACTGAGCAAATAATTAGATGAGCAAACAAAAGAGGTCTTCTTTGCTAGTAGAATAAAGCAGTAGTGCCGCTTACTGAGCGTCTCTTAGCAAAGCCCAATTCTCGAATGGTGTTTGAGGAATAGAAGCCCTTTCTATTGTTCTAAAGCCAAAGCGGTTGTATATCGGCACATTCTCTTCAAAAGTTTCTAGATAACAGGGCAAATGTTGAATATCAATTTTCGCAAGCATTGGCCTGATAAGCTTACCTGCATATCCTTTGCCACGAAACTTCGGGTCCACGCCTATTACTTGCAGATACCAATGCTTGAAAGGAGCTAAACGCCTAACACATGCTGAAGCTCAAAAAGTTGTCTGATATTCTACCCATGTCTTATAGTAAATCTGCTTGCTAAAGCAACCGCATTCATGCTTTGAGATTGGCCTTGCTTGGGAAGAACTTCCTGTACGGCAAGAGCAGTCCCAAGAGGCTCAAGATTGCAAACATCGTTATCGGGAGGAGCAATGAAAGGCTTGATTCAATGCTCATGGTAATCGCTGCGGAACCTATAAAATACGCTGGAAGGAACCAGAGGGCATACCAAGCCCACTTTTCCCCCTTTCTGTACGCAGTCATAGAGATAACTGTGATAAAGAAGCCGAAGCCTAAGTCATCCAAACCTCCAAATCTAAAATAGAAACTATACAAGTTGAAAAACGCCGGGTTCGAATCTTTAAGCTGGTCTATTATCATGCCGCTAATTCTCTGTACCGTCTCTGGGTCTGTGTTGATGCCCAATGCATGAGGCACCCCAGTTACTAGGAATATTACTCCAATAGCGAAGAGGATTATCCACGCATACTTCTCGTAAACCTTCTCGTTCATAACTTAATCCCTTTCTTTCAAGTTATATTTTCTTGGCAATTGTTTTTAACCTTTTGCATCTTAGGGCTAACTTGGCATGTGTTGGGATAGGCTTTTTTCCGAAGGTAATCGGGAAGCGCGCGCTTATCAGAACAAGCATGGAAAAGCTTTTATTCTAAGTGAGATGACAAAAACCAGAGGAAAAACAGAATGACTCTTGAATCAAGCAAAACCTTAGGCGGCATAGGCGCAATACTGATGTTCATTGGCATTTTCCCATACATTAGTTATTTCGGCATTGTTGAACTTATCGGCGCAATTCTTGTTTTGACTGCACTGTACAGTCTTGGTAACTACTACAAGGACAGCGGCATCTTCAATAACGCACTTTACGGTATAATGGCTGGCATAGTCGGTGTCGTATCAGCAGTAGCAATTGGACTTGCAATAGTTCTACCGAACATCAAAGATTTCCTGATGACGATATTTCCAAGCTGGAACGGTGATTGGTCTACAATTTCATCATTATCAGGTATGACACCTAACACAAGCAACATAGGTATTGGAGACGTTATTCCCTTCATTTCAGCAGCCATAGTGATTTTCGTAATCCTTTGGATATTCGCAATAATCGCAACCTTCTTCGTCAGGCGCTCGCTTGTGCGGCTCTCTGCAAAAACAAATGTTGGATTATTCTCAACCGCAGGATTACTACTACTAATAGGTGCATTCTTAGTAATAGTCGTCGGATTGGGATTAGTCCTAATGTGGGTTGCAGCCTTGATACTAGCAATTGCCTTCTTCAAAATGAAGCCAACACAACAACCGCCCCCATGACAACAGCGATATCACCACCAACTTGGTTCCTAAAGCAAACAAACATCTCCATTTTTTTGTCTAAGCGCGTTGCCTTGTCCCAATATTAAGTTTGAAGAATGTTGGTGAAATCGCTGAGCTTTTGAGCAATCTTTTCGGTTGCACTCCAGTCTTTATTCTCAGCGCGCACTAAATTATTTTTTTTAATTTTTTTTATCTTCCTTATTTTATTTCTGGTTTTTCAGACTGAGCGATTGCAGATGAATTAAATCCTTTAACTATAAGCCATACTGCTAAAACCATTTGATTCACGGCACCTGGAAGATGCAAAAGGACGATGGTTGAGCGCGGACCATAGCTTAAAAGAGGTAAGAAGGCTGATGCTAAAAATAATGTGGCTCCAATAAGACCCCAACCTGATAACCATCGAGGAATGAGTTTTTGTTTATACAACAAAAAATAAAACATAAAAAGACTGGCTATAAGAGAAAGAAACGAACCTAATGCTATTAGAATTCCTGATATTACCAACAGGGGGTTTTTTTCTGCATTGCTATCGTAAACCTTTTTGAATATTTAGGATTATAACGGTTATCTCTCTAAATGCTTTATAGAAGGCATCAAAAAACCCTTCAAATGAGTAAGTAGCCTTAAACTAAATGTAAAACGAAGCGCGCGCTTTTCCTTCTCTTGGTTAAGTACACTAAATTAAAGTTAAAAGCTAAAAGAACAGTTAATTAGAATTGCATATGATTATAATTCAACACCCACGGTGGCACTATGACAAAAATCAAGACAGAGTTTAAGCGTCCTCCCCTGATTCTGCCTGTCTGTCTCGCTGGAGCCAATGTGGAAGGAAAACCTAACTTCGAAGCTATTGCGTGGTTCAACATGGTAGATTATGACCCCTACCTTATTGGCTTCTCATCCGAAAGAACACACTATACAAACAAGGGAATAAGGGAAAACAAAACATTTAGTGTGAACATACCCGCTTCTGAAATGGCTTCTGTGACAGACTTTTGCGGAATATATTCAGGCGAAAAAAATGACAAATCAAAAATATTTGATGTTTTCTACGGAGAACTCCAGACTGCCCCCATGATCAGCACAACTCCAATAAACGTCGAATGTAAATTAACCAAGACGGTCGAACTCTTCCACGCCGAATTTTTCGTAGGAGAAATTGCTGGCGTATACGTTGACGAAAAATATCTGATCGATGGCAAGATAGATTTGAAAAGCATCAATCCTTTGCTGTTTGAAGATGGTTCAGGAAGCTACTGGAGCTTGGGAGATTATTTGGCGAAAGCATTTGACATTGGAAAACATTTCAAATCACAATCTGAATGAAGCCAGTTGAAGATATATTAAGCTTCAAGTTTGTTGAAAAGTATGTCATGTGAGGTTGCTTGGATTTGAAATCCTGCACTGCGTGGAGATATCACTCGAAGACTTTACTATTAATCGCTTTTTTGATTAGTTAGATATACCAACTATGAAATAAGTAATCTGCCAACAAATATGTTGCCGTTCCAATAAGTCCAATTGTTAGAACAGAATGCGCGCGAATATTTAGTTAACGTTACCAACTGGTAAATTCGTTGCTGGGATTGTCATCGCCATTTTGGGTTCGACCGTTAGGCTTAAAGCTTGAAAAATCAAAATATTAAGAACAAGCATTCGCCAAGGAAGAAATCAGTTTGAACAAGACAGAAGCGATTAAGAACCATTTTTCTAAACGCGCAGAGGAAGACATGGAAGATGTCATCCCGTATGACGAGCGTGCAGTATCATATGCTATAATTTTGTTTGGTGTCTTAATTGTGGTGTACTTCGTTGCTCATCAGACGTGGTCAACAGGTTTTTTCACTGCAACATTCGGCACGTTGGAGATGGTAATGCTTTATGGATCTCTGATTTTTTGGATTGTTACATCTGCCTTGTTGTTATTTGTTCGCAAAAAACTTTCTCGCGACCTTGATGTTTTTGGTGGACTTATTTTTGCCACTGTCGGCATTACTTGGCTCTTTGTGGTCTTTCCCTTTGAATTTACATATTTTGCAGACGTGTTGCCGGATTTCCTCAGATTTCTGGTGCAATGGATTTCCAATGACATCGCTAGAGTGCTGATGGTGCTGGGAATCATCGTGACTCTGGTTTTTGCAGTTTATTCATCGATATTGTACGTGTTCGTTCGCAAGGCGCACGCGAAAAATCGATTAGGTTGAACAATACTCAGTTAATGTCTGCAATTCTGGGAATCCACGTATCACATTCATTTCTTAGATATTTTGCCAACAATAAAACTTAGCACGCGCAAGTTTTCGTTTTTATTTTGGTTTAAACTTTCAACTTCTCAGAGAAGGCTTCCGCATGTTTGAGGTCTTCAGCGTTAGGGCTACCTTTGTTTATTCCACCAAAATATTTGAGAAAACTGTTGGTGTTGAAACCTTTGCATTGAAATTCATCAACAATCAAGTAACCTTTAGATTGTAGTTTTTCTCTAAGTGCCAAGTGGTCTTTGATGAGTTTCTTTTCTCCTGTCATTCCACTGGTTGAGAAAATGAATGCTTTCTTATCGGTGACTTGTGGCAGTGCATCGGCAAAGTCAAGTAGTTCTCTGTAGTGTTTTCCACTATCTATCCCTGAGCCAAAACCTATTAAGTCATATTTTTTCAGTTCATCAGAGCCAGTCTCTTGCGGAGACTTCACCTGTGCATCAAGCACTTTTGCCATAACTTCCGCTACCTTTTGGGTGTTGTTGTGATGGTAAGAATACACGATTAACAAACACTTCAACCGAATCGCTTCCTTTCCAACTTCATTTCTTAGCCACTTCTGATCTGTACAGCCTTTTGTATAGATAGCCAATAACTACTCCAACAAAGAGAAACCTTAGCACGTTCATTCCTGCGCCGATGAGGAAGATATGCAAGGCATCACTCGTAAGACTTGCGGCAACTCCGAGCAAGATTAAGACCATGACGTAGGGGACGAAGCTTAGTATCACGGATTTTAGAATTGGATTCTTTGTTGGAATCTTCTCAAAAAATCGAAGCAAGAAATAACTTGCGAAGCACGCTATAATCAGACCACCAACCAAAGCTTCAACAAGAGCCAATGGAAGAGAAGAAATTGAAAAGGCAGCCATATACTCCGCAGAGATGGGCGACAGGATAATTGCGAAGTCAACTACCCAGAAGGCTACGCCGCCCGCTATAGTCAATTTAATCAGTTTCTTGGAGAACTCGTGTGACGTCTGCCGCTTAGTTCGATCTGTAGCTGGGGTTTCCATGGTTATTTAACTATTCCACCTGAGCTGACTTGGAAGCAACTACGGCTGGATTGGATCCTTTGCTCAGCCTTTTGTATAGATAGCCAATAACTACTCCAACAAAGAGAAACCTTGGTACATTAAGCATTGTGCCGAAGAGGAAGTAATAAAGGGCATCACTCGTCCTAAAACTTGCGGGGGCTTCGAGTAGGATTGTGGCAATGACTAGGGCGATGAAGCTT
>Ga0315294_10006957_pt1 | contig 12416 bp, 12 predicted proteins | sample YL17G13_40_MG_FD_203626 | JGI IMG/M metagenome (GOLD analysis project Ga0315294, IMG submission 203626) | Sediment microbial communities from Yellowstone Lake, YNP, Wyoming, USA - YL17G13_40 | ecosystem: Environmental > Aquatic > Freshwater > Lake > Sediment | place: USA: Wyoming | collected...
TTTCGCCGGAGAGACGAACATTAGAACGGCATGGTTCTTTGTCGTCATTCCGGCGGAAGCCGGAATCCAGGATGATTTAAAAAAGATGAAATCCATGTCTAGACAATTTTGGCCTCATTAGTATCTCTCTTGATCCGTCAAAGTCTGGACACTCCATAAAAATTTAAATTGACAGACGAAGTGGCTTTTTGCAGGATGCCGTTGGTCTTCAAAAGTCTGGTTTTCGGCTACTCGTTCTCCAATCTCCCGATCTACCATTTGTTAAACGGGAAGGATTAGCGGTTGGGGAGTTTCTAATGATTTCTTAATCACTTGCAGGCAGCGCACGGCTTGTGCGCCCATGATGATCCGATGATCGTAGGAGAGACAAAGGTACATCATGGACCGGATGACGATCTGCCCCTCCCGCGCTACCGGCGTTTCCATGACCTTGCCCATCCAGAGAATCGCGCTTTGCGGCTGATGAATGATCGGCGTTGCCAGAAGTGCTCCATAAACACCGGCATTGGTGAGGGTGATCGTACCGCCTTGTATGTCCTGCAGAGAGAGCTTTCCGTCCCGCGCTTTGGCCGTCAGTTGCTGAATCTCCCGGCTCAGGTCTACGATTCCTTTTTTGGCAACATCTCGAACCACGGGAACGAGTAAATTCTGGCCGGTATCTATGGCAATGCCGATATGGATGGAACGGTGGAGAACAATTTCTTCCCCGCGCAGGGAGGCATTCAAGATGGGGAAATCCGTTATTCCCTCGCCAATCGCTTTTAGAACAAATGGAACAAAAGTCAAGTTCACATCATAATTTTTCTTAAATTTATCCTTCAACGCATTGCGCAGCTTGACCAGTTCCGTCATATCCACTTCGGCCACAGTGGTCACGCGAGCTGCGGTTTGGGAGCTGGCCGCCATGTGCTCGGCCATCGCCCGGATGGCCCCGGTCAAGGGCCGAATCTCTTCATCCGTGGAAGGAGAAGGCCCCGAGGGTTTCGTCTTTTCTTTCTGGGCTTCGATAAAATCGAAAACCTCTTTTTTACCGATTTTTTGCCCGGGAAATTTGGCGGCCACATCGCGGATATCCACTCCCTGTTCCTGGGCAATCTTCAGAGCGAGCGGCGATATCTTTAAATCACTCATTTCGCGGCGTTCCAAGCGGGGCGCAGCCGGTGAGGTAGAAAGGGGGGCAGATTCAGCACTTGGCGTAACGAGGTCCACTTTTTCTCCCGTTTCTCCGATGAGAGCGATGGTTTCCCCCACCTTAACGGTCGTTCCAGCCGGATGGAGAATCTTGAGCAAGACCCCCGATATTTCAGCCGGTATTTCTACCGTTACTTTTTCGGTGATGACCGTTACGAGGAGATCTCCTTTTTCCAGGCGGTCTCCTTCCTTTTTCAGCCAGCGTTCAATCTTTCCTTCGGCTATGCTTAACCCAAAATTGGGCATCTGAACTTCAACCGGCATGATCGTCTCCCTTCATCTCCTATTTCAATAATTCCCGGGCTGCCGCTACGATCTTGTCGGCATTGGGTAGATAAAATTTCTCCAGTATGGGATGGGCTGGAACTGGAGTAAAAGGGGCTCCCACCCTTTTGATCGGCGCATCCAAAGAATAAAAGGCTTCCTCGGCTATGATCGCGGCGATTTCCCCCCCGATGCCACCCGTTTTCGGGGCTTCATGAACGATCACCACTCGCCCGGTTTTTTCAATGGATTGGAAAATAGTCGCTTTATCAAGGGGTACCAATGTCCTGGGGTCCAGGACTTCCGCCTTGACCCCATCTTGCGCGAGAATCTCGGCAGCAGCCAAAGCCTGGTGAACCATGGCCCCGGTAGCGATGATCGTCAAATCATCTCCCGCTCGCTTTATGTCGGCCTTCCCCAAGGGGACCAAATATTCTTCCTCGGGGATAAATCCTTTGAGGCGGCTGTATAGCAGCTTGTGTTCAAAGAAAACCACTGGATTGTCATCCCGTATGGCACTTTTCAGGAGGCCTTTGGCGTCGTGAGGGGTGGAAGGCATGACCACTTTAAGCCCGGGAACATTGGTGATCCAGGCCTCCGGACTTTGCGAGTGATGCAGGGCGGCTCCTACCCCCGCGCCGCAGGCCATGCGGAAAACGATGGGTACAATCGCCTCTCCGGCGTAGGCATAGCGCATTTTGGCCGCGGAATTGGCGATGTGGTCCATGGCCAGGGCGAGGAAGTCGGAGAACATGATCTCCGCGATGGGCCGCATCCCCCAGAGGGCTGCACCCACAGCTGTTCCCGCGATCGCGGATTCGGAAATGGGGGTATCAATAACCCGTTCCGGGCCAAATTTGGCGACCAAACCTTTGGTCGCCCCAAAAGCGCCCCCTTTACCGTATCCAATTCGGATATCTTCCCCCATGATAAAAACTCGTTCATCACGAGCCATCTCTTCATGCAAGGCTTCATTGATGGCTTCCAAAAAGGTTATTTCCCGCATTTCAGTTAATCTCCTATAGCTCAAAAGCTTTCAGCGATCCGTCATCCGTTTTCAGCGATCTATGCATAGCCGATCGCTGGCTGCGAATCGCTATTCATTGCTAGTCTGCATATACCCCCAGCAGCGTATCTTCGGGGAGAGGAAGAGGGCTTGACTCCGCAAAGCGGACGGCCTCTTCAATCTCTTCGCTTACACTGCGGGAAATTTCCTCCACCTTCGCACCGTCCAGTAAACCCTTTCGCTGGAGCAGAGCCTCGAAGCGCCTGACGGGGCACTTCGCTTTCCAGGCTTCCACTTCTTCTGCAGAACGGTAAACCGCCGGGTCATTGATGCTGTGCCCCATCCAACGATAGGTTTTGCATTCGATCAGAGTCGGCCCATCTCCCCGGCGAGCCCGGGAAATGGCTTCCTGGGTGGCCTCATAGACCGCGAGAAGATCATTGCCGTCGACCACCACCCCGGGAAACCCGTAGCCCGCGGCACGGATCGCGATGTCCGAAATAGCCATGGCGCAGGCTTGGGGTACAGACATGGCGTAGCAGTTATTGTCGCAGACATAGACGATGGGAAGTTTCATTACCCCGGCGATGTTCAGCGCCTCGTGGAAGTCTCCCCGGTTGGAAGCGCCGTCCCCGAAAAAATGCAGGGCCACGCTGTCCTTCTTCTGCAATTTCATGGCCAGGGCCGCGCCGGTGCTGATCGGGATTCCCGAGCCGATCAATCCCGTTCCGGCCAGAAGGCCGATGGCATTATCCCCGGAGTGGGAAGCGGGTCCCCGTCCTTTGCCAGAGCCGTTTCTGCGACCGAACATGCCGGCCATCATGATCTTGATATCCACGCCTTTTAACAGGTATTTCCCCTTCCCGCGATGGGTAGGCATGATGGTGTCATCTTTACGCAGGCGGTAACAGGTGCCCACATCCACGGCTTCCTGCCCGATGTTGGGGTGATGAAATCCGACCAGCTTGCCCAGTTTCAAGAGCTCGATGGTCCGCTCTTCAAACTTGCGGCCGAGCACCATCCAGCGGTACATCTGCAGCAAATCCTTATCTGCAATTTCCATTCAAACCTCCTAAAACGCGCTAAGTGCCTAGAATGTCTCCCCCGCTCCCTTACTTCCCCTTTTTCTCATCCTCCTCAACCATCATCAAAGCCCGCAAACCGGTCCCAAAAGTCGGCGCCCCCCCGGGTACGATCGTGGTTTCGATCGCCTCCAGCAACTCCTGCTTGGTGGCTCCATGCCGCATCGCCCTTTTCGCGTGTTCATACACGGCATCGGTCTTGCCCCGATACGCCAGAATGGCAATGGCAATCAGCTCCCGTGTCTTGATCGGAAGAGCCTTGCCATCGGTCAAGCCCCGGTTATAAAGATTATTATAGGCTTCGAGAAAATCCAGGTCCTTCTCCGCCATGTACGCCCACGGAGCCGGCAAATGACCCCTCTCCTCGCTCATCGCTGCGATCAACGCTTTTTTCCTCTTCTCTACAGATTCATCAGCCATTGCAATCCTCCTTTTGTTTTTGTATTGCCCCTTTGGCCTGGAGCAATTCTTGGGCCCTCGCAGGCAAAGGGGAAACTCGATTTTTGCGATGGTTACGCAGTCTCATCACCAGTGCCCTTTTCCCCCCCACCCTAACCCTCCTCCGGAGGGGGAGGGTTAGGGTGGGGGGGAAATTCCTAACAAAATTCAAAGAAACTGAAAATTAGTAGTCCAGAGTCTTTCTCTGAGACCTCTGTGGTTTCCTATGTTTATGGAGGAATCAGTTTCTTTCGATTCCCTAAAAAAAGATTGAAGATAAAAGAAACAATCCGCCAATCCCCAGGCAGGTGGCGGAAACGGGCCGTGTGAAAAATATGGAGAAGCTGCCCCGCGTTACCAGAAGGGATTGACGCAAGGAGTTCTCTAGCATGGGCCCCAAAATAAACGCCAGCACCAGGGGTGAAAACTCGTATTGGAACTTCCTCAAAACGTAACCCATCGTCCCAAAGAGGAGCATCACGAAAATATCAAATACACTGTTATCGATGCTGTAGGATCCAATGATGCTAAAGAAAAGGATAAAAGGAAAAAGAATCCGGTACGGCACCTTCAACAGTTTGACCCAAAGGCCGATCAGGGGAAGATTCAAAATGAGGAGCATAAAATTCCCGATGTACATGGACATGATCGTCCCCCAAAAAATGTCGGGATGCTGTCTATGCAAAAGGGGCCCGGGAATCACCCCGTGGACCATAAGCGCCCCCAGTAGCAAAGCCATGACGGCGTTGGAAGGGATGCCGAGAGAAAAGAGGGGAATGAAAGCACTGGAACTCGCCGAGTTATTGGCCGATTCCGGTCCGGCCACTCCTTCGATAACCCCGGTGCCGAACTTTTCCGGGTATTTGGAAACCCTTTTCTCGACGGCATAGGAGACGAAGGAAGAGATGATGACGCCCCCTCCGGGCAATATGCCCAAGAAGAAGCCCAGGAGCGTTCCCCGTAAGATCGCCCCGATCGAATCCATCCAGTCCTTGAGGTTGGGGAGGAGGCCCTTGATCTTCCCCTGCAGGATGGTGCGGTCCACGGATTCTTCCAGATTGGTTAGCACTTCGCTGATCCCAAAAAGGCCCATGACCAGTGGCACCAGCTTGATTCCATCTTCGAGGTTTTGCAGGCCAAAAGTAAATCGGGAATGTCCCGTAACGATATCAATGCCGATCTGACTCAAGGCTACGCCCAGAACGGCCATAATGATCGCCTGGATCATCGAGCGCTGGGCCAGGAAGGTAACAATCGTCATGGCCAGGATCATGAGGGAAAAGTACTCCGGGGGGCCGAAGCGAACGGCAATCTCGGAAAGAGGCTGGGCCAGGAACATGAGGAATATGATCCCGATGGTTCCGGCGATAAAGGAACCGAAAGCCGCAATCCCCAGAGCCGCACCCGCGCGGCCCTGGCGGGCCATCTTATACCCATCCAAACAAGTCACCACGGATGCGGCTTCTCCCGGGATGTTCACCAGGATGGAAGTCGTGGAACCTCCGTATTGAGATCCATAGTATATTCCCGCCAACATGATAATGGCGGCAACGGGACTGATCCCATAACTGACCGGGAGGAGCAGGGAGATGGTTCCCGCAGGGCCAATGCCCGGAAGGACCCCGACCAGGGTCCCGATAAAAACCCCGATAAAACAATACAGCAAATTGGCCGCTGAGAAGGCTACCTGGTAGCCGAGCGAAAGATTTCCTAAGAATTCCACGTTTAGATCATCTCGTCAAAAAAGCGAGCATTCCTTTGGGAAATGGGCATCGGAGCCATACGGAAAAAATGAAGTAGGTCAAAACGACCGTAGCGCCGGAAAACAGGAATGGCTCCAGCCAGCTCTCGGGCTTGGTGAGCTTAAATAATAGGAATAGGAAGAGAAAGCTGGTGGGAAGAAACCCGAGAGGCTGCAACAATAAAAGGTAGCCAAAGAGCGATAACCAGGGGATAAGAACGTTCTTCCAATTCTTTTCCCGCCAGAATCTTTTCACCCCGAATCCTTCCTCCACCTTTGATCCATTTGAACCCGAGAACATGAGAATGAACCCCAGCAGGATCAGGATGGCTCCCGTTAAAAAAGGCATAAAGCCCGGCCCCGGTTTATGGAATCCCCCCAAATTTAACTGGATCGATCCGATGCAGAGCAAGGCGCCCAGAAGGAGCCAGATGAATCCACTCACTTGGTTTTGTTTTGTCATGAACCTTCAGAGAGAAAACCTGTTAATTTTTTGCTTCCCTTCATCCGGGGGTCGATTCTCGCCCGGAAAGTGCTTCCTATGTAAGGCTACTTTTTCTCGGAGAGTCCCAGGGCTTTGATCACCTTGCCCATCTCCTCATATTTCAACCGCCAGAGTTTTGAATATTCTTCTCCGTTCAAATCCCCGGCCTCTACGTGAAATTTCTTCAACGACTCGATAAAGGAAGGATCCTTCTTGGCCTTATTAAAAACCGCCCCGAGTTTTCTTACAATCGGCTCGGGTATGCCCTTAGGCGCAGCGAGGCCCATATAGCTCATGGCAAAGAAATTGAATCCTTTTTCCATGATCGTGGGAACATTCGGGAGATCGGGCCACCTCTTATCCTCCAGCGTCAACAGTACTCTTAATTTCCCCACGCTTACATGGGGCAACTCATCAACACTACCTTGTACGACGGCGTCGGTATTTCCTCCCAGGCAGGCGACCACCGCTTCGCTCCCGGATTTAAAGGGTACCTGCGTCCATTTGATTCCCAGCTTCATAGCCATTTGTTCCATGGTAATATGCTGCGTCACCCCCACGCCGGCAGTGGCGTAGGTAAATTTACCCGGATTTTTCCGGGCATAGTCAATTACATCTTCAAAAGTCTTCCAGGGGGCATCGGCTCTTACCGCCAATCCAAAATTGTATTTAAAAATGGTGGTGATATCGACGGCATCGGTGAGGGGATTATACTGAAGATTGCGGATGTGCGGGAGAACTACGTAGGCGCTGGTCATGGGAACCCCCAACGTATACCCATCCGGCTTCGCTTTGAGGGCATAATTGGCCCCAATGGCTCCGCCCGCTCCGGGTTTATTTTCAACAATAACCGGCTGACCTAAATCCTTCTCGGCAATCCTGCAGATGATCCGGGCAACCGTATCGGACATCCCTGCCCCCCAGGTATTGATCACGGTAATCGGGCGGTCGGGGTATACCTCTTCGGCAAACCCGATCCCAGCCGCAGGACCTGCGAAGAAAAGACCCAAAACGAAAAATGGAAGAACGAAAGTCCTCACGAAACGAAACATCGCTTTTCTCCTTTCATCTGCATTCTTTTAGGCTCTCAGAAATGAAGGGGTATGCCAATGGGCACAAAATTTCAGAAATCCCCCCACTTCCCCCTTTGAGACTGTGTCGTAATTCGTCATGCCCGCGAAGGCGGGCATCCAGGAGGATGGAATTATTCAATAAAACTGCAACTGGATTCCGGCTTTCGCCGGAATGACGGCTTCTTTTCCCAATTACGACACAGTCTCTTTAGAAAAGGGGGTTAATGGGGAATTCATCCATACCGCAATATACCTTTTTGGTTCCGGCTCGGCCGGGTTAGGTTTTTTTATTTGGGCCTTTTCCCCTGAATGATTTTTAAAAGCATATCCGTCGCCTCTTGCCCCATCCTCTGGATGGGTTAAACGTTTAAGCGAAACGGTTAACGAAACCTTGCCAGATTTCCAAAAATCTATCAAGTCTTTTTTAGAATTCTTTTTGTAAATTATTTCTTGTCCGGGTAAATCACCAGGCAATTGGAATCAATGAAACGAACATGTTATTGCAGTTTTCCCTTTTTTCGAATAAGATCATTCTGTGCTCGACCTGCATATTCACACCGATGCTTCCTCGGATGGACAACATTCTCCCAGGGAAATCTTCGAGATGGCCCGGAACAAGGGCCTGCAAGTCATCGCCTTCGCCGACCACAACTCCGTGGGCCATGTCGAGGAAGGAATGCATCTGGCGGATGAATACGAGATGGAATTTTTCCCCTGTTTGGAATTGAATACCTTCCATAACGACCTCGACCTTCACCTGCTCGCTTTCTTCATCGACCCCCAGAGTCCGGCGCTGGGGAATTGGCTGGAAAGTATTCAGCGGAAGAAGGAAGAGCAGGCCCAAAAAAGACTGGAAAAATTAAACGAATTGGGCTTCACCTTTACCCGAGAAGACCTGCGCAAGTTCTCCGGCGACCGCATTCCCACTGGCATGTCATTCCTGAAAGCCATCCTCAGCCGGGGGGAAAACCGCAGCGACCCCCGGCTTCGCCCTTACATCGATGGGGACCGATCCGGTTCTCCCTACGTCAACTTCTATCGCGATTACCTGCGGGGTGGGAAACCGGGTTTCGTGCCGATGGAAGATATCGCCACCGTCGCCGCCATGGGAAAGATAAAGGAATTGGGAGGAACCACTATCCTGGCCCACCCCTCGGATACCGGGGAAGAAAACATCCGGCAATTAATCGATGCCGGCCTGGAAGGCCTGGAGGTCTATTCTCCCTACCACGATGCCCGTGAACAGGAAGCCTTCAGGGCCTTTGCCGAAAAGCATGGCCTGCTGGTCACCGCGGGATCTGACTTCCATGGAAAGGGCGTTAAACCGGATGTGGAGCTGGGCGAGGTGGGCGGCAATCATTACGAAATCCTTCGTAAGTTAAAAGAACACCGGAAAGGAATCGGATGGAGCAAGAACCTGCTAAAGGAGTAATTTTTGACCTCGACGGCACGCTGATTGATTCGTACCAGGCCCTCTTTCTCGCCTTCCGTCATACCTATCAGAAAATGGGACTTACCCCCCTGTCCTCAGAAGAAGTCAGCAGGGTACTCGGACATGGGTTGGCCAGTACCTTTCGCGACCTCTTGGGAGAAGAGCACGTTCCCGAAGCCATGAGGCTCTTCCGTCAAAAGTATGAAGAAGTCCTGCGGCCATATACCCACCTTCTTCCGGGCGCCCGCGAGGTCCTGGAGGCGCTTCATGGACGGGGCATCCAGCTGGCCATTGCCACGAACAAGCTGGGGCGATTTGCCCGGGAACTCTTCGAGCATTTTGGATTGGAGAAGCTCTTCGCGGTCATCGTAGGGGATGAAGATGTTTCCCAGAACAAGCCCAACCCGGAAATGCTCCTGCACGCCATCGAAAAAATGCGACTGAAAAAAGAGGAAGTCATCTTCGTCGGCGATTCTCCGATCGATATCCAGACCGGGAAGAACGCCGGGGTCCGGGTCTTCGCCGTTCCCACGGGGGTGACCCAAAGGGAGGACTTGGAGAAAGCCCAGCCGACCTTGATCCTGGACCGCCTTGTCGACCTTTTATTTTACTTTTAACGGGGGAGCGGCTTGCGGCCTCACGGGAGTGGAGTACCTTCTGCGGGTGCCCGCGCAAAGGCCAGACGAGGCGAATCATTCTATTGACCCAGCAAAGGTTTGGAGCTTAAAATAATATAGATTCCGAAAAAAGGGGGTGGTTCAACACACGTTGCGACGGCGTAAAACAAACTCATCGGAGAAGGAGGTCGACCATCATGCCCCTTGATGAATTACTGCAAAGCTTGATTCCTATCACTCCCGGGCAAAAATCTTTCCTTTCTGTTTATTTGGACTTACGCCCCGATCAAAGCGGTAAAAAGCGACACACCATCTATCTCAAGAATCGCCTGCCGGAACTTACGAACCTTCTGCCCGCACATTCAACCGAGCGGTCTCTGCTGGCCAAAGATATTAAACGCATTCAGAAGTATTTGGAGGAAGACCTGGACCCTGCCTGGAAGGGCTTGGCCTTGTTCACTTGCGCCTCCGATAATTTATTCGTACCCGTGTCCATGCCTTGGCCGCCGGAAAATTCCTTGGACCTGGCTCCCTATCCCTACCTTTTTTCCCTGATCCGCCACGCGGACCTTTACCAAACCCATGCGGTGGTCGCGGCGGGCTCCCGCAACGCCCGCCTGTTCCTCGTGCGCCTGGGACGCCCGGCCAAACAACTCACCCTCTCCTGGGAAGATAAACACACCACTCGCTTCGGGCGCATGGGTTGGTCATTACCGAGATTTCAGCGTCATCAGCAGGAGCACATCAAGCAACGGGCCAAAGAGATTCTGGAAAATTTGGAAAAATTGATCGACTCGGGGAAGACCGAATATCTTTTTGCCGTTGCGGAAGAAGGGATAGAGGCCGAGTTTAAAAAGCAGCTATCCACGGTTTTGAAAAAGAAGCTGATCCCCCTGCCCTCCGTCGAGCCGCATGACCCAGACCACAAGATTCTCTCGGCCTCGATTGCTGCCCTGCAAACCATCTCCCGTCAGAAGGCGGAAGCCCTGGCCCGGCAAATCCTGGAAGAGGCCGAGCCCCTGGGTCAGGCTACGGCTGGGCCGGAGCCCACCCTGAGTGCCTTGCAGGACCACCAGATTGAGCGCATGGTCCTCGACGCCCGGTTCAAAGCCACGGGCTGGAGATGTCCAAAATGCAGCTCTCTGGGCAGCGGCGGGTTGCCCAGTGCCTGCCCCTACTGCCAGGGAGAAATCGGCTCCGCAGACCTGCGCGAAGGGATCATCGCCAAAGCCAAATCCCAGGGGATGGAGCTCTTCTTCACGGAAAATTTTTCCCCCCTGATGCAGGCGGGAGGAATCGGGGCGTTGCTCAAGTACAAAGTCTCGAAAAGAATAAAAAGATGACCCTTCGCTCTCCGCAAAGTCTTCTTGATAATATACCTCTTGATGGATATAATGGGCAAACTTGATGGCTCCGTAAAAAGTCGGTAAATTCGCTTTTGTGTCATTCCCGTGAAAACGGGAATCCAGTAGGGGCGGTTCGCGAACCGCCCCTACACCCGGCCTTCGCGGGAATGACGACTTTTTACGAGATCATCAGACTTGGGATGGGAAAATGAAACGGGTTCTTATTTGTCTTTTTGGCCTTCTCCTCGCCCTTGAGGGGTGTTATTACACAATGCGTTCCACAGAGGGGAATAAAATCTCTGCGGCCCAAGTCCAGGAAATTAAATTGGGCAAGACGACGGGAATAGACCTCCTGAAAATTTTGGGGCCGCCGTCCCAGAAGAAAGTCAAACCGGATGGAACGGAGGTTCTCCGCTACATCCATACAACCTGGGAAAACCCGACCCTGCCGGGCGGATATGTGATGTATGGCCTTTTCGACAGGGAAACGGAAGAGATTTTCGAGATCATTCTCAAGGATCACGTCGTCCAGAGCTACCATTTTTTACGACAACGAAAAGGAGGAGATGGATGAAGAAAAATTTTGGGCGTTGCTTTTTCGTGGGGATCACAATCCTGAGCCTTTTTTTCCTGGGGGGCTGTGCCGGCAGCAAGACCTACCTCCTCAACCTGCGCTATGATGCTTCAAAAACCCCGCCTTTCCTGAGCGGGGCCACCCAACCCGTGACTTTGGCCCTCTATAACATCCAGGATGCCCGACCGGACCGGATGTACCTGGGCCGCTGGGTGTACCGGGACGGCATGGTGGATTTTTTTAAGCCGGATGCCGGAACCGTCGAGCAAGTCGTCACCAAGTCTTTGGCCAATCTTCTGGAGAAAGCCGGCTTCAAAGTGGTTCTGGTAAATCGCCATTTAGACCCGGCCAAAGAAGACTTCAAGGACATCCCCGCAGAAGCGGCTTTTGGGGGGAAGCTGGAGGATCTCTGGGTGGAGGCCAAGAAAGAACTGGTGGCCACGGACTCTACCGCCAAGATGCGCCTGCGGATTCATTGGGGAGTGGTAAAAACCCGGACCTGGATGACGAAAACCATCGAGGCCGGCGCGCAGGAGTCCAACCGGCCTCTCTATGGGGCCCCACATGCTGAGGCCATGATCAACGATGTTTTTAAGGACGGCCTGGACAAGCTGCTCAAGGACGAGGCGACGCTGCGGGGAATCTTCCTGAGCAAATAACCCAGATGATCTGCGTGGCTGCCGCTCCCCCGCCTCCGGCGGGGCCGTAATTTATCGTCAGCTGAAGCCGCCGGGTTTGGGGCCACAAGCTGAAATCGAATCGGCATCTGTACTCTTGCTCCCGCCGCAAGAAAACAGGGAAACGACTCGTTCCGGCTGCGGATCGCCACACTTCGGGCAGATGATCTTCAAGTCTCTGTCGGAAGCCCCGTGGATGATCTCAAACCGATGAGAGCACTTGGAACATTGATACTCGTAAATCGGCACGCTGAATACCTCCCTTCAAAATAGCAAGTTGTGAGTGGTGAGTCGTCAAAAACCACCCATTGTGAATTGTAAATGGTCAGGAATGCGTCGTGAGGTGTTAGCGACTTGCGCCTTACGCCTCACGACTTACTTTTTCTTGGCCTTACCCTAAGGCCATCATCAACCCGATCATCGCCCCCAAACCGGTGCTCAGATAAGGGTTGCAGGTCAGACCTCAGGTACTGCCCAGATGAGCAGAGAGC
>Ga0315294_10006961_pt1 | contig 12413 bp, 7 predicted proteins | sample YL17G13_40_MG_FD_203626 | JGI IMG/M metagenome (GOLD analysis project Ga0315294, IMG submission 203626) | Sediment microbial communities from Yellowstone Lake, YNP, Wyoming, USA - YL17G13_40 | ecosystem: Environmental > Aquatic > Freshwater > Lake > Sediment | place: USA: Wyoming | collected...
GTCATTGTCTCTTCTTTGGCAGCTTATGCCTTTTCCCGATTACGTTTTCCCGGAAGGAATATCTTATTTTTTATGTTTATGGCGGCAATGATGATACCTCTGCCTGGGAGTTTTGTCCCCCTATATGTATTATTAACTAGACTCCACCTAAGAAATACGGCCTTAGGTTATATTTTGGCAATGATTAATGTGGGCTTATCCACAAGTATATTTTTACTCAAGACTTTTTTTGATAAGATGCCTAAAGAGTTAGAGGATGCAGCTAGAATCGACGGTTGTTCTAAGCTGGGTATCTGGTGGAATGTGGCTTTACCTTTAGCTAAACCAGTTTTGGCTGTGGTAGTGGTGCTTAATGCGCTTAATGTCTGGAATGAATATATCCTGGCGTTAATTATTTTTGACAGTAAGCCGCTGATGCCTCTTCAGGTTGCTTTAATGACCTTTCAAGGAGAATTTATCACGCGTTATCCGCTTTTAATGGCAGGTTTAACCATTACTGCCTTACCTATAATAATCGTGTATCTGTTAATGCAGAAGTATATTGTTAAAGGCGTAACTCAGGGAGCGGTTGTCGGATGAAAAACGTTATTGCGTTATTGCGTTATTGCGTTATTGCGTTAATTCTTACCACTTACCACTTACCACTTACCACTTACCACTTATTTGCCGAAGATAAGCCTTCTTCCAGCGATTTGATTACTAAGTCCTGGGAGGTGCACGGTAAGAGAGATATCGAGACAACCTTTAAATACACCCAGGAGTGTATTGATTTGTATAAAGATTTAGCGGATAAGCAGCAGGCATCCTTAAAGGAATTACCCAAGAGTAAAGATGAGATTGAGCAGGTAACAGCCTTAAATGATGTGGCTACTGCCTATTTTATTCAGGCGGAAAGTTATATGCGCCAGGAAAAATTAGAAGAGGCCAAGAAAGTTTTTCAGCTCATCATTGATAAGTATCCTTATGCTCAGGCTTGGGATCAGCGCGGATGGTATTGGCAGATTACTGAGGCCTCTAAACAGAGTATCAAAAAGATAGAGACTGGCTCAATCGAGATAGAGCAGAAGAAAAAGGTAAGCCAACTCCCCACAAAAGTAGTTTTGTATGACCCGGGCAAAGAAGACTTCGTAGATTACACTAAATACGGAGAATTTAAAAATATAGGCACCAAGGATTATCAGTATATTGTCAAAGATCAAGAAGGCTTAAGTGTCGCAGTTGGCGAGGGGATATATCCGAATACTACCTCGATAAGATGGGACCCCGAATTTAAAAAAGCTAAAGAAGAAAATAGACTGGAAGGTTCGCATTGGGATTTTGTGCAGTCACCGGATTTAGAAGCGGCATTTTTAAAATGGGCCACTACCTCCGAACCTCAAGGAGTAAAATTATTTTATACGGGTTTAATCTTGGAGAAATCCGGACTGATAAAACAGGCGATTAAATGCTATTACGCGATTGTCGTGCATTTTCCCGGCAGTTATGGCTGGACATATTGGCATACACCATGGTATGTGGGTCAGGCAGCTGCAGCTAAAATAAATTTTCTTTTGCGCCGTAACCCCAATTTAGGTTATAAACTCCTGGATGCGGATATTCGTATAATTAATGGCTATGACCACGATCTCTCCAACGATACAGTAATTACTAATCCAGGAAAATTTGTTAAAGTAAATCTATTAGAAAAATTGAAGCCGAAGCCATCTAAAGATTTATTGAGTATCAAGCGAAGACGGGGTAAAGGCAAGGTTCATCTTATCCAGTATGAGACCGGCTATTGGCAGTTAATCGTCGATGGTAAACCTTTTGTGATTCAGGCCATAACCTATGCTCCTACGAAAGTAGGACAGTCTCCTGATGAAGGAACATTGGGTAATTGGATGTACGAGGACTTTAATAACAATGGTAAGATTGACGGTCCATATGATGCTTTTGTGGATAAGAATAGAAATAATCTAGAGGATCAAGATGAGCCGGCAGTAGGTGATTTTCAATTAATGAAAGAAATGGGTGTAAATGCCATAAGGCTTTATCACCACCCCAATAAAGTAAATAAGGAACTTTTGCGCGACCTGTATAATACTTACGGTATCCGGGTAATTATGGGTGATTTCTTAGGTAAATATGCCTTAGGTTCAGGCGCTCCCTGGAATCCAGGCACGGATTATAATAATGAGGAACATAAAAAGAATATGATGGAGTCAGTTGCGAATATGGTCTTGGAATTTAAAGATGAGCCGTTTATATTGTTTTGGCTTTTAGGTAATGAAAATGTTTATGGTTATGCCTGCAACGCCAATAAAGAGCCAGACGCCTTTTTTAAATTTGCCAATGAAGTGGCGAAAAAGATTAAAGAAATAGACCCCGAGCACCCTGTAGCGATATGCAGTGGAGATGTGTTATTCTTAGACAAATATGGCAAGGATGCGCCGGATATTGATATCTTTGGCACCAATGCCTATCGGGGAGATTATGGATTTGGTTTTCTTTGGCGCCAGGTCAAAGAAGAAACGGATAGGCCGGCTTTCATTACCGAGTTTGGATGCCCGGCTTATGCCCAAGACAAATCTGAGGATGAAGCAGAATTTGGGCAAGCTGAATATCACCGCGGGGCCTGGGAAGATATTGAGAATAATATGGCCTTTAAAGATGGCGTAGGAAATTCTTTAGGCGGAATTGTCTTTGAGTGGCTGGATGAATGGTGGAAGGCCTACGAGCCACGCATCCACGATACCAAAGGTTTATTTACCGGACCATTTCCTGACGGTTATATGCATGAAGAATGGTTGGGAGTTTCTGGCCAGGGAGACGGGAGCTTAAGTCCGTTTTTAAGACAGCTGCGCAAGTCATATTCTATGTATAAGAAATTATGGAAATAGATTGTCCCTCGCAGTTGTAAGAGAAAGCCGACTGCTTGCCTCGCGCCGAGGTGCTTTATATATAGGCGCTCGGCACCGAGGCGGGATCAACTCGCTTTAGATAAATACGAAGGCTCGTTGGGAGGTAGAAAGGAGGCGGTTGGAAAAAGTATCAAAGTATCAGTGTATCAAAGTATCAAAGAAAAACTTTTGACACTGTGACACTATGACACATATAATTAATTACAAACAATTGAAAAGGGGGGTGTAAGAGATGAAAAAAATTAGTATTGTGGCGTTACTGAGTATTTGCTTGGTCGGATTTCTGACCATGGCTTTTGCTCAGGAGAAGGCAAAGGCTCCTCAGCCGTCAAGTCAGCCGGCCAAGGAACCATTGAAGGAATTTGCGATTTATCTCGATAGAAACTCACGTGAGAATCACTATATTCCTTCGGGCTGGATGGGTGATTACGGTGATATTAAATTGAATGACCAGTCTAGCGAGAATCCCCATTCAGGCACAACCTGTATGAACTTTACCTTTAGCGCCAAGAAATCCCAAGGTCAAGGTTGGGCAGGGGTGTATTGGCAGAACCCCGCGAATAACTGGGGTTCGAAAAAAGGCGGTTTTGACCTCACCGGAATGACCAAACTTACCTTCTGGGCCCGCGGTGCAAAGGGTGGCGAAGCAATTCAGAAATTTATGGTCGGCGGCATCAAGGGAACTTACCCAGATTCTTCCAGCGTAGAATTCGGCCCGGTGGAACTGACGGATACTTGGAAAGAATACACCATTAATATAGCAGGAAAAGACCTTTCCTATATTAGTGGTGGTTTTGGTTGGGTAACTACTGTAGATTTAAATCCTGCGGGATGTTCATTCTTTCTAGATGACATAAAATTCGAGGCTGACCCTAAGATGAAGCCCGAAGGAAAAAAGCAGCAGGGCATGCCCTTTTACATTTATGCCGACAAAAGCTCAATCAATAATCATTTCATCCCTTCAGGTTGGATGGGTGATTACGGTGACATCAAATACGACGGCGCCTCCAAAGAGGATCCTTATTTAGGCGATAGTTGCATCAAGATTATTTACAGCGGTAAGGCCACTCAAGGTGCGCGCTGGGCAGGCATCTATTGGCAGAACCCCGCGAATAACTGGGGCACCGTTGATGCAGGCTTTGATTTATCCAAAGCCACCAAGCTTACTTTCTGGGCCCGCGGAGCAAAAGGTGGAGAAAGGATTGAAGAGTTTAAGGGTGGCGGCATCATGGGTGAGTATTCTGACTCTGACTCTGCCAGCATTGGCCCGGTTATTTTGAATAAGGAATGGACACAATACACCATTGATTTAAAAGGCAAAGATATGTCCTACGTCATCGGCGGATTTGTCTGGGCAACCAATATCGATGTCAATCCTGAAGGCTGTAGTTTCTATCTGGATGAGATTAAGTACGAATGAGCGATGATCAATGTATCAGAGTGTCATTGTATCAGTGTGTCAAAGAGAAAACTTTGATACTTTGATACTTTGACACTTTGATACCAAGAAATCTTAGACAAGTGAGAAAAATTTATTGGATACCTCTGTTTTTAGTCTTAGTTTTTGCAACGGGCATGGCTTCAGTCCCTAAGCCTAAAGTCTACATCAAAAAATTGAAAGGGAACCACTATCAACTCATTGTTGAGCGCAAGCCCTATATTGTAAAAGGTGTTTGTTATACCCCTATACCCATAGGCCAGAATCACGAATACGATTGGTGGTCTGACCCTTATAAGCCCTGGATTGTAGACGGAAAATTAATGCAGGAGATGGGAGTTAACACAATAAGGCTTTATCAGGCCCATGATAATCCAGAAGAAGTTAAAAAGGTAATCAGGGATTTATATGAGCTTTACGGTATCCGCACCATTTTGGGGCATTGGTTGGGTTTTTGGGAATACCCCTGTCCTTTTTACGGAGATAAGGATTTTCAGGAGAGGATTAAAAAAGAAGTTTTAGAGATGGTTAATACCTATAAGGATGAACCAGGCATACTTTTGTGGATTCTGGGCAATGAAAACAATTATTCCTGCTTAGGCCAGGTTAATCCCTGGTCTACCGATGAAATAGATAAAGAGCCCAATCCCCAAACGCAAAAATTTATGCGGGCTAAAATTTACTATTCTTACGTCAACGATTTAACCCGCGAGATACACAAGGCAGACCCCAATCACCCAGTTGCCTTGGGTAACGGGGAGTTAGTGGGTTTGGATGTGGCTAATCAATTCTGTCCTGACATAGATTTGGTGGCTTGCATTATTTATCGCGGCAAGACCTTCGGTAATCTTTTTAATTCTGTAAAAGCAACTTTTGACCGGCCAGTTCTTTTATCGGAGTTTGGCGCAGATGCCTACGATGCCTATTTAAAAAAGGAAGACCAGAATATGCAGGCCTTTTTTTTGGAATCGCAGTGGCGCCAGATTTATGAAAATTTAGCCAATAACAAGGAAGGCGCAGGCAATTGTTTGGGCGGGACAGTCTTTGAATGGACGGATGAATGGTGGAAGCACGACCAGAATAATCCGGAGAGTTGGAAGGTACACGATACAGAATCAAATTGGTCAAACGGCAGTTATTATTTTGATATCCAGGCCCCTAAGAATATGAATATGAACGAGGAGTGGTTTGGTATTGTGGCATTATCCGAAGATCAAAAAGAGTTCGGCTTAGATAAGCGCATACCCCGCAAGGCCTATTATGTGATAAGGGAGTTTTGGAAGCGCCCGAACTTAAAGAAAAGGAACAAGAGATGATTGGCTCTCAGATGTTAAAAAGGTTACCTTCGAAATTCTCAGTAACCCTCTTAATCTCCTTAACCCTCTTAACCTCCTTAACCCGCATTTCATATGCCCAAGACAGCGCTAAAATAAATGCTCTTAGCAAGCAGATTATCGAAGCTAAGAGCGATAAAGATTTATATTCAGCCTTTGAAGAATTAATGGATTTGTATTTTTCCCGCGCAACCATTAAATCAGAAGGCGGGATCCCGCCGAAAGCGGGAAAGGAAAACAAATATAATGAGCTGGTGGATTTTTTAAACTCCTTAATTAAAAAGAAAAAGGCACCAGAACCAGTGGTAAATTATTATATTGCGGCTACGCGTTATTACCAACTTAAGTATCTTGAAGAAACTCAAGAATGGGATGAATATTTTAGTAATGGCAATACCTATAGGGATCAAATCACGCAATCCGCGCAAAAGGCAATTGATGTTACAACTACGAAGGATACTGCGTATCTTTATGCCAGGCTAATCCTGTGGCGTTTTCATCGAGATCAACAGGATTCTTTCGAGGAGTCGGCATTAGCGGATTTGATGCGTGCGGCTTTTGAGTATTCCTCGCTTTCTCCTGAACTCCTCCCCCTCAAAGATGTTGCTGACCAGCTTCTTTCTTATGGTGAGAAAGGAAAGGCTAAAGAATTATACCGCAGCTACGTCAATAAATTAATTACCCAGGATATAAAGGATGAAGAATTAGCCAGTATCGCTTTAGGTTTCTATAAAGAAGGAAACCTAGAGTTGTCGCAGCTAGTTTATGATATTTATATTGAGAGAATCCTTAAAACTTATCCTAAAGAGAAATTAATCCCGTTTTTAATCGATATTGCCAAGCAGTTCTCCTATTCCGCCATAGGCGGAAAAGATGAAGGCTTAAAGGATACGGTCTATGCGGAGAATATATTTAAGAAGATAGAAGGCATAGGAGGTAAAGATGTTTTTGATCAGGAGCTAATCTATTTGCGTACCTTTAACTTAGAGAAATCTAAGGAATATTCTCAAGCCTTGAATATCTATATGGATTTAATTCAACGTTTTCCTCAAGGTGTGCATGTAGAAGAGGCTACTTATAAGGCAGGAATAATCTTTACCTATATATTACGGGATTTAAAGAACGGCAGGAATTATTTTGAGAAACTGATGAATAAAGAAAGCTTCAGCCCCTACGCAATCTCAAGTTTATATCAGCTGGGTTTACTGAGCCAATGGGAAGGAGATTTAATTAAAGCCAAGGAATACTATAATAAGTTGTTGGGTGAGGCAAAAGAAAAATTTCCAGAGGCCGTGGATTTAGTTAAAGCAAGGCTAAGAGAAATAGAGGAAGCCAAACCCCCAGAATATAATCTTAAGACATTTTTGGACGTTTCCTTAAAAGAAGAAAATAAAGTTTTTGATATGTCGAAAGTAGATTTAACATCCTTTCCCTATAGACCTAAGAAAGACCAAGAGGTGAATATCGCCTCTAGCGTTTACCTGGGAGATACAGGTTGTATGCAGATAGAACTGCAGTATCTTTGGTCGGGTGATCTTGGGACAAATAAGCCTTCATCACTTGAACAGCCCGCATTTAATACCAGCTATACAGAGCCGGGGACTAAAGTGATAAATCTGGTTGTAGTTTCTCCATCAGGGATTATTGACCGCAATATTGACCTCATAGACGTGGATTAAAACATCTTCGCCACCCAACTCTTATCTTTTCCGTTAGTCATTAAAAATACTTGACTTATACTCTTTTTAGTAGTATAAATTAAATAATAAATTATTTTTTAAAGTTAATAAATTTCTCTTTTAAAAACTAAAAGCCACGGAGAAAGGTAAAATTCAAAGATGCGGCTTATGGACTTACAAAAAGAGGGGCTTACTGAAAAAGAAAAACGTAATATTGATATCTTGGAGATTTTAAGAAGACGCGGCCCGATTAGTCGGCCAGAGATTTCTAAAGAGATGGGCGTAAATGTGGTGACTATATCCAATTACATTGACGATTTTATTAAACACAATCTGGTTTACGAAAAAGAGCTGGATATATCTGATGGTGGCAGAAGACCGGTGCTTTTAGATTTAAATCCTCAGTCAGCCTTTGTGATTGGCGTGGGATTAAATCTGATGAATATGGTTGGTATCTTAGTGGATTTAAAAGGCAATATTATCACTAAGACCCAAATTGCCAGGCCCGGCGCTTCAGTCAGAGAAATAGCAGAGTGTTTATTAGAAATTATCCGCGAGATACTTCGGCGTTCCAAGGAATATACGGCAAATATTCGAGGTATCGGCGTAGGTATAGCTGGACTCATCAATAAGAAAGATGGCTCGATTCATTGGCCACAAAAAATGGACCACTATTACACCTATGCTTCTGTAGATTTGCCCCTTCGGGATTTGATTGAAAAGGAATTTAATTTGCCGGCCTTAATTGAAAATGATGCTACAGCTGCTTGCTTCGGAGAACACTGGTTAGGTTTAGAACGCGAGCTCAAGAATGTTATTTACATGTTTTCAGGAGTAGGTTGCGGCATAATGATAAACGGTGAAATTTATACGGGTATGCACGGCTACGCGGGAGAGGTATCTATATATAATTTTAAAGAAGAAGACCTGTTTAACTGTGCCATGGGTCGGGGCTGCTTTATTAAACGTTGGGAGATGGACTTAGGAATAGTTGATGAGGTAAAAGAGATGCTCGCTCGTAATAAAGACCAGGCTATAAAATTCTTTAAATTAACCTCAGCTAATTTAGATAATGTGGATTTAAAAAGCGTATTTATCGCTGCCAGGACTAAGGATCCCATTGCTCTTTCGGCTTTGGATATGGCCGCCAAAAGACTGGGGATAAAAATTGCGTATCTGGTAAATTTATTGAATCCGCAAGTTGTAGTTATTGGCGGAGGTCTGGAAGAGGCGGGAGACGAGTTTTTAAATAAAGTCAATTTGACGATAAAAGAGTGGGCTTTTAGGGAAGTAACTGAAAGTTTAAAGGTAGTTTATTCGCAATTGAGAGAAAATGCCGTGGCCCTGGGTGCAGCGAGTCTGGTGATGCGTAAGGTATTTGCCCAATTGTTGTAAGTGAGGCCACGACTTACGGAATGAAATGAACGTAAGTCGTCTGGCCGAACTTACCCTTGACACGTAAGATTAAGTTTTACTGGTCATCGTATTCGTGTCAAGGGTTAAATTCGCAGACGCTTCGCTATAACTTACGTCGCTTACGCTTCCGTAAATTATCTGCTCATTTAAGGAGGTAGGATGGAAAAAAAGATAAAATTTATCTTAATGGGTCTAGGAGGCATATTATTAATAAGTATTATTCTTAATATTCAAATCTCAGCTTCAAAAAAGGCAGTGGAACAGGAGAGAAATAATCTAAAGACAGAAAATGCATCCTTATCCCAGAAAGTTGAAGAAAGCCAGCAGAAAGCCCGTAGACTCGATGAAAAACTCGCTTCCTTAAATAAAGAGTTAGAGCGTATTTCTAATGAAAGGGAGAATTTCCAAAGAAAAGTTGAATTATTAAACAAAGAGAAGGAAGACCTCCTTGAGAAATTGAAAACTGCTGAGGAGCAATCAACTGAGAAATTGCCGCAGGAGCAAAAGGTTGCTACCGCACCCGAAGATTCCTACTGGGCAGGAATCTTGAAGACCAAGGCAGGCCTAGAGGTACAGTTAGAGAATATCCGTAGTGAATTAAAAGGCGTGCGCATAAATAATGAGCAGCTACAGCGAGAGAAGAGTTCTTTAGATTTAGATATCAATAACTTAACCCGCGAAAAGCAAGAGTTAGAACGACAAATTGGATACAATAAGAAAGTAGTGGATAGTCTAACCGTAGAGTTAGTCCGAGAGAAGAATGACAAGATACAAGTCGGGGATATATTGAAAACCATCAAGGGCGAGAATAGTATTTTAAGGCGACAGTTGAGGAGTATTAATAGCCGTAAGATCGACCTGGACAAGAAGATACAAGGATTACAGGATGATAAAACCACTCTCGAGCGTAGACTCAACGAGATGGAAACTCTGCTTAAAGACCAGATAGCCAATATTAATAGTCTTAAACAGCAATTGGATACTCTACATAGTGGTGGTCAAGTTGAAGCGCAAGCCGGGCAAGAAAGAGAATCTGTAGAATTATCTCCGATAGTGGTGCGGCCTCAAGAAACAGTAACACCAACACAAGGAGTTGAATCTGTTCTTTCGGGTAAGGTTTTGGCGGTAAACCGAGAAAACAAATTTGTGATTATTAATCTAGGTCAGGATACAGGTATAAATGTAGGAAAGACTTTTCAGGTATATCGCGAAGATAATTCGATTGCGGCTATTGAGGTCATTCAGGTGCGTAAAGAAATTTCAGCTTGCGATATAAAGAGGGAATCTACGCCTATACAAATAGGCGATACTGTAAAGTAATCTGTATTTATAATTTTCATTAACGGTGCGTTCTAAAAAAGAGCCTTCCAAAACTATTTCTATAGAGGATGTTGCCCGCCGAGCCGGGGTTTCGATTAGCACAGTCTCCCGCGTGATCAATAAATTCCCTTCGGTAAAAGAAAAAAACCGCATCAGGGTCATGAATGCCATCAAAGAGCTTAAATTCCAGCCCTCGGTTTTTGCCCAGCGATTGGCAACGGGTAAAAGTAATGTCGTCGCTTTAGTCATACCGCGCTACGAAGGGATATTTTATTCTTTTTATGCCTTGGAATTGATCCGCGGTATAGGTACGCTCTGTGATGCCTTAAAATTAGATTTGTTACTTCAACTTACCGATGCTCTCCGAGAACTTAATTTAAGAAGTGTGGGAGGAGCAATCTTTGCTGATATCATTGGGAACCGACGGCAACTTGAGGATGCCTTAAACTGTGGTATTCCTTGCGTAGTGGTTAATAATTACATTGAAGATTTAGAGGTCAGCTGCATTGCTATTGATAATCGGGGCGGAGCGGAAAAGGCAGTTGAATATTTAATTAGTTTAGGCCATAAGAGAATCGCGCATATAGCGGGTGATTTAGTTACCCAGGCAGCAGCCCAGCGCCTTGAAGGATACAGGAGAGCCTTGCAGAAAAATAATATGACCTTTAAAGAGGAGTATATATTTAAGACTGATTATTCGCGGGGTCAAGCGCGCCTGGCCGCAGAAAAGTTAGTGAAGATGACTAATCCTCCCACGGCAGTATTTGTGGCTTCAGACTCCATGGCCCTGGAGGTTATGGCTGTGGCAAGAGAATTGGGTAAAGAGATACCTCGGGATTTATCTATCGTGGGTTTTGATGATAACCCTTCAGGCCTTTATGGACCAGTAGCGCTTACAACGGTAAGACAACCCTTGATTAAAATGGCTGAAGAGAGCGTCAGAGAATTAAACCTCCTGATGGACACAAAGAAAAAGAGCAAGATTAGAAAGATTGCGCTTCCTACGGAATTAGTGATTAGAGAATCCTGCAAGCCTTTATAAAACGGCGACTGAATTGCCCTCCGGTTCTTTATACAATGTATTGTATATCCAAGATTATAAGAATACTACATATTGTATTTTTTTGTTGACAAGTATTTTGGCTAGTGCTATACTTTTTTTAGGTGAGCTAAATTAAACTTTTAGATAAAAAGAGGAGAACGCATGGTACTAAAATTATCCGAGAATGCCCTGGTAGTATTAGAGCGAAGATACCTCAAGAAAGACGAAAAAGGTAGGGTAATGGAGACGCCCGAGGAGATGTTTCGGCGGGTAGCCAAGGCAATTGCCTCGGCAGATAAACTTTACGGCAAACAGGATAACGCGGTTGCTTCTTTAGAAGATAACTTTTACCGCATGATGACGGAATTAGAATTTATGCCCAATTCCCCCTGCCTGATGAACGCCGGAAAAGAACTGGGCCAACTTTCTGCCTGTTTTACCTTGCCTATCGATGACTCTATGGAATCCATATTTGAGACCCTTAAAGTAACCAGCCTTATACACAAGTCAGGCGGGGGCACAGGATTTTCCTTTTCGCGTTTAAGGCCGAAAAATGCCGTGGTCAAGACCACTGGCGGAATCGCTTCTGGCCCGGTTTCTTTTATGAAGGTTTATGATGCCGCAACCGAGGCGGTAAAACAGGGCGGAACCCGTCGGGGCGCCAATATGGGGATATTAAGGGTTGACCATCCGGATATATTAGAATTTATTACCTGCAAAGAGAATAATCAAGAAATTAACAATTTCAATATCTCGGTGGCAATTACTGAAGATTTTATGAGCAAGCTACAAAAGGGCGAAGATTATGATTTAATTGACCCGCATACCCATCAGGTAACGAGACGTATTAATACTGGTGAGGTATTTGATTTAATTGTAAGACAGGCGCATAAGAATGGCGAACCAGGAGTTATTTTTATTGACCGCATTAACCAGGATAACCCCACCCCGAAATTAGGCAGGATTGAAAGTACCAACCCTTGCGGGGAACAGCCGATTTTGCCTTACGAGAGTTGCGATTTGGGCTCTCTAAACTTAGCCAGGATGTATAAGAAGGTAGGGGTCGACCGTTATGAAATTGATTGGGAGAGATTAAAAGAAGTAACGCATTTATCCGTGCATTTCCTTGATAACCTGATAGATGTAAACAAATTTCCTCTGGCCCAAATTGAAAAAGCGACAAAACTGACCCGCAAGATTGGGCTGGGCGTGATGGGTTGGGCGACTTTATTGATACGTTTAGGTATACCTTATAATAGCGATGAGGCAGTAGCCCTTGCCGAG
>Ga0315294_10006964_pt1 | contig 12411 bp, 6 predicted proteins | sample YL17G13_40_MG_FD_203626 | JGI IMG/M metagenome (GOLD analysis project Ga0315294, IMG submission 203626) | Sediment microbial communities from Yellowstone Lake, YNP, Wyoming, USA - YL17G13_40 | ecosystem: Environmental > Aquatic > Freshwater > Lake > Sediment | place: USA: Wyoming | collected...
TTTCTCGTGGGATGATGATTGAACTTTCTGCCGGAAGCCTTTAATTCAACGGTGCGCACCTCCTCGATAAAACTGTCTGTGGCCGATGTTCGCAGGATAACACCGCCGTTCGGGTCTACTCCGAAAACACCTCCCTCGTGGTTCGAGACAACACCCTTAATGCCTTCGGTTGCAGAGCCGACAACATTTGTCGACAGGACATAGATGTTGTAAAAATACGCGGCACCTGCATACATTTTTTGATGTCTTTCCTGCTCAGCTTTTATTTTTTTTGCGCAGAATTCGGGAGTGAGGACATCAGGCCAGTCGTCGACGCGTGCTGCGTGGGCTGCGAGAATAAGGTCGACATCGTGAAGCTTGTGAATCATCGTTATTTCCGGGAAAAGATTGTCGTAGCAGATTGAGATTCCAAATCTGACATCGTTAATATCAAAAACCTCAATTTTCTGGCCTTCAGCGAAAAACCTCGGTTCATCGCTCGACAGGTATATCTTTCTCTGCACGCCGAGGAATTTCCCCTTATCGGCGACCATTACGCTGTTGTAAATAACGCCATCGGCACGCTCGCCAATACCGACACAAATACACAACTGATACTGCTGGGACATTTTAAGAACAGCCTGGCTGAGAGGGCCTTCGGGCACGGGTTCGGCGTTTTTCTCCATCGTCGGGCGATGTCCCCCGTGGCCGGTGAGCATACATTCGGGCAGCAGGATAAGTCTCGCACCATCCTTCTGTGCCGCTTTACAGGCGTTTTCGACACGCTTGAGATTTTCATTCGGGTCAATGAGGGTCGACTTCAGTGCGGCGACCGTAACCTTTATATCTTTCATTCCCGTGGAACGGTATCGGCCTTTCCAGTCAACGGGCGTATGTGAGGCCGCCATTACCGCAGCACCGGCCAATACCAAAATAACAGTCACAAACAAACTCACATTAAACAATGTTTTGCATCGGCTTCTCATTATTTCTTCTCCTTCTATTATTTTTCGCTTAACCAGCTTGGGCCGTAGTTTATATCGACCTTTAAGGGGACATCAAGCTTAATGGCCTCGGTCATTTCTTTGGCTATCCATTTGGCGTCCTTTTCAGCCCGCGAGGCCGGCAGTTCAAAAACAAGCTCATCGTGAATTTGCAGTATCAATTTGACCGGCAAATTCTCGTCCTCTATTTTACGCTGGATGTTTATCATAGCAACCTTTATCAAATCCGCCGCAGAACCCTGAATGACCATATTGATGGCCATCCGCTGTCCCTGTGCTCGCTTGGAGGCGCTTTTGCCGTTCAAATCAGGTATGCTTCGTCTGCGGTGAAGTATGGTCTCTGCATAACCAAGACGTTTGGCATCAGCGACCACGCCGTCCATAAACTTGCGTATTGAGCTATAACGCGCAAAATAGCTGTCGATAAACTTCTTCGCCTCCGCCTGACTTATCCCCACCGACTGCGACAACCCGAATGCGCCCTGCCCGTAGATTATCCCGAAGTTGACAACCTTGCATTGCGAGCGCATCTGGCTCGTAACCTCCTCGATAGGGACATTATAAATCTGCGAAGCGACGAAACGATGAATGTCCTGGTCGGCTGCGAAGGCTTCTCTCAAAGCCTCGTCTTTTGAAAAATGCGCAAGCAGCCGTATTTCAATCTGGGAATAATCTGCGCTCAAAATGCAGTCGCTTTTATTTTTCGGCACAAAAGCCGCCCGCACCCTGCTGCCGATTTCGGTCCGGATGGGAATATTCTGCAAATTCGGATTGCTGGAGCTGAGCCGGCCCGTTGCGGTTACAGTCTGATTGAACGAAGCGTGAACCCTGCCGGTTTTCGTATTTATCAAATAGCCGAGCTTGTCGACATAAGTATTCTTCAGTTTGCTTAACTGCCGGTACTGGAGGATTAGCTCAATAACAGGATGCTGACCGGAAAGCTCTTCAAGAACGCTCGCATCCGTGCTTAGACTCGTTTTACCTGCACGAATCGGCTTAAGTCCCAGCCTGTCAAAAAGCACCTCAGCAAGCTGCTTCGGCGAATCAATATTGAAAATTGTCCCCGCTGCCTCGTAAATCTTCTCCGTGAGCGATTCAAGCATCCCGTTTATTTCGCCGGACATCCCCTTCAGCAATTTGGCGTCGAGCGAAACGCCGTTATATTCCATCGCCGCCAAAACCGATACAAGCGGCATTTCCACTTCCTCGAACAACTTTTTCAGAGACGGCTGTTTTTCAAGGCGGTCTTTCAGGTAAATATACAATTGAAATGTCACATCGGCGTCCTCGCCGGAATACTCGCAGGCCGCAGCAGTATCAACCATATCGAATGTTAGCTGATTTTTGCCTTTGCCGATAAGGGCTGATATTGGAATCGTCTGGTAATTGAGAAAATCCATCGCCATATTGTCTAACGAATGGCTGTTGCGCTGCGGGTCGAGACAATAAGAGGCAACCATCGTGTCAAAATAAACTCCTTTTACCGGCATTTGTGCATTTTGCAGAACAAGCATATCGTATTTTATGTTCTGCCCGATTTTTTTTATCTTTTCATTTGTCAGTATCGGCAATAGTTTTTGACGAACTGCCGCTCCATCAAGATGCGCGGAACCGAGCGGAGCTTTTACTGCCAGATAAAAAGCCTTGTGAACCTGCCAGGAAAAGCTGATACCGACAAGCTCTGCTCGCATTGCCTCTATCGAGGTCGTCTCAGTATCGATGGCAAATAGTTTTTGCTTTTTAAGCTCCGCCAGGAATTTATCGAATTTTTCCTGCGTATCGACAAGCTGATAATCGTGAGTGACTGTTTTTGCTGAGGCGGTTTTGCCAGACTCCTGGATAGTCTCTTTTTTGGGCGGCGCTGCGGGTTGAGGCTCCGCAGAACTTTTCAAACCCAATTGCGCCAGGAGCCGATTAAAGCCAAGCTCGGTAAAAATCCGCGTAAGCTCCTCCCCGTTAAATTCTTTCAAGGCAAACGCCTTGTCGTCGATTTCTACAGGGACATCGCAGTTTATCGTAACAAGTTTCCGGCTCAGTGACACAATTTCTCTGGAACTTCTGAGATTATCGCCGCGTTTGCCTGTTATTTCGTCCGCGTGTTTGTAGAGGTTTTCGACGGAACCGTATTTTTTAATCCATTCGATGGCGGTCTTCGGCCCTACATCGGCGACACCGGGGACATTGTCTGAGGCGTCCCCCTGTAGTGCAAGAACATCAATAAACTGCTCAGGGGCAACGCCCATCTCTTTGCGCATCGTGTCGGGACTGGTGCGATTGCCCGTCTTTATATCATAAACAAAGGTATGGTCATTGAGAAGCTGAAGCATATCTTTATCTGTTGCACAAATATATGTTTCAATCCCTTTAGGTAACGCTTTTCTGGCCAGTGTGCCGATTACGTCATCGGCCTCGAAACCATCGACCCTCAGAACCGGTATGTTCATCGCACCAAGAATCTGTTCAATCCGGCTTATCTGCCCGGGCATATCGTCCGGCATTGGCGGCCTATGCGCCTTATATTCAGAATACATCTTGACCCTGAATGTCGGCGTTTTGCTGTCCATCGCAACAACCAGCATATCAGGCTTTTCACGCTGGATAAGCCCCACGATGGCGGTCATGAAGATGTATGTTGCCTTGGTCGGCTCCCCCGCAGGACTCGTAAGTCGCTGACTCATCGGAGCAAAGTAGGCGGCATAAATATGGGCGTGGCCATCAATTATGTATAGTTTCTTCGCCATCACCAGACACTTTATTTGCTATGCCCCCCAATGTCAAGGTGCAAGGCAAAGATGCTACTGCGTTTTCTTATGCAAAGCATTAAGAATATTGTGGGCGTTGGTGTGATTGGGGTCGATTTGCAGCGTGCTGCGGAATTCAGCCACAGCCTCGCCGGTTTTTCCCTGCCTGAAAAATAAAACACCGAGATTGTAGTGCATATCGGCATCGTAGGGTTTGAGACGCAGTGCCTGACGAAAATGAACGGCTGCTTCATCGAACCTGCCCTGAGAGCCGAATATATTGCCGAGATTATTGTGTGCCTCGGCAAAATACGGTTTTATCTTCAGCGCCTCATTGTAGTGATTAACAGCTTCATCCAGCCTGTACTCCGACCATAGTGCATTAGCAAGGTTGTAGTGCGCCTCGGCATTATCAGGTTTGAATTTCAGCATTTCCGTATAATATTTAATGTTTTCCTTAGGGTCGCCTTCATACGTCAGCGCGGATTTGATTTCTTGGGCCTGCGCCTGGGCCAAATCTGGCTTGAGTCGCAGTACCTCATCATAGTGCGCAAAGGCCTTATCAGATTTACCCTGTTTGGATAATACCATACTGAGATTGAAATGCGCCTCGGCAAAATCAGGTTTGACGCGCAGCGCCTGTTCAAAATGAGCGGCAGCATCGTCGAGCTTGCCCTGGTTCATCAGGATATAGCCGAGATTATTTTGCGCCTCTGCGAAATCAGGATTCTGCGTCAATGCATCCGTAAAGTAAGTTACAGCCCGGTCAAAATCACCTTTTTTGAACGAAATAATCCCCAGCCCGCTAAGGGCCTTCGGAGAGCCAGGCTCAATCTGCAGGACCCGGGTAAAATTCACAGAAGCCTCGTCGAGTTTATTCTCAGATAACAGCGCTCCCCCTAATGCCAGATGTGCCCACCAGTTATTTCGAACCACCTCTGCTGCGTGCCTGTATAGCGTTATATCGTTACGCCAGTATCTTGCCTGGCAATTTGTGATAACACCGAGAGCCAGAAGCAGTATTGATGCGGACAACTGAAAAACCGTTTTTTTGTAAGGCAATCGAGCTAAAATGTCAGGAATACCCCACGCAATGATTATAAAAAGACCTGTAAGCGGGATGTAGGTATACCGGTCAGCCGAGGCCTGCACGCCCACCTGCACGAAACCGGCGACAGGCACGAGCGTAATAAGATACCAGGACCAGCCGACCATAAAATATGGGTATTGCCGGACCTTCAGAACAGCCACAGTTGTAATACCAACAAGTAACAAGGCTGCCGCCACAACATTCCAGAATGGCAGATTATCAATCGAATGCGGATAGAAAACCGCCAGCCGCACGGGCCAAATCATCCGAAAAATATATGTCACGTAGCTTACCAGGGCATTTTCAATTCGATAAGGCAATGAGAATTCCGCAAGAGATTTGACTGTCCCCTCCTGCTTTTGAATAACATAGACCACGCCCGCAGCAATTATCGACAAAATCAGAAAAGGAAGTTTCTCAAAAATCTGGTTTATCACGCCGGTCTTGAGTCTTGCGTCTTGTGTCTTGAACCTATTCAACGGCCAGTAGTCCAGCAGCAACAGCACTAATGGCAGTGTAACAAGCATTTGTTTGGACATCAGCCCAAGGGCAAAGGCCAGAAGTGCCGACAGATAATACCCGATTTGTGGCCTTTTGACATATCGCACATAAGCTGCTATGGTCAGCAGCCCGAAAAAAACGCTGAGAACGTCCTTGCGCTCGGACGCCCAGGCCACGGATTCAACGTGAAGCGGATGCAGTGCAAATAAAGCAGCCGCAAAAGCGCTTTGCCAAAGCAGGCCGGTTGTGCTTTTCAGCACATAAAACAACAGTAAGGCATTAACCGTGTGAAACAGCAGGCTCACAAGATGGTGCCAGCCGGGATTTAGGCCGAACAATTGGCAGTCCAGCATATGTGACAGCCAGGTAATCGGATGCCAATTGTATGCGTGCGTTGTTGTGAACGCCCAAATAATATTTTCCAGGCTCAGCCCGGTCTTTACGTGATTATTGTTGGTGATATACAGGTCATCATCAAAGGTGGTAATAAACTTATTGCTGTGCAGCGACCAAAAAGCTGCAAGAGTGATGAAAATAAGAACAATGCAAATCCCGAAAATCTGCTGTTTATCTGATACCTTATCCATTTATCGCAGGGAACAACTTTGACTTAATCAGCTTCATTTTGGCCAGTCTGAATATCAAAGCCGTCCACAGGCATCCGAAGCCATAAGTCAGGCTGCGCCGGAAGTTAATCGATGAAGCCTCCGGAAAATATTTCGTCGGGCAGCTCACCTCCGCTATCATATGTTCATACCATAAGACTTGTGCCAGCATCTGGTTGTCGAACACAAAATCATTGGAATTAGCTTCGATAGGCAACTCTTCCAGCACCCTGCGGGAAAAAGCCCTGTAGCCTGTATGATATTCGGATAGCTTGGCGCCTGTCAGGATGTTTTCCGCCAGCGTCAGAAACCGGTTTGAAACATATTTCCAGAACGGCATCCCGCCTCTCATCGCATACCCTCCCAGAATCCTCGACCCAAGCACACAGCCGTAAAGCTCATTGCCTATCATAGACGCCATCGCGAGTATCAGTTTGGGCGTATACTGATAATCGGGATGCACCATAATAATGATGTCAGCCCCGTTCTGCAGCGCAAGTCTATAACAGGTTTTTTGGTTTGCGCCGTAACCCCGATTGTCCGGATGCACTTCAACCACCGTGTGAGGCAGACCGGCTGCAATGGCCGCCGTCTCATCTTTGCTGGCATCGTCAACAACAACCACCAGGTCCACAATGTTTTGGGCCATTACTTCTTCATAAGTCTGGCGCAGCGTCTGCGCCGCATTATACGCCGGCATAATTACAACTACCTTTTTACCATTAAACATAAGAGATTATTATAACAGTTTTTCAAACAATAAAAAACCTAAATTTTTTAAACCTTCTCCTAAATTAACGATGAACGCACCCGCCTCCCCCGTACCGTGCCAGCTTTCCTCGCCCACCGGAAAAAAACAGTGCGGTTGGCTGGTGCTGGTCGTTTTTTTTCAGTATAATATCGATTAAACGCCTTTGGCTCTTTATTGCTCTGTTGAAAACTTATGCTGTTGTCATTCTGAACGAAGCGCAGCGAAGTGAAGAATCTCTTTTTTGCCTGAAAACGACGAGATTCTTCGCTACGCTCAGAATGACACCTGCGGTTTTCAATAAAGCAGCTTTTTATCCCGAAAGGTAAAAAATGAAATTTGGTTACGAACTACTTATTATTCTCTTAATGCTTTTTTTCAACGCCGTTTTTGCAGCCTACGAAATGGCTTTGGCTTCCATCTCCCGCGCAAGGCTTGTAACTCTTTGCCAGCAGAAGAAAAGAGGGGCGGAAGAAGCCTCTTATATGAAAAACAGAATGGAAGCAAGTCTCGCAGTCGTTCAGCTCGGCATTACACTCGCAGGCGCTATCGCCGCCGCTACTGGTGGCGCAGGTGCTCAGGAGTTTTTTGCACCCTATTTTGCACGGGTCCTCGGCATTTCGGAATTCTATGCCGACGTTTTGGCGGTTATCTGTATTGTTATCCCATTGAGCGCTTTTACCATTATTTTCGCCGAACTTGTCCCGAAAATGTTCGCTTTGGACAACAGGGAATGGGTCTGTCTGTCGCTTTCTCCCCCGATGAAAATGATTGCAACCTTCGCTAATCCGGTAGTGTCCTTTTTTGAGACGATTGTAAAAAATATTATGGGATTAAGCTCCAAAAAATTGAAGGGCGAAACGGCTTCTGCTTACGACAAACAGAGCCTTCACGAGTTAAATGCCGCTGCAGCGATTGCAAGGACTGCAAGGCTTATCGGCGCCCACGAAGAAAAAATCGTCCTTTCCGCCGCCCAGTTGCCTCATCGAAAAGTAACTGACATTATGCTCCCTGCCGCTGATATTTCTACAATCCCGATAAAAACCAGTCTCGCACAGGCACTGGTCAAGGCTCACCTTGATATGCATACCCGCTTTCCCGTATGTGAAGAAGAAAATAATCCTCAGACAATTGTTGGTTATATAAATTTTAAGGATATTATTAACGCCTTGAAGTTAAACCCTGAAAATCCCACAATTCAGGGGATTACGAGGCCTATCAAAAAGCTTTCCGCAGACACGTCTCTCTCACAGGCCCTGGCAGAAATGATGCGGGAAAAAATGCACATCACGGTAATTGTTTCAGCTAATCAACAGGTCATCGGGATGATTACTTTGGAAGACATTATAGAAGAGCTGGTGGGGGAAATTGAGGATGAGTTTGACCGTCTTCCCACCTACGTCCATCCCTGTGGCTCAGGCTGGATTATGGGCGGAGGAGTTCCGATGAAAGCGGTGGCCTCAACGCTTGGCATCGAACAACCTCCGGATTTGCCCGACCGTAATCCCGTCCTTGCTGAATGGGTCGTTCAAAAAATGGGCAGACCCGTCGAGGGCGGAGAAGTCTTTCGTCATAACAATATTTCAGTGTCCGTAAGGAAACTTCGGCGTAAAAAACTTGCCGAAGCGCTTGTTTCAAAAATATAACGGCGGTGACAGCAGACCTCACAACGCAGGATTTTTATGTCCTGGTCGGACAGAATTCGTTTCTAAAAATTCACATATTTCGGCGAAAAACGTGTATCCAGTTCTTCGACTGCGGCGAATACCCAATAGCATCCTGATTCCAGCGGTAAACAGACCCCGCAGGTCTCATAATGTCAACCACGCCTACCAGATGATAATACTTCTGCTGGTATTGCTTGAACCATCTTAAAATCAGCAATTCTGATTCGCGACGCTGCAGCCACGACGATGATTCATTCATAAAAACTACAAACTCCGGAAACGCCGCTTCTACTTCCGCAATCATTTCTTTATGCATCTGCAGGGCATAACTATGCGGCTCCATTAGCGGGTATGTATAAATGTAACCCGTAGCCGAAGGTCTTCCTGAGTAAAATAAAATCTCCGGTTCAGAGCCTATGACCGCGATACGGTCGCCTGACCTTGAATTTTCCTTTATAAAGCGGCCAACCTCCTGCGTTTCTACAAACGGATTTCCATAGTAGACCATCAGCGACGCCTCTGTTGGACTACCAACAAAAAAGAAATGGCGTTGTTGATAAACCGCGTGCAGCAAAACTACTATCCCCAATAGGGCCGGAATTGTCTTGCTTTTAAATAACAATCGACCTTTATCAATGAGTTCCGCTATATGTGCAACACCGATTCCGACCAAAAGGGCAACTGCCGGCAGCAGGAGAATAAAATAATGCGGACGATAATAAAAACCCGCTGAAACCCCCATAAATGAAAAAAGCAAAAATCCTGCTGCAAAAAAAATTATTCGTCGGAATTCAGTATTTCGCCATAAGGCGATTAAACCAACGCCTGCCAAAAGCCAAAGCAGGCTGGCTGAACCTACAATCAGAATTGTTTCGATGCTAAAACCGGGCATGCCCCCGCCGAGCGGCGGGATGGAGACATATTTCCGAGCATAGTCAAACGTCCAAAACCAGAATTTTTCAAATATGCCTGCCTGCCAGAATATCATACAAATTACCGCATACGGCAGCAGCACGCCGATTAAGTACACCGTCATTTTTCCCAGAAACTGTCTTTTTACAAATGGCCGGCGACGCAATTCTGTAAACAGCAGATAAAATCCCCCGAAAGCAACAAAAGCAGCACCGTGCTGTTTCATTAGAAAAGTCAGCCCGAGCAACACCGCCGCCGCAAAGATAGTCGCCGGCTTTTGAGAATCCGCAGCATAGACCAGCAGCAAAATGCCGCTTACCGCGAAGAAAATGACAAAATGTTCGGCGTTTGCAAATATACCCTGAACAAACAGACCGAGAGAAAGAAGAGCAAAGGCCGCTGCCGCTGCAACACCAGCAAGTTGATTAAGCAATTTCCTGCCCAGCAGAAACATCAAAAAAACAGTGGCCGTATTTATAATAAGCAGCCCCAGATGAATGGCTCTCTGCGTCTGGCCGAATACCTTCATAATGACTGCATACACGGCGTATACGCCCGGCATCTTTGCACTGTAAAGTTTGTCATAAGGATACTCTCCCCGCAGAATAAGCTGGCCGGCATATCCATACTCCCCCTCATCCCGCTCCAGCGGAACCTCCAGAAGACGAAACCGCACCCACACCGTAAATGATACAACAATCAGCAGCAGAACAAGTCCTAAATAGCTTTTTAATCTCACATTATTGCTCATAATTGCACAAAAAAGCCTTGCTACATCTCAGGGACAACTTCCGGATATATCTGGCCGGCAGAATTGATTTTGAAGATGTAGACAAGACCCTTTGTCAGCTTCGAATAAGTAACGTTGCCGTATACCGCTGCGATACCGTGCATCTTCAGACTTTCGGGATTATTCGCCAAATCCCATATCGCTGACCAGAAAAGCTCTATCTCCTTCACCGGCAGTATCTTCAAAAGGTCTTTATATCTTTCCGGCTCAGTCCCCTGCTGCTCTATCGCAAAACCGCTCTCCGGCGTCATTTTTTCGCCGTAGACCCGCCGCCATAAATATAACGCCCTGCTTTTGCCGTCCATTACCATTTTATCGCCAAACTTGACAATCAGTGCGTCGAAATGAATGATGTCCCCTTCTATCGTGCAGTCCTTTTCGAGAATCTTTTTCAGCTTATTGTCCCGTGCGGTCTCGACAAACTTTACCGTCGTAAACAGCTTCCCCTCTTTTGTCTCCTGTGCAATTACCTTCGCATAACCGATTTGGTCTTCCTGCGTCAGGTTGCTTATCGCCTGCTTAAGCTGCTTGTTCTCCGCCAGCAGTTCGTGTATGGTCATTGCGCTGTAATAAAACCCCCGCATCAGGTATGCCACAGGAACAAGCAATACGCAAACAACCGCCAGAAAAACATATCTGCGAATTTTGCTTTTTTCCGCCATATATTAGGTGTAATTGTCATTCCTGCGAAAGCAGGAATCCAATTTTTTTAACAGCCAATCCGTGTCAATTCGACAATACCATAGCAAAAAAGAGAGTTATTTTTCCTGCATATACGGATATTTCCAGTTTCTTGGCGGCAGGAACGTCTCCTTAATCGCTCGCGGCGAGACCCATCGTTCGAGATTGAGCCAACTGCCGGCCTTGTCGTTTGTTCCCGATGCCCGTGTCCCTCCGAACGGCTGTTGCGACACAACTGCCCCGGTCGGCTTATCGTTCACATAAAAATTACCTGCCGCGTGCCGCAAAACATCCATCGCCTTGACCACCGCACTGCGGTCCAGCGCAAATATCGACCCCGTCAGCGCGTATGGCGATGTCTGGTCGCATAACTCCAGCGACTGGTCATACTCCTTCTCAGGGTAAATATATATCGTCAGCACCGGGCCGAATATTTCCTCCGCCATCAGTTTTGATTTCGGGTCTTTGCTTACCACCACGGTCGGCTCGATGAAATATCCCTTTGAATCATCGCTTCCGCCGCCAATAATAATTTCCATATCCGGCGATGCCTTGGCGTATTCGATGTACCCAACTATTGTCTCGAATGCTTTTTTATCGATAATCCCGCCCATAAAATTTCTGAAGTCGGTAACATCGCCCATCTTAATCTCGCTTATATCCGCCAGCAGTTTCTTCTTGACCTCCGGCCATTTCGAATCGGGGATATACGCCCGCGATGCTGCCGAGCATTTCTGTCCCTGATATTCAAATGACCCTCGCACCATTGCCGTAACAAGGGCGTCCATATCGGCGCTTGCGTGTGCGAAGATAAAATCTTTTCCGCCCGTCTCGCCCACTATGCGCGGATACGATACGTATTTGCGGATGTCCGACCCTACCGCCAGCCAGATTGTCGAGAATACATACGTGCTTCCGGTAAAGTGAATACCGCCCAGCCTTACATCATTCAGCGCAACCGGCCCTACGATTGACCCGGGACCCGGAATCATATTGATAACTCCCGGCGGCATACCGGCCTCCTCCAAAATCTTCATTATGTAATAAGCAGGCAAAATCGCCGATGACGCCGGCTTCCATACCACAGTATTACCCATAAGCGCAGGTGCTGTCGGCAGGTTGCCCGCAATAGACGTAAAATTGAACGGCGTCAACGCCAGCACAAACCCGTCTAACGGACGATGCTCCATATAGTTAAGAATACCCGGCGAGGACATCGGTTGGTCGCCATATACCTCCTCCATAAAGTGCGGATTAAACCGCCAGAAATCTATCAGCTCGCACGCAGAATCAATCTCCGACTGGTGCGCCGTTTTGCTCATATTCAGCATCGTCGCTGCATTAAGCGTCTGCCTGTATTTGCCCGACAGCAGCTCCGCCGCCTTTAGCAGTATCACCGCCCTCGATTCCCACGGCATCCTCCCCCACTCGCGTTTCGCCTTCTCCGCCGCATCTACCGCCTTTTTGACAAATGATGCATCGGCCTGATGATACCTCCCTAAGAGGTGTTGGTGGTCGTGCGGGCAGCGAATGTCTGCAAGTTTGCCGTTGCGGACCTCCTGCCCGTCGATAATCATCGGCACATCGACCTGTTTGCCTAACATCTCCTTAAGTTTGGCTGACAATTCCGCACGCTCCGGACTGCCCGGTGCATACTGAAAACACGGCTCATTTTTCGGCTGCGGGATTCGGA
>Ga0315294_10006968_pt1 | contig 12409 bp, 22 predicted proteins | sample YL17G13_40_MG_FD_203626 | JGI IMG/M metagenome (GOLD analysis project Ga0315294, IMG submission 203626) | Sediment microbial communities from Yellowstone Lake, YNP, Wyoming, USA - YL17G13_40 | ecosystem: Environmental > Aquatic > Freshwater > Lake > Sediment | place: USA: Wyoming | collected...
GGGTTCCTAGAAAGATGTCGTGGAAGATCCGCTAGGAAACGGATCGTGTCGGGTTGCACTCCCTATCCACGACCCAGGATAGTACACCCTTGACAGCGGGCTGTCAACACATATCGCAGCTCTTTGGCGACTGACAGCGGAGCCACCTTTTCCGCCGATTGCACAGTCTTGACGAAAGCCGCACGCTTGTCACATGGCAACAGAACTGAGGATTCGGAACATGCCTGAGAGCCTTCACCGCTCCCTGAAGATCAGGGCCGTGACTGAGGGTGTCGATCTAAACAACCTCGTGATTGAGCTACTCCGCCAGGCGATGGAAAAGCACGGCCCGAAGAAGTAGCCAGCTCTGGCACCTTGCTGGTTTGCCTGCTGTAGCTGACGCAGACCATTCTAGCCACCTGCCCCACGTTGCGCGTGGAGGGCCTACAGCGCGTCCGTCCCCCAGGTCGATAAAAGCATCGACTTTGCCCCCCGGACGCAGGGGCCGTACAGCGCCCGCCGAAAACGGGCTATTTCTTTGTGGCCTCAGCTCGAAACCCGATTTGTGGCCTTCCGGGCCTCGAAACGTCTTCAGCCACGGGTCAAGGCGCGATCCCCGGGGGCTCGGACGTACTTGAGTACCCTCTCCTAGCGCCCGTGATAGCCTGGCAACCGTGTTGGACAAGGAGATCCAGCGACACAAGCGCTGGCTCAAGAGTCTCGCGACTGAACGCTTCGGGAAGAAAGACGAGGACGCCGCGTAAGACAATCGGCAGTTCTTGAGACGAAGGCCCTCGGCGAATTGGGGGCTTTTGTGGCTACGCGGTCTTCGTTCCCTTGATGATATCGGCCAAGCGATCCTTATTCTTCCTCACGTCCGAATCGTTGAATGAAAGCGTGTCGTATCTCGCGTCAACGCTGTCGTTCTTAAGTGCTCGATAGATAGGGTAATGTTGGCGAAGGTACGTCTTTACTTGTAGGTCCCTCATGGCGTGGTCGCCCGGATGAACGCCCTTCGTTGCAAGGAAGGCATCCACATAATGAAGCGCTGTGTAGAATATTGCCACGACTATCCATTCGAGGTACTCCGGGCAGTTCGCGATCAGGTGTTCGAAGAATCTGCTGTTGCGTTCTGCTTTCTGGAGGTGGTCTTTCTCGCTCGGCATTAAGGCTTCGCGTAGATGATCTGCCCGCCGTCGGGGATTAAGTCAACCAGCTCACGCTCGCCGCGGTGAATCACTAAGAAGTCGAAAGGCACCTCGTCGAAACTGTCCATGATCTCGAGTTCGCGCGAGTAGATGGCCTCGTCGACCAGGTCATTCTTCTCTCTCACAATCGTCCAAACATGATAGACGTTTGCCTCTTTCTTGAGGCAGATATGCTCAACCTTGGGAACACTGCTCAATGCGCCCCTGACTCGTTCTCGAATGATCTGACCCGAGTCACGCGGTGAACTTGTGGTTGTGATATACAATTCGCGCGTCCCCCTCGCACTCTGTTCCATCACAGAAGGCGATTGAGCACGGCCAGCAATCTCCATCCCTTTCACCATTCCTGTCACCATCCCTTTCGCCACTCCCCTCAGATAAATCAGACCGAGAAACCTAGATAGCTCCGGGTTGAGCTTGGATACGCCAGTCACCGGAAGACTGAACAAGGGCTTGTCAAAATCGCAGACGTCAGATTCCGTCATTTCGTCGCCTGGCCTTTCAAGGCCTCAAACTGACGCAAGTTCTCAAGGATCCAGTGCGCCAGACTCTTGGCCTGGTCGAGCTGGAGCACCACGGCCACCTGGAGTTCACGCACGATGTCGGGTGGAGGCGGGTCTCGGCCAATCTCGGGGCCGAGACCATCGGGAGTAAGTGAATGAGTAATTGTGGTCGGTATGGCACCTGATTCCAAGAAGAGGTCAATCCTGAAATCACCTCGGCCGGTTATACCCCCATGGGCTCCGTTCACAGCCACGACCCGATATTCCGAACTCCGCACATACTTGAAGGTGAGCTCACCCTGGTTCGTGTCCATCCTTGTATCCCCTTGGGTTCAGATTGTCCTCTCATTATACAATGGTCGTCAAGGGTGAGCAAGTGGACGAGTGCATTTAGGCTTTGGACAGTAAAAATGCGTAGCAGATAACCCTCGATTCTTGACACGCCCCGAGCCTCCCTTGAAGAGGGGGCTCCACGGGAAGGAGAGACCCGGGAGCCCCTCGTCGTCCGGACGAACATTCTCTATCCATGGCAGTAGGCAGCACACTTGCAGCCCTCGAGGCCGCCCGCCCTACCATCAGGCGCACCTCGTTTTTTCAAAGAAAGGTGGAGAGCCCCATCCCTCCAGGCTGTCGGGGCCCTCCAAGTCGGTTTGTTGCCCGCGTCGCGGCCTCTACGGGTCGCGCATGCCGTATGGTTGCGAGCACCGACATTCTCTCATCTCTTCATCGCCTCGGCCTGGTTGCGCATCCCGACCAGCGCTCTATCCCAGGCAGAGACCGGGGGAGCCTCGCTGCCGTCCTCGCTCATCCCGTGAACGGCCCACCATCCGCAGGACAAGTCTAGAAGGCCGTCGCTCTCTAACCGGTGACGACAGGTTCCATAGGGCGCTGGTTCGAGCCCCAGGGGACAGCGCTTCATCGGTTGCCTCGCTTTCGCCAACTGGCATACTCAGCTCTTGCCCGTTCGGCGCTCTCGTCCGAGCTCCAATCTGGGACGGGCGGCGCCTCCTTGGGCCCCTCGACTTCAACGACGACATCGGGTGTTGGCTGCTCCCCGACAGCAACGGGTGTCCAGGCCGGGTTTCCAACTGGTGACTTCCCGGCGCCCGGCCAGATGTCACCGATGTTGTACTCGGCACCGTCCAGAGTCGTCCGGCAGATGCACACCCACTTGTAGGTCATTCCATCCCCTTCCTCAGCAGCCGGCCATCGAGGCCGTCACGAAGAATGTCGCGGGGTTCCCCTGGCTTGGGAGGTTCAGGAGGCGCACCGCCTGGTCGCCATCGGACATACGACTTACAGAAGGAGGGTGTGAACTTTTCGCAGCCTTCCCCGTTCTTGGGCTGGGGCAACTCTTCGACGTGGATCTCTCGCAGCACGGTCTCGCCCGTGTCGATGCGGAAGTGCTTCCGTCCGCATTGATAGGTGAGAAGATCACGGCCGCCCCGCGTCTCCCGCGCAACGAAACGCAGTTGCTCGGGGAGGTCGTCCACGAGCGCCCACGCCTCACCCTCTGGCGGTTCATCGCTGTACAGCCCGGGGACCCAAGTGTCGCCAGCTCGCCATGAGTAACCCGCCCAGGCGGTGTTTTGTAGGCAGATCGCTTGTGTCATAGTTCGACCACGCTGAGCCGTCGCGCAGGAGACCGGGCGGGCACCTCAGTGAACTCGGCGTTGAAAGGTTCCCATGCCGCGTTGTCGGGGGGCTCGGGACATCCGCGCTCCCGTGCCAGGTTGTCGAAGATTTGCCCGGGCATCCACACGAGCCCGCCCAGGTTGCAGCGGTGGAGGCACCTGAACGAGAGGGGCGCGTCCGATGATGCAGGGAGCCGCGGCTTGTGCTCTTCGCGCTTGATCTCGCGCGGTTCTGCGCGAGACCCCGTCTGGTCTCTCGCGTGGATGATCTCGGCTCGGACGTCCTTCTCGCGCTTGCCCTCCTGCCTTCCGAGGATGCCGTCTGCGATCCGACTGATGACCTCGTTCGTCCCTTCGCTGCATCGGAGCCGAGGCATCTTCAGAAACGCCCTTTCAAGTTTCTTTGAGACCTTCCCCTTGTGGATGAGAGAGTCCCAGTATCGGCCTGCCAGCTCGTTTTGTTCTGGAGTTCTGGGGTTGCTCCACGCTACGTTCCCCTTCATCTCCTCCAAGGCATTCAGTCGCATCTCGACGGTGTTACGCATCGGGGTTGCCTTTCGCCGCAAACAACTGCTCCAGCCGGGCAAGTCGTTCCTCGACATCGGTGCGGGCGTAAGTGTCGAAGATCAACTTCGCTGCCGGTATGTTGGTCACCTTCCCCGTCGCCGCACTGAATAGCCGTTGAATGAGGTGTCGCTTGCGGTCTCCCTTTTTGACGGGCTCGTCAAGGAACTCCCGCAACACCTCAGCCAGGGCAAAGCCGCTGCGAGGCCGACCTGCCGGGTTGCCACTTTTCCCCGGCTTCCACGAGGTCGCGGTCGCGTGCCTGTTCTTTGCCTGCTTTACAGGCTTGGGGTGAGTGGCGACTGTGGAATGCCTTCCGTGTTTCATTCGACCGGCTTCACCAGGTGCTTCGCAGCCGTGAACCCTTTGCAACCTCTCAATTTTTCGAAGGTTTCGCCGTCGAGCTTGCAGTTCAGGAAATCTGCACCCGCGATGTCGGTGTCGCCGTTGAAGTCAGCGCCCCGAAGATCGCTATGGGCGAGACTGCCGTGAATCTCCGCTCCCCGCCAGTCGCTCCCGCGAAGGTCTGAGTGCTGGATTGAACCGTCCGGCGTCAGCACCGTATCGCAGAAGTCGCTCATCCGCATAGAACCGTCACGCACTTCTACGGAGATCGTCTCTCCGGCCAAGTCCGCGTTGTCGAGACGGGTTGCATTTGACTGAAGGAGCTTGTCGATCCTCCCATCCCAATTACCCTGAACCAAAATCCTGCCCCTGCCGCGATCACCGCCGCTCGTGTCCCTGATGCAATCGAGGACATGCCCCTCCTCGGTTCTCGGGAAGCGGTCGTTGTGCTCCGGATAAAGTGCCTTCCCGGCCATCTCGTCGAATGCGAGACCTTGCAGCGGTTTCCGTTCGCTCTCGCCCTTCTCGGGTGCCGGCTCGGTCTGCCCAGCGGGCTTGCCGTAAAGTGCTTCGCCCATTTCCTGATCTGTTTTTGCCATGTCTCGTTCTCCTTTCTCCAAGTCAAAGTTTTCCGACCACTCCGTGCGCTCTAGTAGTTCTCCTTCACAGCGGTCATGCGCATCATGAGGCTGCAAACCAGCTGATCCTCTTCCCTCGTGGTGTCCGTGGTCGCGTCGAGCTTCGCGTCAATTGCCGTGAGCCGTTCCTGCTCGAACGGCGTAAACCGCGTGTCAGTTTGCATGACATGCGTCAACCCCTTCCATGCCGTGTGCAGCCCGTCTGTCGATTTCATTTGTCGTGTTCTCCCTTCACCGTCTCGTATTCAGTGCCGGTCAACGACCGGCTCATCTTCCGTAAATCGCCCGGGCGATCTCCTCGTCGGAGCGCTGTCCGAAGCGGGACTTCGACTTCGCCGCCGCCTCTGCCTGCAACTCGGCCCGGGTCGCAGTCGGTCGAGCCAGGGCGCGTGCCGCCGCCTTGTCGTCAGGCGACACGGGAGCCGCCTGGTCGCGTCGGGGAAGGGGACCTTCGCCAAGTACGTTCGCCATCAGACTGGCGTTGTCGAGGCTTGCCTCGACTATGGAATCCCACATCCGCTCGCGGGAGTCGCAAACCTCCCCTTCGCTGCTGTAGATCGCACAGAATGTTTCCGCCTCTTCTTTGGGCAGTTTTAGATAACGTGCCTTGACGTCCGAAGTTTTCACTCTCTTGCCTCCACCCTTGCCCACAGGATCAGAACCGAAACGAAAGCCAGCAAGGCCCACGAAACCCCCATGCCGACCGACCAAATCATGCAGGAGCTCCTTCCGCTGGAGCCGGCACGGGAGGCGCTGAGATTTTCTGGGGGAGGTTGGGGTGTGTAATCCCGATAAAACTCCTGGTGACGACGCTGACTCCCTTGAAAGTTTGTGTGGGCTTACTGACGCCTTTGAAAAATCGCTTCATCCTCGCGCCCTCCGTTTTCTCTTGCCCGCCAGAGTCCGCACCGCTCGCCCAGGCTTCGGCTGTGCCGAGTGTTCCCGGGCGTAAGAGCAAGCGCCGTCGAGCCAGTACCGGCACCGCTCCTCAATGCAATCTGAGAGGATGGGACACGTCATCTCACCACCTCCGCAAAGCGCAAGTGCGCCTTATCGAACCGCAACGTGAACTTGCCCGTGCCGCCGTTCCTGTTCTTGGCAACCTCTACGTGCACAGTCCCGAACTCGTCCCCGTCGGGGTGAAGCAGGATGACAGCATCGGCGTCTTCTTCGACCTCCCCGCTCTGCCGAAGGTCCGCCAGGGTAGGGGCCCGGTCCGCAGCATCCCGCCCGACCTGAGAGAGCGCGAGGATCGGCAAAGCCAGTTCACGGGCGAGTTGCTTCAGGCTCTTGGAGATCTCCCCGACACGCTCATGCCGGGGCATCCGGGGATCCCCATGACGGATGAGGGTGAGATAGTCCACGATCAAGAACCCAACGCCCTTCCTCCGCATCCACCGGGCCCGGGAGCGTAGATCGGCAAGAGAGATATTCGGGTTGTCATCGATCAGCAGCGGCAGCTCCGCGAGCCTGCCGGCCGTCGAAACCAGAGTCCGCCATTCCACAGCATCGAGATGTCCGTTTCCGATGCCGGTCGCCCGCAACATCCCGTCTATCGAGAGACCGCGCTCTGCGATCTGCTGCTCGCTCATCTCAGCCGAGAACAGGCCGACGGTGACCCCGCTCCTCGCTAAGTTCAAGGCTATCAGCTCCGCGAGGGCCGACTTCCCGACTGACGGCCGGGCCCCGAGGATCGTCAGGGTGCCGGACTTCAACCCTTGCAGTACGTTGTCCAGGATTCCGATGCCCGTACAAAGGCCGTTCAACCGCCCGCCCGCCTGATGCCGCTTCTCGATAGCATCGACGGCGTCCATGACGGTCTGCCGCCACGGGACAAGCTCCTGCTCCCTGTCCACACTCGCAGCGGTGAGGGCTCGCTCCATCTTCTCGGCCAGCTCTTCGGCGGGAACGGTGCTGCCGATCTCGTCGAGCACCTCTCGGGCCGCTTCCTGTAGAACCCGCTTCGCCGAGAGGTCCCGGATTCGCCTTGCGTAGAAACGCATGTTTGCCGTGCTGGGGATCGTCAACTCGCCGAGCAGTCCGAGGTCCACCGTCTGCTTCCGCCGAGCCAGCTCGTCGGGCAGAGAGACGAGGTTCACCTCTCCCCCCGACACGATGATCTCCCGCACCGTGCGGAACACGGCCGAGAGCTTCGGGTGTGAGAAGTCCTCGGGCCGAAGCCCGGTGTCATCTACGAGCCTGTTCTCCGCCAGAACAGCACCGAGCAGGTTCTTCTCTGCGGTCAAGTCGCTCAGGTTCATCCGACAGCCTCCCGTGGTGCCTGGTAGCCGCACCCCTTCACCCCATCGCACCGGCCGCCCTCGGCCATCGGCTCATCACAGCGAGGGCAATGGACGATGTCGGGAACATGACGCCGAGACGTGTCTTTCGGCGGAGCTGCCGCCTGTAGGTACTTCTCGAAGTTCGACGGCCTGAACAGCGTTGAAGGGCAAAGGTACTCTGACATTTTCGGGTCGCCCTTCCATGCCCTGACCCGCGAGTCAATCACCCGCTTGAAGTCGATCAGGCTATGTCCTTCGGTTGCCCTCGCAGTGATTGCCCGCCGCGTCTCCCCGGTCGTTGCCTTGAAGGACTTCCCCGTCCTCTCGTTCAAGTACGAAAGGACCTCCTCCACGATGCCGGGGTCTGTAGCCTTGGCGGGTTTTTTCTCGGGTCTGGGAAGGGATGGTGCCGAAGGCACAACCTCTTCTCTTATTTCCTTTTCTTCTTCTAAGCATTTGTGGGTCTTTTTCCACAGGGGTGGATTTTGGCCCCTATGGACGTTTTCCAAGGTTTTTCCCATAGGTGCGCTTTTGGCCCCCATGGTGACCACAGGTGCGCCTGGCATGGCGTACTCGCTGCTCTTCCGGCGGTGCCGGAAGTAAAACGCTCGCCGTTACCGGACGGAAGAGCCACACCAACAGGACAAGGGCGCTGTCAGAGATGACAGGTCCGGAGGAAGTATGAGGTAGAACCCAGGTACGTAGCGAACAGCGAACCGGCTATATGGCGTTGGGGAGGAGGTCGAGCAGGCGTGAGAGAGCGAGACCTGATATCCGGTGAACCGAACCGATGTGAAGCCGGACGGCATCTGGGGAGGCGGTACGTCTTACCCAGGGAGACCCTCCTGCCTTGCCGTGGGCGGCTGTCGGCCGCGGCAGAAAACTTCACCCGATAAGGAAACCCCGAAGCGGGGAGGGGGCAGAGGGAGACAGATTCACGTGTAGTACCGAGGAGGCAGGGCCTGAGAAGCCTGGCAACAGAGCGGAGGAGAAAACCCTGCGGACCGGGAGGACGAGGGAGTGGAAGGGAATCCGGCTGAGAACCCGCCGCTTGCGACGGCACCACACATCAGACCCGAGGACTGGAAGCTCTCAGGAAGCCGAAACCGGCTGTCGCACTTTCGTCGGTGCGATAGGGGAAGGCGTGGACGAAAGGTGATGGTGACGACATCCAGGAGCCGAGGGAGAGCGGAAGTGAAATGAGCCAGAAAACCGCACGGGGGCAGCCGAATCCTGCAAAGGATACCGAACGGGAAGGGACCCGGGGGTGGAGGTGCCCGGCTCGAAGCCCACAAGGCCATGGACGCCCGGCAATCGTGGATGGGAAGAGAAGTCACGGAGATGAGCGTGAAAGTGGAACACGTGCTGGAAAAGGTCTATGAGCCGCGACGATTGCTCGATGCGTGGCAGCAAGTGAAACGGAACGCTGGGGCAGCGGGGATCGACCGAATGACGGTAGAGGAGTTCGAGAGCAGGAAAGAAGAGCTATTTCCGATCATCTACCGAGAACTGAAGGCGGGGACTTACCGCTTCAAGCCGGCACGGAGGGTGCTGATTCCCAAGGAGGGATCGAAAGGGAAGTTCAGGAAGCTCGGGATACCGGTGGTCATGGACCGCATTGTCAGTGCAAGCATGACGCTGGTGTTCGAGGACATATTCGACCCCGGATTTACAGAATCCAACTTCGGCTTCCGTAAGGGAAAGAGTCAGCACCAAGCCATCGAGCATGTCCGAGAGACGGTGGAGGAGGGATACGAATGGTGCGCATCCGTGGACCTCAAAAGTTTTTTTCGACGAAATTCCTCATGATCTGATCCTCAAGCTCATCCGACGGAAAATCGCGGATGAGCGGCTGGTGACGCTCGTAGCACGGGCGTTGAAGGCAGGGGTGATCGTGGAGGGGAAGTTTGAGAAGACGACGAAAGGGAGCCCGCAAGGCTCGCCACTGTCACCGATGCTGTCCAACATAGTGCTGAATGAACTGGACCATGAACTGGAACGCAGGGGACTGAAGTACTGCCGCTGGGCGGACGACTTCGTGATCCTGGTGAAATCGGAGCGTGCCGCGAAAAGAGTGCTGGAAGGCATCACGCGATACGCAGAAGAAGACCTGGGATTGCCCGTGAACAGGGAAAAGAGCGAAGCGGCCTTGGTAAAGGACGTCGACTTTCTGGGTTTTCGGATACTGAGAAGCAAGATACGCGTAAGCGAGAAGTCGCGGGAGAAGTTCAAGCGGAAAGTGCGAGAACTGACCCCGAGGAACAACGGACTGTCGATGAACCAAGTGATCGCGAGACTCAACCTGTACATACGCGGATGGGTAGGATACTTCCGCGTGCAGCAATTCAAGAAACTCTTCCAAGACCTTGATGGATGGATACGTAACCGACTGAGGTCGATGCAACTGAAGAAATGGAAGAACCCCCACAAGTTCCAGAGAATCATGATGGCCAGTGGATGCACGGCGGAATATGCACATCAAATATGGATGCGAATGAACCGATGGCAGTCGGTGAGGAGGAAGGAAGTCATGCTTGTGTTGAACCTACAGTGGTTCAACAAGCGGGGGCTGATTTCCCTTCACCAGTATTCACCCTCGACTCTCACACCATAGGGTGTGGTCGCTGATCAAAGAGCGGCTTACCTGGTCGGTCCGAGCCGTTCTGTGGGGAGGGGGTAGTCCTTATGGGCTACTCCCTATCCCGATTTATACCCGCTAGAGGTACAGCAATAGGCAGGCATGTTCTACATGGCCCGATCTCGCTGGCAGACGTCTAGTCCGCTCTTGCGTGAAATGGCTTTGAGGCTTCAGGAAAAAGTAGCAGCGAGCCTAACCCCGGCCCGGGACGGCTGGACCATAAACCGGTCCAGGTTGCAGCGTTTCTACGCCGCCAATTCCATCGAATCCCCCGTGCGGTTTACCGCCGCGGCGGTTCTCTGGTAGGTCAGCGCTCGCCTCCCGACGCGCCGACCTTCTCAACTTGCCCGGAAGCTCCGAAGGAAGGTCCGCACGAGGGCAGCGAGTCCCACCGCGCGCCGAAACAGGCCCTTTCCGTACATCGCTACGATCGCGCCCTTCAGCCCATCGTAGACCGACCGGTCGTGGGGATACCACCACATCGCCCGCGGCAAGCGGTGCAGCCGGTCCTCGACCACCACTCGCGGCTGCGTCATCTCGTGGAAGCCGAGCTCACCATGCGTACGGCCGATGCCGGATGCGCCGAACCCGCCCCAGGGCGTTTCCGGCATGGCGTGGCTCATGAGGTGGTCGTTGATCGTCACCGATCCCACGCGCAGCCGGGCAGCCACACGGAGAGCCCGGCGTCGATTCCCGCTCCAGACGGAAGCCGAGAGGCCGTACACCGAGTTGTTCGCCAGGGCGATCGCCTCCCCCTCGTCTCGTACCTTCGCCAGCGCTATCACCGGGCCGAAGACCTCCTCGCGCATGACCCGCATGGAGGCGTCAGCCCCTTCCAGCACGATGATGGGGTGGAACAGCCCGGTCGACGGGCCACTCTGGGCGAGGATCCGTGCGCCCCGGGCGAGGGCATCGCGCACGAGGCCCTCGATCTTCTCCTTCTGCTCCCGCGTCGCGAGCGATCCGACATCCACGTCGAAGTCCCGGTCCGGGCCTACCCGCAGCCGGTGGACCTGCCTGAGGATGTGGTCGCGGAAGCCTTGCCAGGCTCCTTCCTCGACGAACACTCTCTCGACAGCCGCGCAGGACTGGCCCGTGTTCGATACGCCGCCCCAGAGCGCGCCGGCAGCGGCACGCTCGAGGTTTGCATCGTCGAGCACGATCATGGCGTCGTTGCCGCCGAGCTCCAGCGTCACCGGCACGAGCTTCGCGGCCGCCCGGGCCATGATCTCCCGCCCCGTCGCCGTAGAGCCTGTGAAGCTCAGCTTGTCGACCCCGGCCTCGATCATCGCGTCGGCTGCTGCAGCCCCCGGCAGGTGCAGGAGATGGAAGAGCCCCGCAGGCAGTCCCGAGGTCTTCACGACATCGGCGATCGCCTCGCCCACAAGCTGCACCTGGCTGGCGACCTTCAGCACGACCGCGTTGCCTGACAAAAGGGCCAGGGCCATATCGTGGAAGGGGATGCCGAAGGGGTAGTTCCAGGGACTGATGATGCCCACGACCCCGTAGGGGACCCGAACGAGCCGGGAGACCTTGTTGAAGAACAAAGGATTGGAGCGGCGGATCCGGCAGTCGCGGAGCGCGTGAGGCGCCACGCGCGCGTAGTAGGAGAGGGCGACTGCGATAGGTACGATCTCCGTGCTCATCGCGTCCACCCGGGTCTTGCCCGTGGACCGGGAGATGATCTCGGCAATCCCGTCCGTCCGGGAGACGATCCTGGCGCGCATGGCCCGGATGACGTCGGCACGGCGATGGACCGGCAGCCCCGCCCATGCAGCCTGCGCCGCACGAGCACGACGCACCATCGCCGCGATGCCGCGGGGATTATGCTCCCGGAGCCAGCCGATGTGCTCCCCGCTAGCGGGACTGCGAATCGCCTTCTTCGACATCTTGCCCGTGCTCGCCATTCCCTCACTATAGAGGATCCGCCCGTCGTCTGCCAGCACCAAAGCACAACGCAAGTGGAATAGCACCAGTGAAGAGAAAAGCAGCAAATGGGTTCGGTTTGCACGATACGAGCGGGAATGTGTGGGAATGGATTCATGATTTCTGGGGAGGCGAGTTCCCCTATATTGGACAGACAGATCCGAACGGATCCACGGATGGTACTGTTCGTTTTGTTCAAGGAGGAAGCTGGTCTTCTGACACTAAGGTTGCGTTGCAGTGCGACTTCAGAGGCGCTGATCCTGCAACGTACAGCGACAATGCCGGGAGCATCCGGATCGCGGTGGGGGGTCACAGTCTTTGGAACTAGGTGGTCTAAGCAAGCAGGGTAGGGGAACAATAGATGTATAGGGGGCATTTGGGGACGAACCTAGGCCCTCGGGGCGCGCCAGGAGCCTTTGACTCCATGCTCGCCCTCTCGGTAGCAATTCTGTAGCAAACTGTCTTGCACATCAATACAAATCGCTGCAAATGCTTTCTGCAAATGCTTTCATTGGTAAGTACATTCAGTGCACCGGTTCGTCTTTCGACTGCAAACCTTTAAACATCTATAGGAGCTAACCGAACGGAACGCGCTCGCGAGAGCGCGTTTTTCTTCCCCTGCGAGCACGGCGTCGACGGTGTCGTCCCGCCCCCTCCGCGGTGTTGAATCAAGCGGAGGAGAGAATTGCCAT
>Ga0315294_10006970_pt1 | contig 12409 bp, 10 predicted proteins | sample YL17G13_40_MG_FD_203626 | JGI IMG/M metagenome (GOLD analysis project Ga0315294, IMG submission 203626) | Sediment microbial communities from Yellowstone Lake, YNP, Wyoming, USA - YL17G13_40 | ecosystem: Environmental > Aquatic > Freshwater > Lake > Sediment | place: USA: Wyoming | collected...
TGTTTGCCTTCTCGACTGAAGACAGCAGTTCGAGCGGCTGGGGATTTTTGCGGTCGCGGTTGTCATAGTCTCGAAGCCTTGCCGATAATACGGCAGCGCCTTTTGTAGTAAGCGTAAGCTCAAGTTTATAAGGGTTGTTATTTTCGGCTGGCAGAACCGAGCCGAGCGTAAATGTTTTTTCTTCAGCGTTGGCAGCGGTAATCTGGGACGTGGAAACAGGTGTATCCGGCAGGGGGGCAATCTCAGGCAGGGCTTTAGGTGCAGGCAGATTGGCCTCTGCGGCAAGGGTTATAATTTTCTTTTCACTATTCTGCGGACTTGAAAATAAGCCTGAATGCAATATCAGGATAGCGCATACAATCAGATACGCAGAAACAAACACGATGGCCAGTTTTTTTATACTCATGATTTTTATCGTCCTTCGCTTAGCCTGTCGGCCTCAAAGTTGTCGAGATCCTCGATACTGTAGATTTTCTTTTGCGTGGTTTTGTAATCATATTCGAGCCTGACAAAGTGAATGTTGTTTTGCTCGATATAGACATAGCTTGCCCTGTTGTCCTTATCTCTCGGCTGGCCTATGGAGCCGACATTTATAATAGCTCTTTCTTCAGGTATTATGGGATAGATATAGTCAAGCTCATCCGGAGTGTAAAAGTCAGGGTCATCGAGAAAAACGCCCGGCAGGTGAGTGTGGCCTATAAAGCAGATGTGCTTAACGCGGTCGAATTGCGCGGTTATTTTTGCCGGTGTGGTATATACGTCGTCGGGGAAGATATATTCGTTGATAGGTCTTCTTGGTGAGGCGTGCACGAAATCCAGAATGGCTTTTGCGCCGTTAAGCTCTGTAGAAAGTGTCCATCTCATCTGTTGACTTCCCAGATAATTCCAGCGGTTGTGCCGTTTTTTGGGGTCCTGTTCGATTTCGAGCTGACTTCTTGTCCAGAAGCTTGCCCGTTCGGCGCCGAGGTTGAAATTTGTCGGCTCGTACAGTATCGCATAATCGTGATTGCCCATGACGCAGGCTTGTGTTTTATCTATGACCAGGTCGAGACAGTCCTTCGGGTCGGGGCCATAACCGATTATGTCGCCGAGGCAGTAAATTGTTTTTATGCCCCTTTTTTCGATGTCCGCCAGCACGGTTGTCAGTGCTTCGAGATTTGAATGTATGTCGCTTATTATTGCAAACATGCAGTATTCCCGCTGAACTAAACCACTATTTGTTCACCCCGTTAGAGAACTTTTTCTTTTTCGGTTTCTTTCGTTCTCTAACGGGGTTCACAGTCAGAAATGATACTTATACCAGAAAAATTGCTATTATTCCAGTATCAAATAAACCTGCGTCAAAGAAGACTTGTGGTATCGGGACGTGATGGCTGTTACTCTTTGGTTCCTTCGAGCCAGTATTCTGACATAACCTGCAAATCGTTGGTGTCAACAGGGCCGTCGCCGGTCAGGTCGGTGCCGAGCAGGCAGTTAGAATTGGGGTCGTTATAGAGGTCGGGTTTGCTCTGGGGGTCGTTGTGGACGTTGGGGTCATTGCAATCGCAGAGCCAGTCTGCGGCCAGAAGTGCAAAATCTTGGAAATTTACCGTGCAGTCACAGCTAAGATCGCCGGTTACCGGCGGGTTATGGCACAGAACAAGTCCGTCAACGGCAAAATATGTTTCGTAAGCAAGATCCCCATAATCACTAACGAGTATAATCAGGTTATAAGTTCCTGTGTGATTGGCATCGAAGACATATTCAAATCTCTTCCAGCCGCTCATCGAACCGTTATCGTTGGCACCGAAGCTGCCTACATCTTCCACTGCCACATGAACAAGGTTCACATCCTGATTTGGATCTGTTTCGTGTACGAGTGTTATCTCCCCCCAATCATTAAATGATGGGTAACTCTGTATATAATCACAGGTGCCAAAGAAGTACACCCCGGTAAGTTTTTCTTCAGCTTGGACGGTAATGCTTTGCCAAACCTTTGCATATTTTACCGCCTGGCGTGGGACATTTCCTGTGCTAAGTACTAGAAAATGTTCTCCCTCGAAAGGGAGCAATCCGGTCTGCAGGTTAATCCGCCAGTTTGTTGTAGTGCCATTTTCCGGTTTAGGTACAAAGTAACCGACGACAGCAGTGTAGTTTTCATGCTGCCAGCCTGTAGGAGTATTAATATCAATGGTGCCATTATAATCATAAAGTTCAAAGCTTCCGTTATAAGGTGCAGATATGACTTGTGTGGTTAGAAAAACAGAAAGCAGGCTAATGGCACCCCAGAAATGCGCACATTTACAATTCATATTATCCTATAATGGCAAACAATACCACTGTCTCGATTGTTTATATTATAATCCCGCGGGTGTAGAAAATCAAGAAAAATCGGCACCGGAGGGTTTTTATGCGGTAAGGACAGTATTTTTAAGGTCTTATAAAGAGTTGCTTAAGGAGGATGGGGTGTTTGTATTTGCGGGCCTGGAGGTGCGATATCAACGCAGATGTTTCATAGCAGTCTTTCGCAGCATTTTTCTTAACTGTCGAACAAGAGGGTTTCTCGGTGCCGGTTCAAGTATGCCCAGAGCCGGCCTTCGGCAAAAAATCAGGACTTTAAGCATAAGTTTTTCGGCGAATGCAGGTACTTTCAATCTGCCGAAGAGCAAGCTGCTGTAAAAAAAGATTTGCAGTAAGTCGAAGATTTTTTTCATTTGTCCGTGTGTTATAAAGACAGGCTTTCTTACGTGGCGCAGGTTCTTGAGGAAATGCAGTATAATGATTTGCTCCAGCAGGTCTGCAGAAAGACAAAAAACGTTTTAATAGCGGGCAATCCGAAAGGCAGACAAAGGCCTGAGTACTACCTGGAATTGGCATGGCTGAGCCAGCGGCTCGGTGAGGTTTCTGATGCAATAGACTTTTATGAACGTGCATTGGATTTGAATTATGCCAACGTTTACCCGCCTTCGCAGAAAGCCACGGGTGTAAACCCGTGGATGAATGCGATTATTCCCCCACACAGGCGAGGAATAGGTGGAGCCATACAGATAAAGGTGTGGGGGTAAAGAGGAGCATCAAATCAATACAATATGGATAGCGTATTGTTTTAATTGTTTATAGGACTTAATTTTTTGATGATGTGAAATCTTCAGGATGTTATGTCAGATTTTGTTTTGTTTGTAAGTCTTTGTAAATGAAAGGCATATACAGTAAAAATTTTTTTGCATGAGGAGTATTTCATAGATTTGGGTTTATATTTATGGTGGTTTTAGTCAATTATGGCTATGTAGGGAATTTTTAAGTATAGAGTTGATTATTAGCTTGACAAAGTCGCCTGATTTTGGTATTTTATAGGTTGCGTATAATTTAGGGAAGATAGAGAAGAAAGGGAATGTAATACTTTTATTTTGTGGGTGACACCACAAAGTCCGGCTTAAGAACCGAACCAGAAGAAGATGTAGTTTAGCATAGGAGGTAATAATTATGAAACGCATATTTGTTTTTTTGTTGGTTTTAGCAGTTGCCGGTATTTCTCAGGCGGCGCCGGTAGTATTTAATGACCCCAATCTCAAGGCTGCAGTTGAGGCTAAGCTTGGCATACCGAACCCCGAGCCGGCCGATATGTTATTGCTGACCACTCTTGATGCTAACCATCTGGGGATTTCCGACCTCACAGGGCTTCAGACTGCGACAAATCTGACAACTCTTTATCTTAGTAATAATAATATTGGCGGCCTTGATTTGCTCGCAGGCCTTACAAAGATGCAAAATCTTTACCTGAATGGTAATCCAAGCATTAATAGTTTGTTTCCTCTTTCCGGCATGACCGACCTGAGAAACCTCAGAGTGAGCGGCGGCAATGTAATAAACATCAGCGTTGTAGCTAACTTTAAAAAACTGGTGTGGCTGCATTTAAGCGATAACGTAATTTCAGATATAACGCCTATAGCCGATAATAATTCCCTTAAGTATTTGTACCTTTCTCTCAATAATATCTCAGATATTAATGTCTTGGCAGACCCGGATGTAAACAACCTCAGGGAACTGGACTTGTCCGACAATTTTATCTCGGATATAAATGCGCTTTCGGGTTTAACAAACCTGGTGAATTTGAAGCTGCGTTACAATGACCTCGGTAATATAAACCCGCTTTCGGGTTTGACAAAACTTCAGTATCTTTTCCTGTCGGGCAACGATAATATTACAGACATCAATGCCGTGAAAAATATGAAAAGTCTGGTGGAATTGGCACTTACCGATGTCAATATAAGTGATATTTCTCCGCTTGCTGATGTTAATCAAATTAAGTACTTGTGGCTTGGATACAATCAGATAACAAATATTAACGCACTGACAAAGGATGTCAACTTCATCACACTCAGTCTTAGTTATAACCCCTTGAGTTTCGAATCATGGTGTGTTTATCTTAAGCAAATTATCAATAATAAGCCCTCTGCCACCATATTCTGCAATGTGCTTCTTAATGACCGTTTTACTGATATGAATGATATGCAAATTTTTGCCAGTAAGTGGCTGAGGCAAAATTGCAGCCTTGCCAATGGTGATTGTGGCGGTGCGGACTTTGACGAGTCCGGAGAAGTGGACTTTTTGGATTTTGCTATTTTCGCCGAGTGGTGGATGTATTGGCCTTCTTTGCCTTAAAAGGTATTTATGATATGCAAAAGGCCGCTGTAACAAGCGGTCTTTTTTTATGTGTTCACCCCGTTAGAGATAGGCTCCTTAGAGCTATCTCTAATCGGAGGTAGTGTCAGGTTGAACTTTTGGGTAGAGCCAGATTCTTGGATGTTGCAACAAAATATTCCTCATATTCTCTTAGAAATCCGGCAAAAGAAATATATTCATTGTTCGCAATAATTTTTCTCAGCTTCACTTTTGTTGTCTTTAAATTAATATAAGATTTAAAATGCCTTTTTAGATTCATAGCCAACCTAGGTTGATTGATATCGATCTCTCTGGGATGAATATAATAAATAACAGGCCTGTTTTCATTGGCTACCTGTTTTTTCATAATTTTTATTAACCAATATGGGAATAGTCTCAGGTACCCCCCTCCAAAAAAGCAAATATTTTTTGATAAAAAGTGAGCAACCGTGATAGGAAATTCATAGAAATCTAAATCTGCAATTTTAAAAGGATATAAAGTTGCTTCTAAAAAATAGCCATGCCCTCTTTTAGCTGGAAATAGGGAAGAATCGTATTTGTAACCTGCTTTTGCTAATTGAGCAAATGCCCACGTAGTTTCTGGAATAATTGAGAACCCCGGTGCTCTATAGCCAATGACTTCTGTACCAGAAATGTTTTCTAATAGGTGCTTTGTTTTACTAATATCCTCATAAAATTGACTTTCTGTTTGCGTATATATTAGCTGATGTGCATAACCGTGGGAGGCAATTTCGTGCCTGCGTTTGGATGCTTCTATTACTAATTGAGGATATTTCTCAGCTATCCATCCTAAAAAGAAACATGTTGCTCTGACATTTTTTTCTTCAAGAATATCCAAAATATTTAGAAAACTATTTTCTATCCGAGATTCCAGGTTATCCCACTCATGTAAATTGGGTGTCGATTCCAGCTCAAGAATATGAAACCAATCCTCGACATCAATTGAAATGATATCTTTCATCTATTTAACTTAACCCTTTTTGAGGAACAATGTTACAAAAAAATCGCGACTAATTTTTTCTATTTTATAATCAAGAGGTTCAAACTTGGAAAACAAATCAATTATATCCTTTTCCTTATACAGATAAAGAGAGCATCTTTTTTTATATCGAAGTTTTCGTTGAGCTGCTAAAATTCCTCCTTCCATGGGAAAACTAAATAGTATTTTGTCTTCGGTTAATGTAATAACCTTATTAATTAATTTAACAGGGTCAGCTATATAGTCCATGAATCCCATTGATATTGAATAATTAAATTTATCGTTTGTCTGAAAATCAAAAACATCGGCAACAATAAATTCGCATTTGTCAGATACGTCTTCAGTTTTAGATTTTTGTATTGCGATATTGATCATCTCGGCGGCAAAATCAACACCTACGACCTTTTTCGCCCCCGCCTTGGAAAGCGCAATGGCATAATGTCCAGGCCCGCAACCAATATCAAAAACAGTCTTGCCTTGTATTGGATAAGCATACTCCATGGTTTTTTCGAAACGCAACCTCATGCTTTTACGAAATATTGGATTGATAATATAATTAAGTATATTCTTGGGAACCCCATATAATGCATCAAAATCATATGCATATTTATCGAAGAACTGCTTAGTATCTTTCATGGAAATCCTCATTTATTTTAAACGAAGTCTTTATTTATGTTTCAAGGGCTCTAACGCCGCAAATTCCCTGGGGGTTAAGTTGTTCAAAGAGCTATGTGGTCTATTGTGGTTATAATCCACTCGCCACTGTTCGATCTTATCACGTACATCAGCCAGTGACAAGAACCAATTCTGATTTAAACATTCATTTCTGAATTTGCCATTGAAAGATTCTATAAATGCATTATCTATAGGTTTTGCCGATCTGCTGAAGTCCAGCTCATGTTCTAACTTCTGTTTTTGATATTTAATATTTAAGGTCGGCTGCAAACAAAAAAGGAGGACCTTTTAAGCCCTCCTTATAAACAGGTTCGCTTTTAAACAGTCTGGCGGGACTTCGTCGAAAACCAGTTCTGTCTGTGCGAACCGCAGGGGTTTTTATATCCCAAGAGCAATCCTTAATCTTTTTATCAGGCCTAGCGGCAGAACAGCCGCAGTTGTGCGAATCAGCACATTCCGCATAAATTGCAGTCTATTTATAAAGCCGATTTTCAGAAATTCTTTTTGCAGTCTTATCTGCTGAGCAGCTCTTTTGAGGCCGCTTCGTCTTCTGAGAAGCTCTTTTTCCCACCTGTGATAATAAAGCACCTGCCCGATGGTCGCCATTTTAGCGCCGTTTAGAAGCATTTTTGCCCAAAGGAGGTAATCCTCAAGACCGGCAAAAGGCATATAATTTCCTGCTTCCAGAACGGCTTTTTTGCGAAACATACTCGGGGCGTGATTCATGCAGAATCTGAACCTGAGTTTTTTAGCTATCTGTTCATGCAGCAATGGGCCCCGTCTTACAAACAGGACTTTTTCAATTGTTTCTTCGAAAGCAGCGGCAAAGCAGCTTACCACGTCGATGTCAGGATTATTTTTTAGAAACGTTAATTGTTTTTCGAATCTTTGCGGCACACTAATATCGTCTGCGTCCATCCGCCCGACTATATCGAATGTGCAGTTTTTGATTCCTTCGGCAAGAGCAACTCCCAAACCTTCGTTTTCTTTGAGGCATACGATTTTCAAAAAACCTTCCGTCTTTTGTTCGTATTCGTTAATTACCTTTTCAAGGTTTGCATCGACAGGTCCATCTTTAACCAGCACAATCTCATCAGGTTTTACAGTCTGGCTTAGAACGCTGTCAATCGCATCTCTGAAAAATTCAGGCTTGTCCTTCTCGTATACGCTCATAAGGACGGAAAATTTCGGCAGGTTTTTATCGTTAAGCGGACTCATATCTGTTATAAAACTCCCAGTTTCCGGTAAACTTCGACAAGTTTATCGACCATTTTTTCGCTCGTGAAATTCTTCTGCCATTTTTCAAAACCGGCTGTTCTCATCGGTTCGAAGTCTCCGGCCTTGTGTGTAAAAACATATTGCAGAAGGTCGGCCAAACCTTTTGGGTCTTTTGGCTTGCAGAGCAGACCCGTTTTTTTATCGTCGATAATTTCTCCCACGCCTCCGGTATTGCTTGCGATAACCAGCTTCCTAAGGCTCATCGCCTCGAGTATGCAGTTTGGCACGCCTTCGCTGTCGGACGGCAGAACGACCACCGATATTCCTACAAGGGCGCTGAAAACATCTTTAGTGTAGCCATAAAATTCAATCTGGTCGGAGACACCAAATTCGCCAGCCAGTCTTTTTATTGCTGATGTATTATTTTGTTTTTTACTGTCGGAGATTTTTGTGGTAAGTTCACCACCGATAAGCTTGGCTTCAATTATCAGATTTCTTCTTTTCAATACAGCAATCGCCTTTATAAGACAGTCGTGTCCTTTGCCCTGCGCAAAATTGGCGACCATGGCAATTCTTGCCGGCAGAGGTTTATCAGGTTCATCGCAAGGTTCATCTGGCTCGCCTATCTGGTCCCTGCCGTTTAAAAGTACGACGACTTTATTAGGATTGACTTTCGAGCAATTAATAATTTCGTCAGCGAGGTATTGGCCGTTTACGACGTAACAGTCAACCCAGCGGCTGGTAAGTTTGTCAAGCAAATAACAAAGTCTTTTTTTCCAGTTGGGATTTAAAGTGCCGCTGATGGATACCTCTGCACGCAGTATATGCCGGATATCATCCCTTTTTTTCCGGACGGCCCTGGCTATGAAACTTTCTATCAGAGGTGTTTGTATGACTGCTATATCTCTGTCTTTCAGTATTTTTGAAACTTCTTTTGCCGCAGAAAGTATTTTTGCCTTGCCCATAGGAACAGCAAACACCTCAAAACCGCGGGCGGCAAAGGCCTGCGCAAAGGGCGAATGTTTGTCCGAGGTTATAAGGACAGGTTTGAAGCAGCCTCGCGAAAACAACTTCTCCGCAAGCTTTACAATCTGCCATTGGATGCCACCCATATTCGCCGTACTTTGTCTTATAAAAACAATCTCTTTCATATATTCTTAAAACCCCTTTATGTAAAGATAAGCAGCCAGCAGCACAAATAACGAGTATGCAGACAACATAATTATGTTCTTCCATTGTTTTTGTTCTGCCATAAGGCTTTCTATTCCTACGCCGATGGTGATAAAAGCTATAGGTGCAAGCGAATCTCTGTATCTATAAATCGTCGGCTGCAGTCCTCCAAGCAGTAGAGTTGGAATGATTATCACAGTGATATATGCCAGCAGGAAGGCTAAAAACTCTGTGCGTCTGCTGATTATTATAACGGTTCCAATTATCAGAAAGGGCAAGCCGAGCCACCATTGCCAAATATCGGCCTGCAGGACAATGTCGTGAAGACCATTTTCAGGCGCAAAGACATTATAAAGCTTTCTTGGCGGCGGATTTAGTATGGCAAGCGGTATATTAAGCAATCTAAGCGGTCCCTGTGATTTATATATTTTGTCCAATACCTCACGCTTGCTCAGACACTCCTCTTGTATCATGGTTGTGTATCTGTCCAACATATTTTCAGCTTTACCTGTCAGTTGATTAAACTGATAAAAAAAGATTATAGTGCCGAGTAATATCATTGACAGAACAGCGACAGTTTTTCCGGCGGGATTACTTTTATACCTGAAACAAATAGCAATGGGAACTGTGGCAGTAAACATCAGTCCGTACTCAAGCCGAATCCACATAAGCAGAATAATTGCTACTGTGATTGATAGTATTGCCGAAAGAGGTTTTTTGTTGCGAATTATTATTGCAATGCCGAAAACCATCATACTTGCCGCAGAGATTATCCATATTTCCTTAAGGAATCGGACTGAATAAAAGGCCGTCTGCGGAGCTATAACGGAGAGTAGTGAAACAATTGTTGAAGTCTTTCTGCTGAAAAGCTCCTCGGCAGCCAGTGTTACAATCGCGGCGGAAAACGCGCCCAAAAATGCTCCAACAATTCTGCACCAGATAAATTCGTCCCCAAAAAACCTGAATATTCTTGACATCAGAAAACTTGTCCTGTGCGCATTTTTCGTAAGCTCTGGCAACTTTATAAATTCAGGAATTGTTATATTTTTATAAACCTGCGCATGATAGGCATAGAAAAATTCGTCCGCCTGAAGTAAAGCCGAATCATAGTGCCTTATCCATTGATAAGTCCTGATTCGGTCATCATTGCACATATATATATCTGGTGATGCGGTCTCCATAACGAAAACAAGGCATATTCTCAAAAGCAGGGCGGCTGCGAAGGTAAAAGCTGCCATTTGCGAACCTTTTAACTTGAAAATAAGAAATCCTCCTACTCCTACTGCGCAGAATATAGTAATATTAAGAACCACATTGGTGGTGTCCCTCATTTTGGTTACAAACAGAGGCAGGATTGCGAGCAGGGCAATCGCAGCCAGTATTACAAAAACCTGGTATTTTGCCGCATCGCCCCAAAAAATCGCTATTGCCTTGAAAAATCTGCTTATGATATTATCGTTAGGGTTCTTTAGCATAAATTTATCTTCATCTTAATCTATTTTCATAATTTCTTTCAATGTCGCTACGATTGCCCCGCCTGTTTCGTGTGGAGGCACTTTGGGGATTTTAAGCAATTTGACCGTTCGATTTCGGCAGGCCAAGTCAATTATCGCCCCCATTTGTGAAAAATATTCGGATAAATCAATAATACCCGCTCCGCTCATTGCGACAATCATTTCCTGACAGCATTTACCTATTTCATACAACCAGTTGCCTGTTAAACGCTGTCTTGCATGGTCAACGGAGATATCTTCGAGAACTATCTTGATGCCTGAATACCTTTCTATGAAAAGAATAGTATCTATTTTCGCCTTGTCGGAGAACTCAAAATCAGGCAAAGCCTCACGTGCCGGCACACACATATGTTCTGGCGTTATTCTTCTTGCGATATTTTCAAGTCTGGGAAACATCATAATAGCTGGCCGGACAATGGTTCGCACTTTTTCAAATATATCGGAAAAACAGGGTGGAATTAAAATTTTATGTTTCGACTTGAATAAATGCGGAAACAGCTTCCGGTGATACGGGTAAATAAAAAACGCCTTGGGATAAGAATAAATCAAATCCGGCGAAATAATACTGAAATCATCACCGAGAAATCTCGAACCGCCAATCTCCCTTAAAATACAGATAACTGAACTTGTTTTTCCAGTGCCTCCCCAGCCCGGCAGCAGCACGCCCCGCCCGTTTATGGCAACTGACGCACTGTGAATCATGCAATGTTTTTTTCTTAAAAATAACATTTGCAAAACCGGATAGACAAAAGGCAGGAGGTTCCTTTGGCCGGCAAGTATCCAGGAATCGTTCTTTTTCAGCAAATGCGTTTTGTACTTTTTAAAATAAAGATGATTGTCGCCAAAATAATACGAACCGCCTGCATCGCTATACTCAGAAATTTCAGGGGCATATTTCTGAACCGAGATATCGATTTCCTCTTCCTTCAGGAAGTTCGTCCTGAATGGGCCAAAAAATAACTCAAAAGACCTTTTACTCATATGGCCCCTCTGCAGACGAATTCTGACTAAATCGTGAATATTGTAATAGAGCCAGTGTTTTTCTGTTTCCATTCCTTATTCTTTCTCAAAAATAATCGTCATATTATTTACTCTGGGAGATAACTGAAATATATTTGATAAAGAATAGCAACATAAGCAGCGAATAAACTGCGAAGTATATAACTTGTGCGGCTGCTGCTCCGACAAGTCCGATAGTAGTAAGCAGCAGATATAGGGCCGGTAGAAAGACTGCAAATGAAATTATCTCAACCAACAGGATTTTCCCTGCTCTGCCTATTGCAAGCAGTCCGGCAGGCAGGCAAAACGCAAAGCCCCATATAACAAGGGCAAACATAAAAATAATCATAACACCCCACGCCTGTCTATATTCAGCTCCTGCGGCGATGCCCAAAATCCATTTGCCGAAAAGTATCGAGCCAAGCCATACGAGCACGGATACGCCGCCGGTAATGGCTGCCGTTCTTGTGATGGCGTGTTTCATATCTGAAAATCGTTTTTTGGCCGCCAGGCGAGCCAGTTCAGGATAGATTACTTGCGATATCGGCTCGATTAGATGTACCAGAACCCAGGCAAATTGTCTTGCTATCTTATAAAGACCGGTCGCCGCTGCGCCCAAAATCGCTCCTGTAATCAAGACATCAAATTCTCTTGAAGCCAATCTGACCGACTGGTTCAGGTTAGTGCTCAGTACGAATTTCCAGATATTTTTATCTTTCGCAACGATGCTTAATTTTGCTTTCAGGAAATTATCGCCTGTTTCCCTATAAACCTGTCGCCATCCCGCAAACAACAGAAACACAGATTCCGCGATACCGGCAATCACCCAGATAACTACGAATACCAGCAAATTGCCGGAGAATATATACGCGAACACCGCGAGAATTAGTTTTAAAAATGCAGCGGTTACCATTGTTGCAGAAATAAGCTTAAATTTGTTAAATAGCCGCAGTAGGCCGGTGGCAGTACTCCTTAAATTAAAAAGTATCCAGAAACTGAAAGCAATGGTCGCATAAATCGTATCCTGCTCCCAGCCTTTCCATCGGCCAAGTATATAAATAATGACTATTGCTGTAAAAGTCCCTATAGCAGCGGTTGCAGCATCAAGAATCGTGCAGAACTTGACAAGTGATTTGAAATCTTCTTTTTTGTCCTGTTTGAGAAAATCTGCTCCGAATTTTATAATTGCCTG
>Ga0315294_10006973_pt1 | contig 12407 bp, 13 predicted proteins | sample YL17G13_40_MG_FD_203626 | JGI IMG/M metagenome (GOLD analysis project Ga0315294, IMG submission 203626) | Sediment microbial communities from Yellowstone Lake, YNP, Wyoming, USA - YL17G13_40 | ecosystem: Environmental > Aquatic > Freshwater > Lake > Sediment | place: USA: Wyoming | collected...
TTAAAGATTACCGAATTGAACAGACTCTATCAAATATTGAAGGACAATACGCAGCTATATTCAAAAATAAAATAAAAAAGAGATTACCATTATCAGATTATGAGCATATTGTCTTATGTATTTTTATTGCTGCACAACTTCAGAGAACCCTACGCTTTAAGAAAAATCAGGAAGGTTTTATTCAGCAAATCATAGAGCATGGCGAACAAATATCTATGGTACACGGAGCGGACTTTAAGCAGAAACAAGAATGGGAATCATATAAAAAAGACATTCATAAGCTTCAATTAATCGAGGGGCTACCATTTTTAGCAAATATTTTATACAAGATGAGTATCGCATTTATATGCTCGGCTAATCCGAAGAAGCACTGGTTTATTACATCGGATGACCCTTGCACCCTCTTTAATCCAGATTTGCAATGGCAACGCTTTTATGGCCCTGGTTTTGGGCAAAAAAACGTACAATTAACGATGCCATTATCGCCAGAGATTACTGTTCTATTTTGTTGGGCTAATTATCATGGTTATTCATTGGCTGACGCACATACAGTCGAAGAAATGATGAATAGAATGACGCGAGGACATTGCTATAAAGAATTCGTATCTCCTTTTAGTAATAAAAAGTGGATATGGTTTAGTAAGATTCCTTTGGATTTAACATTTCTGATTAAAGTAATAAGGACACAAATCCGTTTTTTCTTACATGATGTAAAAGTGAAATGGAGACAGCGTAAATATAAAAGATATGAATGATTTAGTTAAAAAAATTAAAGAAGTAGCGACGTCTTCAGTACCTGAAATAGAGAAACTTCAGCAATTTGTGAATTTTATGGCAAACCTCAAGCCAGTTGATAATTCGACGGCTCTTATGTTGGCATGCACATATGGATCGTCTTCTGCGCAGAAATTGAATAAACCTGAGATGGAAGCTCAATTTTATATAACCAGAGCAAAAGTTTTAATTATGCAAACTGGTACTCAGATTCATGAAATGAAAAATATAACTTTAGCGCCGAATTGGTTTCAGTTTGCGCTTGAGTCAGAAAGGAAGAGATATTCCGAACTGGATATGCAAGTTAAGAAAATTTGGGAAGATGTTCAGTCAGATATCAAAAAAGCTTTTGAAGCAATCAATAAAAATCGTATTGCTGGTGCAGTAGCATTTACCTTAAAAACAACAGGTGAAATTTACGGACAATACTATCTTCAGCTTAGATTATATTGTTTTAGGTCAAAATCTCCATTTCATGCTCGATTGGCAAATATGAAAATTTTTCGATGGCTCGGAGTCGATGATTTTTTTGTTCTTGATAAGACAGCTCGACGCAAACTAAAAGAAGTAAAAAAAGATTGTCTTAATAATTTACATAAGGCAATTACCATTTTAAGGCAGCTAAAAAGCTACGATTACTTAGCTGATGCTTTACTTGCTATTTCAACCGAGCATCACTCATTCCAAAATCCTATAAGAGCAAAATTGTATCTGATTTTTGCCGAGAGACTTATTAAAAAACATAAAATCAAAGAGCTTGAAGGTAATTTAGCCCTTATGAAACAAAAGGGCGTAGGACTATGATAGTCAAAGAATGCAAAATGCCAGATATTTCTGATCTCAAACCATCTGCAACAGGCGCTTTTTTGCTTACCTCACTTGTTGGATTGGACGCAAACAAAACAAAAGATGAAATTTCTTGTCTATCAGTCATCGCGAGGTTAATAGATAAAACTCGGGTTGAATATTTAATGGCAAGGGAAGCAGCAATAGCTGAAGAAAAGGAGGGAAAATTGACGTATGATGAGATTATAAAACGCAACGAGGGTCAATATCTTTTTACTTGTACGATCATTAATCACTTAGAAAATTGCTTAAATGCTTTGTCGAGAATATATAAGTTGCATAAATTACTTACTCCTAAAAACCAATTTTTAACATCCCAAAAGCAAAGTGTTAATAAAATAAGAAATAATATTGAGCACATTGAGGATCGAATTGCTCGTTCAATTCCTGGATCACGCTCCCTGAATATTTCAGAAGACGCGCTCATCGTCGAAATAGCTGGAGAAAATCTACGTTTGGATGATGTTGCTAATGAGATTCGTTTTTTGCATGGTGAGATCCGTCGTATTATCCATGAATAAATGTGCTCTCATGGTTTGTATTATTTCAAAGGCTAATAGGAAATTTTCCTTCCAGCATATCTACGGCGGCATCCAGTTCATACGATTTCCAGCCGATTAGAATGATGGTTCGAAGTTCTCTCACGGCTCGGAGCAGATTATATTTTAGGGCAGGTAGATATTTTTTCCTCAATCATTCCCTTGTATCTCCTTTTCTGGTAATCCAGCCCCAGGCATGTCCGGCAGCCTATCTCGGTCGTTATCGGGTGGCTAAAGAGTACACCAGCCCTTTTATTGCATAGGGGACAGACAAACCAGAATCGGATGCCATTAAAGCAAGTTTTGGAGGTTGCCAATTTGATATTCAAACCCATCGTTTCTATTTCCGAATTCAGGATCGCTCTTTTCAATTCGGCGCGGCAAATCCTTAAAAAATCCTTTATTTTTATTTTTTGGCAGTTTTCGACCAGGATATTTTTTCCGAAATCATTTGGGTTCAATGCTTTCATTGTTATTTTAATTCACATTCAATTGCTGGTTTTGGGCGATAAAGGCCGTTTTCGCCGTCACGTTTACCTCAATTGATGGCGCCTTGATCTGTTTCAGGGCCATTATTGCTGACATAAATTGCCGGTTGGCTCTGTCTACTTCCTTGCCGATCATTGAAAAGTAACCGTTCTTTGCGGGACTTAACCAATCAAGCTCCCGGCTGTTACGTAATTCTTCAGAATAATCAAATGATTTCGCGTAGGCAATGGCCGCCATCCGGGCCAGCGACATTTCGGTTGGTGTCTTACAATCATATTCTGCTATAAGATCGTGAGTCAATCGTACTGCCAAGTCTTGGTATTCTTTCGTTACCACCTTTGTGAGCGGTATTATGGCGTAAGCCCCGTCGCTATATGTTCGTGCTAATTTTTCAGGGTATTTTGAATTTGAAACAGAAACCGGGTTAGTTTCATTTCCCGCCCTTTTTACTATTTCTTTATTTGTTTCTGGGATCATTGTCATATTTGTTCCAAAGAATAGGTTCTTACCTCGTTCAGCATGCGGAGCCAACAAGAATCGCCAATTAGGCGGTTTTTTACCAGTTTCCTCTAACTTTTTTTGCGAATTCAGCGGCTTTTTTTAAATCTTCCTCGTTGGGATGACCTCTATTAAATATTCTCGGGCCGAAATTTCCAACGAGACGACTCCAGCCCAAACAGGAAAAACTGTCAATAAAAATAATTCCCTTTTCTTCAAGTTTTTCTTTTATAATACTGAAGGTCGCTTTACTTCCCCAAATATGCGTCGTGCAAAAAGCTGCGCATTTTTTATCCTGAAACTGGGGGAGTTTATCCAGGAAATTTTCTATCTTTTTGGCGGGCCTGGAACCATGAACTGGCGTTCCGATAAATATAAAATCGTAATCGGTTAATTCGTCGGGCTTTGTTTCTTCCACCCTCTTGATATTTCCCTCAATTGCTCTTGCAATTGCTTTTGCCACTTTCTCGGTATTTCCCGATTCTGAATAATAGATAACTAAGGATTTCACATTATTTTTGATTCTCTATGCTCCACTCTACCTCCATTTTCGCCTAATTTCAACTAAAAAAACCGCTTAATCAGGGTTTTGTATTCCTGCAACATAGATTTACCGACACAATAATCGCCAATCAGGCGGTTTTTTGGTAGAATGAAATTGTATGAAAATCATAGACAGAGAAATAAATTTACATTTAGAAAAACAATTCACTTCCTTAAAAAGTGAATTTGAAAAGTTAATCAAGGAAGAAAAACTAAAAAACTCAAATATAGTTTGTTGGGTTCCTCATGAAGTTTCTTCTTTGGTTCAAATGGGGTGGGAAGAAGGATTGATTGAAGATTTAGAAAAATTTCTTGAAGACATAGTTCCTTCGGGAAAATGGATAAAACACGACGAACCAGGAACTCCATTTGGAAAAAATTTTCACGAACATGTTCGGACGAAACTTATTGGTTCGGTTTCCATGACTTTTATCGTCAAAGACGGAGGATTATATCTTGGAAAATATCAAGATATTTATTTTTATAGCCCTGTTTACAAAAATATTCCAAATCAAAAGGTATTCTGTAGAATTTTAAAATTTAATTAAACCTCAACCAGACAGTTTCTAACATCGTCCAACCAATTCCCTTATCTGCCCCAAGGCCACTTCAGGATACTTAAACACCTCTTCCCATCTTAAAGTTCTAAAATCGTCCACTAGAGCGAGCTAATACGCTTGACACACCAAACAAATATCTATCCTCCCTTTCGCATTCCCATAATGTTGATTTATCCTTGCCATCTGATAAAATAATAAAAAGGAGTGCTTATGAAACCAGTAATAATAAAATATTTTCTGAAAACATTTTTTATTATTATTTTTTCCCTCGGGGTTCTTTTATTTTTTCGTTTTTCTGTTGATGAACAGAAATTTTTAATTGATGCTGGCGGCGTCTCAGGATTTGCAAGTATGTTCGGCGCCCTTTATGGCATTATCGCCGCCTTTATTTTATATACCGTTTGGTCTCAGTTTAATAACACTTCGAGCTATATTGACGCTGAAGCCAATGCTTTAAAGCAACTTTATCGTTTGGTTCTTTGTTTGAAGAATGAGAAAGCGGCAAAAGAGATTGAGGAAACAATAAAAAATTATGCTAAATTAGTGATTAATGTTGGGTTCAAAGCTGTTGCCACCGGCCAAAGAAACCCAGAAACTTCAACGGCTTTTCATCAAATTTTTCTAAAGTTGCGTCAAATTGATATCAATGGAGAAAAAGACCAATTAGTTTACGATAAGGTTTTGGGGCAGTTCAAAGAACTCTCTGATGCTAGGACCAAAAGATTAACCGAAAGTTTAACGAGATTGCCTAAACCTCTCAGAATTTTTCTTTTATTGTCTTCTTCGGCTGTCATTTTAGCTTTTTCTTTTCCAATATTTCAAAACCTCTCAGTGGCAATTTTCGTAATGACTGCTCTTTCTGGCTCAATTGGCTTACTTTTGCAAGTCATTTTTGACCTTGATAATCCTTTTGTTGGTTATTGGAATCTTACTCCCGAACCATTTCGGCGATTTTTGGAATTCTTAGAGAAGGAGTAAAATTAAATCTATTTTCCATTCGTCTCTGATTTGTCTAATTTTAGCTTAAAATAGCCCTGACCGAGAGGCATCATGAGATACTCTCAAAATCTCCCTCATTTGCCCTAACATCACTTCAGGCTTCTTAAACACCTCTTCCCATCTTAAAGTTCTAAAATCGTCCGCTAGAGCGAGCCGAGTCCAAAGAATCGCCTTATGGGCGGTTTTTTGGTAGAATAATTTTAATGAAAAAGAAATTTCTGTTTACCGTTTTTTTATCTGTAATTTTATTATTGATATTCGTAATAATTTTATTTTATTTTCATCCAAAAAATAAAAACCAAGTTTGTTTTAAGAATAATTGTTTTACCGTTGAATTAGCGATAACCACTCAAGAACGAACTCGGGGTTTGATGTTTAGAGAAAAGTTAGATTTAGATAAAGGCATGCTTTTTATTTTTGAAAACGAAGGAGAATATTCTTTTTTGATGAAAAATACTTTAATACATTTGGATATAATCTGGATTAATAAAGATGAAGAAGTGGTTTTTATCAATAAAAATACTCAACCATGCAAATCTGACCCCTGTTCCATTATTAATCCCGATAAAAAAGCACAGTATGTTTTAGAATTAAACGGAGGAATAACAGATAAAATTGGTTTAGAGGTTGGAGATAAAATTATTTTTGATACAGAATTTTAAAATTAATCCGGGTTTTATAAATTTCGTCAATCAGGCGGTTTTTTGGTAGAATAAAGAAAGAAATAAAAACAAATCTATGAAAAACAAAACACTTATTATATTTATAGTTACTTTTTTATTTATATTTGGTTTCTTTTATTTTTATCAAAATTCGATCTTTGCCAAAGAGGCAACTTCTACCTCAGAGGATAAACCGGTCGCTTCATCGTCTTCTATTCAAGAATTGCAGGCCCTTATTGAGCAATTACAAAAACAGATAAAAGAATTGCAGGATCAAATCGCCACATTAAAAACCGAAGTTGAGGAAATGAAAGAAGAAATAATATTTACCAAAAACCTTCGCAAGGGTTTGTCAGACGAAGAAGTCAAAGAATTGCAGAAATTTTTGAGTCAATATCGCGAAATTTATCCGGAGGGTCTTATCACCGGCTATTTTGGACAACTGACCGAAAAAGCCGTAAAGAAATTCCAGGAGACGTACGATATTCCCTCAACTGGCGTAGTTGGCCCGCTGACCAGAGAAAAAATAAACGAATTTGTAACGGAAAAGAAAGTTGTAATTTGCCACTATCCGCCGGAAAATCCTGCCAATAAAAATACCCTTGAAATTGCCGAACCCGCTCTTAATGCTCATTTGGCGCATGGCGATACTGTCGGCACTTGTGATATAAAACCGCAAACACCGGTGCCGACTCCAACTCCGACTCCAACTCCAACTCCGACTCCGACTCCCGACACGTCCCAGCAATATTCCTTGCAGATCTTCGCAGATACAGGCGGCGCCCTGAATTTTGTTCCTGGCGAAGTAAACGTTAAAGTCGCAAAATTTAAATTATATTCTGGCACCAATAGCGGTGTTGTGATTAATAAATTGGTTATTGCCAAAAAGGGCGGTTCAGCCGGCTGCCCCTTCCGGAATTTCAAACTTTACAATCACACCGATTATCCGTCGGTTCAGGTAGGCGTGGCTATTTCTCCAGGTTCTGATTGTAAGGCAGTATTTGATAATTTAAATTTGGTAACAACAAAAGATAAAAATAGCGTTCTTTTGATGCTTAGTCTGGATATACTTTCTTCTGCTCCAGTCGGCGATGTTGTTTCCTTCGGTATTACAGAATTAGAATGCGCTTACAATACCTGTTCTGCGGGAATTGTCGGATTGCCGGGTTACGCTCCTCAAATAACGATTGTTAGCGCGGCTATTCCTACCATCGCCGTCATTTCCCCGACCCGCGGAGAAAAATTAATCATCGGTCAGCCATATACTTTTCAATGGACCAGCAAAAATATTCCTTCTGACGTCAGAATCGAAATCCGTTTTATACCAATGGTTCCGGAAGGCAGCACTTTAATCATTAATTTTGACGAATTGACTAATCTTGCCAATGACGGCAATGAAACCTGGACATTGTCTTCAAGCATTAGTCCGGGAAACTATATTATAGATGTCGCCGCTTATTACCAGATATCCGGCACTTACCGACGCATAGTTGTCGCCAGCGATGTTTTCATTGTTGGTACAACCGCGGGGCAGTAAGCAATTCGACCAAGCTTGTTAAAAAATCGCCAGCGAGGCGATTTTTTGATAGAATGAAGGTATGAAAACAAAAATTTTAATTATTTTGATAGTTTTGGTTGGTTTGGGTGTGGGAGGATTTTTTGTTTATAAATATATTTTTCAGCCCAGGGTTGAAGAATCGGCGAACAAGCCCCACAAAACATCCACTGAAAACATGGTTCTGATATCTGCGGGCACTTTTATGATGGGGCGCGAGCCCAGGGAGGGCTGGGGCGCGATGGCGGCTCCGGAAATATTTGATGATGAATTGCCGTCTCATGAAGTTTATGTTGATGCGTTTTACATTGATAAATATGAAGTTACAAACCGCGAGTTTAAGGAATTTGTTGATGCAACCGGATATGAAACAGATGCAGAAAAAGATGGTTGGAGTACTGTAATGGTTCCGACAGAGGAAGCAGACGAGCCGTTTAAGGGCACTGATTTTGGTTGGAAAAGAGTAGAGGGAGCGAGTTGGCGTGCACCAAAAGGGCCTGGCTCAGATATTGAAAACCTGATGGACCATCCCGCTGTGCATATAAGCTGGAATGATGCGGATGCCTATGCAAAATGGGCTGGAAAAAGGCTTCCGACAGAAGCAGAGTGGGAAAAAGCCGCCCGCGGAGGAACAAACACAAACTGGTTCTGGGGCGACAGTCTTGACAGCTCCGGAAAATATGCCAATATTTACGGCGAGCACCGATTTGAATACAAATACCCTGCAGAGGTTCTTGACGGTTTTAATGAAACTGCGCCTGTCGGTTCTTTACAGCCGAACGGCTACGGGCTTTATGACACTGCAGGAAACGCATTTGAGTGGGTTGCAGATTGGTACCAGTATGATTATTACAATAACAGCCCGAAAAACAATCCGAAAGGGCCTGAAACTGGCACGGAAAAAGTGGTAAAAGGCGGTTGCTGGTATTTGTGCGAATGCTATATAAGGCCCGCGAACAGGGAATGCTGCAGAAGCGCGAGGGATCATGACGATGCAACCGGCTTCAGGCTGGCGCTTGATGTAAAGTAATCTCAATGATTTTTTGGTAACAGGTTTTAACATCGTCCAGCTAAGGGGATTAAAGTTGATATTTGAACCCCAAGATTATCCCAAAACCAAGTTCTAATATTGTACCATCCTCGGAGCTAAGTTCGGGGGCCGCCTCGCACCCTATACCCTTCAGGTCGGGCGGTTTCTGACTAATAATTGGCTGTAGTTTATTAAAGAGTTTAATGATATAATAATAAAACAATAAAAGGTCGGTCGGTCTTTAAACAATAAACTTATTATGGGAAACGCAAAAAATATTATTATTGTAATTTTGGTTATAGTTATAATTATTTTAGGGTATATGCTAATGGTGAGCTTTCCGAAGAAAGCAGAAGCTGAATGTACGGCTAAATGTACTGAAACCGTGCAGGCACAAGTGACAAGCGCTGTTCAACAATGTATGACTGGTGCTCAACAGTGCCAGCAAACGCTCCAGCAACTTATGCAGGTGCCTGCTTGCGCAGCGGCGCTATCTCAATAATTTATTATTTAGATTATTGTTACCAAAAATCGCCAATCAGGCGGTTTTTTGGTAGGATAAGATAATGATATTTGGAATAGTTATTAATATAAAGTTAATGTTTGCTATTTTGGCTACTGTTGTGATAGTTGGAGGAGCTTTCTTGCCTTATATACGAGATATTTTTCGTGGAAAAACAAAGCCACATGCTTATACTTGGTCAGTCTGGACTATAACTCAGGGAACTGCAGCGGCAGGATTAATAAAAGGAAAAGGCGGTTGGGGAACCCTCGCTTTAATAATTGGAACTGTTTTTTGTCTTCTTATCTTTTTACTTTCTTTGAAATATGGAACAAGAAATATTACAAAAGGTGATACTGTTGTTCTTGCTGCTGCATTATTAGCAATTGTAGTTTGGTGGCAATTAGAAAGTCCATTACTTGCAATTTTTATGGTTTCAGTAATAGATGTCTTGGGTTATATGCCAAGTTTTAGAAAGACATTTGAAGAGCCTTGGACTGAAACTGCTATTTCTTGGGCGGTTTTTTCTCTGGCGAATATCCTAATCATATTTGCACTTAGTGAATATAACTTGCTAACGCTTACTTATTTAGTTGCAATTAATTTTGCTGATCTTACTCTTCTTGCTATTTGTTTGATAAGAAGACGGGTTATTCCTAAGAAAGTTTGACTAAACAGGTTCTAACATCGTCCAGTCGGGGGAGCCGACAAAATCGCCAATTAGGTGTTTTTTTCGCTTCTCTTGAGGTTATTAAAATGGTATACTACATTAAAGGTCAATAATAAATTTAAAGTAAAATAATAAAATGTTAATTGGAGTTGTTCTCGTAGTTTTTGGTATATTGTTTTTGCTTCAAAATTTAGGCTACATAACTTACGATTTTTGGGGCATATTCTGGCCGTTGGTTTTAGTTGCAATTGGTTTAAAAATAGCAGTGAAAAGAGGAAAGGGTCACTGGTGTTGTGGGCATCACTGGGGAGAGAAAGAAGAAAGTCCCAAATCATAAATTGCTTTCGAATATTCCGAATATTCACAAAAAATCGCCAATCAGGCGGTTTTTTGGTAGAATGAAAGAAGAATCTATATTTTGTGTAATAAGTATAAAGGTCGATTTTAAAATTTAAAGATATAAGACTATGTTTAAAAAATTTGGAGAGGAAATAATCATTCCAAAAGAAAAGTTATTACAGAAGAAGAAATGGGTGGAAGAAATGTTGAAAAACCCAAAAAAACAAAGGGAATGGTTATTGCAGAAGAAGAAATGGATAGAAGAAATGTTAAAAGAGGCTAAAAAGGGAATGGTCGTTACGGAAGAAGAGCATAAAAAGTGGCATAAGGAAAACGGCCCCTGTGGGAGCCCCAAAGAACATGATGCCTGCATGAAAAAATGGGGGATTACGATAAAGAAGAAGTCCTAGAATGACTTAAAGAAAAATTAAACAGGTTCTAACATCGTCCAGCTAAAGGGGTTAAAGTTGATGTTTTAACTCCAAAATTCTCCAAAAACCAAGTTCTAATATTGTACCATTCTCGGAGCATTTTAAGAATTTAAATTTTCCACAGATGGAGGCTTGACAAGCTTTCTTGGAGGAGAGATAATAAAAAAAGGATTCAAAAAATTCTTCTAAGTGAGAGGACTTAAGTCTGATCACAAGGATAAAAATATGGACAATTTAAAAATAACAAAAAGTATCCCGCCTTCTTTTTAAGCTTGAAGATAATTAAGGGCGGTTTTTTATTCGCGGTTTTAATTCAGTTCAAATTTCTAAGTGAGAGGACTTAAGTCTGATCACAAAGACAAAATCATGGAAAATTTAAATATTTTTCGGTTAGTTGAATTATCCCGCTTCTTTTTCGCTCCGGCGATAAATAAGAGCGGGTTTTTTATTTTTTAAAAATGTTATGAAAAAATGTATCTCCAAACATTAGCAAAGTTCGATTTTATTTTTAATATATTTGTTAAATTGTCGAAGCAAATTATTTCTAATAATCAACTGATTAATTTTAATATCGTCGAAAATAATTTCTGTTCGCGGTCGATTTCGAATAGGCAATAATTTTTCGCGGTAAAAAAATGCAAAAAAATATGCAAAAAGCAAAAATCTCAAAAACAAAAATACAAAATACTTTCGGTCGAAAAATTAGTCCAAAAACAAAATTTATTTCCATAATTTCCTTAATAGGAATTTTATTTTTGGGCTTTGGAGTTTCCACTGCTCTGGCTACTCATACTCATACAGCAAGTATTTCTCCTGCTTTGACTACCGGAAACACTACAACAACCTATACTATTATCATTACTAATGCGATCACCTCAAGTCATTTGATTGAATGGGTAAGAATATCGAAGCCAGTAGCTTTCAGTTCTTACAGTTGTGGTCCCGCTCCAGCTAACTGGTCTTTTGTGCCAGATAGTACTCTTCTTTGTGATTATTACACCCCTAGTGATCATATAGCGACCAGCAGCTCAGAAAGTTTTACTGTTACTGTTACTACTGCTACCTCGAGCGGTACTTATACTTGGGGGACAAAAACTCGGGATACCCAGCTAGTATATTATGATCAAGCCCCCGCCTCCACTTCAACCATTGACGCTGTAGCTCCCACTTCTACCTTAGCTGTTTCACTAGACCCGGTGACCGATGCTAATTCCTCCACCACCATTACTATTACTTACAGCGAAGAAATGGATGATACCATTGATCCAACCTTGGGTTTTGCTGGAAATACTGGAACTACTACTACCAGGGGTGACGGTGTCTGGAGTAGCGGCACCACTACCTGGACCGAAAGCTTTGATGTTGCTGATGCCAATGAATCAAGCACAGTTACAGTCAGCAGCTCAGCAGCCAAAGATGCAGCTGGCAACACCGAAGTCGGAGGTTCCACTACCTTTGTTATTGATACTCAAAACCCAGCAGTAACAGGTGTTATTCCAATCGCTTTAGCTGAAGCTAATGTTGGGACAACTACGGTTACCATTACTTTCAACGAATATATGACCCAGGCAGACAATGCCATTGTGATTGTTAAAGGATTAAGCGGTGGCGATAAAGCAGTCACTTACGTTGCATGGACCTCATCTACCACTTGGACAGGAACCTTTACCTTTACTGACAACGACGAAGCAACAGATACTGCCTACTATGCTATTTCTGATGCCAAGGATGCAGCCGGCAACACTATGGTTGCCCTCGTTGCCAGAGAAGCTAATAATCTTCTTGATGTTGATACTCAAGCTTCTGTTGTTGCTGTTACTGCTCCTGCTGTTGATACTCCTGTAAAAGGGACTGCAACATTTGCATTCACTACTTCAATACCTAATGGCACTACAACATGCAGTAGCGGTGGTGCTTATACGGTCTGCGCAACCCTTGATGCGTTCTCTTCGCTTACAGGTTTTGCAGAC
>Ga0315294_10006975_pt1 | contig 12406 bp, 21 predicted proteins | sample YL17G13_40_MG_FD_203626 | JGI IMG/M metagenome (GOLD analysis project Ga0315294, IMG submission 203626) | Sediment microbial communities from Yellowstone Lake, YNP, Wyoming, USA - YL17G13_40 | ecosystem: Environmental > Aquatic > Freshwater > Lake > Sediment | place: USA: Wyoming | collected...
TCCGCAAGGACCATGCTGACATGATCTATTTTCGATGGAAGGCTGCGGCAATCAAAGCGTCTTGCGGCCTGATGCCTGTTTGCCGAAGATGCGCCCGGCTTGAGAAATCCCCTGCGCTACTAGACAAGGAGTTTCGGCTATGATCCGCGTCAACTATTTTATTGCCTGCATGGGAGATTGGCAGGACGTGGTCGGGAAGCAAGTGGAAGCTATCCGCGCTTCCTGCCTATATGACGCGGCGGGCGAAATCAATGTTTGCGTTGGCCGGGAGAATGACGGTTGCCAATATCCTAAGCTGCCCGCGAAATACCGGATCCGGTACTGGAGCTTCCTGAATCAGTTTGAGTTCCCTGCATTGCGGATGGTCTGCGAGTTCACAAAGCCAGAGGACAGGGTTTTGTATTTGCATACCAAGGGCGTATCTCGTCCAACCACGCATAGGCAATCGGCGCGTAATTGGTGCGACTATATGATGTGGGGCTGCGTGGAGCACTGGCGGGAGATGGTCGCGGCGCTTGACGCGGAGAAAGACCTTGCCGGGGTTCAATGGACGAATCTTGATCCACGGTTCAAAGAGCTTTGCGGAACGCCTTCCGTCTTCGCTGGAAACTTCTGGTGGGCTCGTGGCGAATATCTAAAGAAATTGACGCCTCCTGAAGTCGTGGCCAATCGTTACCTTGCCGAGGGCTGGGTGGTCGGCGCGAATCCGTCTCCCATGGATTGGCATAACCTCACGGGGCAGGGACCAGTCGGCGGGAGTAACGGGCCAGCCGCAAGGGGATTCTCACGCGCATCCTATACGCAAGAGCCAGAGATCACGGCGGGCTGGACGCGGGTTGATACGCTTGCGGGAAAGCGACAACGCAGACCGCAAGCGAATGCGCCAGATCCGAAGAATCCTACGCAACAGCCAAACAACGGACCTCGTACGCGCATCGAAATCATCAATGGTCTAATTCAACGCTTTGGGTATAAAACATATTTAGAGATCGGAGTGTACCTGTTTACTTGCTTCAACTCGGTACGGTGCGCGATGAAGCATTGCGTTGACCCTGGCATCAAGTCGGCAACTTTCCCCGTTACTTCTGATGAGTTCTTCGCCACAAATAAACAGAAGTATGACCTGATCTTCATCGACGGGCTACATCGCGAAGAGCAAGTCCTTCGAGACATAGAAAACTCCCTGGCCTGCCTATCGCCTGGCGGATCCATCGTGATGCACGATTGCAACCCCGAGACGGAGTTTGAGCAGCGCGACCTGCCTGGCGGATACAACGGTCAAGGAGTTTGGCTTGGCACGACTTGGCGAGCCTGGGCGCGGATGCGTATGACGCGGCCTGATCTTGCAATGGCGGTCGTGGATTGCGACTTCGGATGCGGAGTCATTCGGCGCGGTAGCCAGGCGCTTTATGTCTTGCCGTGCGCCGAGCTGTCCTATTCTTTGCTGGCCAAGACGCGGCGAGGCATCCTGAATCTTATTGATCCTTCTGAGTTTGGCGACTGGGTTGACCTCACGATGGAGCGCGACCGATGCTCGCCATGACCATCCTCGTGCGGAACGAAATAGACATCATAGCACAGCATATCACGCACCATTTGCCAAAGGTGGATTTGCTTATCGTTACGGACAACGGCAGCGACGATGGCACGCGGAAATATCTTGAGATGGTCAAGGGCAAGAATCTGATCGTGATCGATGAGCCGGGCAGGGACTACGCTCAGAATGTATGGGTTGACCGCATGATCAAGCTGGCGATCAGCCACGGCGCGAAATGGGTAGTCAATTCGGACGCAGATGAATTTTGGATGTGTGACTTTCGAGAGCTGATAAATAGACACGGCTCTGATCATAACGTCCTGCGGATTCAATCGCGGCTTATGGTCTGCACCGACAGAGATTCAGAAGATCCCTGCCCACTCAAAAGAATATCGCATAGGCTGATCAAGCCAAGAGCGCATGAAGCGAAATACATGCAGGTGTGGGCGAAGCTGATCCATTCGACCAAAGAATGGGACAGGATATTTCTTGGCAACCACAAGACATTTTTCAAGCCAGGAACGACCGAGAAAATAGCAGAGATACCGGACGCGATTATCCGGCACTACACGGAAAGAAGCTGGGAGCATTATCGTAAGAAATATATCGCAGGTGGCGAAGCCTATGCGCGTTCTGGGAAGCCCAAAGAGTTTGGGAGTCACTGGCGAGATCGCTATGCGGTCTATGACGCTGGCGGAATAGCCGCGCTTCGCGATCTATACCACGCGCAATCAATTGTCACCGGGCCAGATGTGGTCCGTCTATGCGTGCGGGATCCATGGCCAGGCTAGACATCGTGCTTACCCACTACCGGATGCCCGGGGAACGCCTCGCCGATTGGTTCATGTGGAACCGGGACGCGATCCTAGAGGCCGGGGCTGGCGTTTGGGTCGTGTCGGACACCGACCGCCGCGCGCCGGACTGGGCGCGGGTTATCCAGTATCCCCTAGAGCTAGAGATTTTTGCTTTGTCCCGAACCGCTAATTATGGGATCCGGGCGGCGATCGACGCCGGGGCGCAGATCGTCTGCAAAACTGACCCCGATTGCATCCTGACTCCTGCCCTGCTGTCCGCCATGGCCAGTCTGCCGTCCGGCGGAGGACTCTGCCCCGTCTATAGGATGGCCACGGATGCCAGTCCTGGGGCTCTAGCTGCATCCAAGCCATGGGAGGCCAGTAAGGGCACACTGGCGCTATCGGCGTCCACCTGGGAGGCGATACATGGCTACGATGAGCGGCAGGTCGGCTACGGTATAGAGGACGGTGATGCCTATGCTAGGGCGCTGACCGTCCTAAGCGGTGGCGGTGGCGGTTGCGTGCGCGGAAAAGATCCGGTTTACCATGTCGCGCACAGCCAGACTGAGCAAAAGGCTGGCAATATGCGGCCTGACTGCTGGGGTCGTTCCGACGGGTTTAACCCTCGTAATCATCGGTCAAATATGGTGGTTCGGCGTTCCGCTTGGTCGTGCGCTGATTGGGGTTTGGCAGTGGCCACCTAGAGCCAGCCGCCGCTCCGCCGGGCCATCCGGTCCAAGAGCAGGGTCTCTTCGGCAGCGACAGCCTGGAAGTGCTCGGCTACGACGGCGCCGCACTGAACCTCATCGGCACCGGCGGGGGCGTACTCCGTAGTGCCCTCAGGGATATGTAGCTTCAGGAATCGCGCGATCTGTTGATCAGCATCGCTGACAGCCTGTGCTTCGACGGGGGGCATGCCTTCTCCTCCAACCGATCAAGGCCTAAAGATCACCTTGTCGCAGCCAGTAGCGCGCCCTGTTACCCCGAGCACACTGAACTACACCCAAGGGCATCTGGTCCTTCCTGGTACCGCGGAGCATACCACCGGAGGCCGTTCCCTGTAAAGAGAAATCCGCCAGCCGCAACGGGTTGGCCCTCATAGGGCATATCGTCCAGGTCGATGGGGAAGCTGCAGCCAGAAGGCCATGGACTCGAGGGTACGGAGACCGGGTGGTCATTTCAAGGGGCCACCGGCCGGGCTACAGCACACCGTCCAGTGCGTCGTCGTAGGCCTGCTTGACGTCCTCCTTGACGATCCGGAGGTAGCGGGCGGTCATGTCGATGGATTCGTGCCCGAGGAGGGCCTGGATGACGCGGATGTCCGCGCCGTTCCGGAGCATGTGGACGGCGAAGGCGTGACGGAGCATATGGGGGTGGACGTTCCGCCGGAGGATCTTCCGGAGCCGGCCGAATAGGTTGTCGAGGTCGGATGGCTTGAATGGTGCGCCGGACTCCTTGACGAAGAGGAGCGGGGCGGAACTGGAAAATAAAATAAATTTTCCCTTGCACCGAAAAGAAAAAAACGTATAGACCATGCAATGGAAGTTGAACCGGCGAGGAAAATGAAATACATCATCCCTCTTGCGTCTTCACTCCGAAACCCTCGCCGGTCAAGGTACGGGGCGCAGGGGGGATTTTTTATGGCTTATCCTCATGTTAACAAAGGGCGTTAAAATGGCAGATGAAGATATTTTTGACACGTTCGAGGGAGGAAACGAACCAAGATTGTTGAAGATTCATCACCAATTGAGCCTGAAGGGGCGAAAAATAAGGATAAAAACCTGCGGCCCTTCTCTCCCGGTGTCTGCCGGATGTATGGATGAGCGCACCGAAGAGCGGAGGAAGAAATACAAAGCGTATTACAGAAAGAACTCGGCAAAGATAATCGAGAAAAATAAGGCAAGATATCATCGGATTAAGGTAGGGGGGGAATTTAATGTCTGAGCTTAGAATATGCTATTCCTGCTCGCATCCGTTTGCGTCGGATTATCATATCAGATGCCATGTATGCAGGGCGTCGGACCGGGCGAATGCTGCGAAAAAAATACTTGCTGTAGCCGAGCTTGACCTTGTGCGGGCCAAGGCCGAGCGCGACAGAGCGCAGCATACGCATAGGCTTTGGCGCGACCGACGTCTTGCGGCCACTGGCGATAATCATGAGCGATGACGGAGGGCGATACGATGGGGATTGTGAGACGCCTTCTTTCCTCAGCGCGACGATTCTTGCACTCAGAGAAAATGGATTCTATGCGAACTCACAAGGGGATGAATCTGGATGTGCTGATAGGGAACGGCGGGATTCATGTTTTCAGGTGCTCCCGAGACCGGAGGCAGCTCAGGGCCGTATGGATTTTTGTCGCGGTATGTCTGCTGGCTTGCATCGCGGCGGCGATTCTGGGGGCGTGACATGACAACAACGAAAATTGAAGGCGATCTAATTATCACGGGAAATTATGAGGTTTCCGGATCGCTGATCGTATCCGGTAAAGTCGAGATATCCGGATACCTAATCGCAGGCGGTGACATCAAGGCAGGCGGTGGCATCAAGGCGGGCTATGGCATCGAGGCGGGCAGTGGCATCAAGGCGGGCTGTGACATCGAGGCAGTCTGTGGCATCGATGCGGGCTGTGACATCGTGGCGGTCGGTGGCATCAAGGCAGGCGGTTGCATCGTGGCGGTCGGTGGCATCAAGGCAGGCGGTGGCATCAAGGCGGTCTATGGCATCGTGGCGGGCTGTGACATCGAGGCGGGCTGTGACATCGAGGCAGTCTATGGCATCGATGCGGGCTGTGACATCGTGGCGGTCTATGGCATCGTGGCGGGCTGTGACATCAAGGCGGGCTATGGCATCGTGGCGGGCTGTGACATCAAGGCGGGCTATGGCATCGAGGCGGGCAGTGGCATCAAGGCGGGCTGTGACATCGTGGCTGTCGGTGGCATCAAGGCAGGCGATGGCATCGTGGCGGGCAGTGGCATCAAGGCGGGCTGTGACATCAAGGCAGGCTATGGCATCGAGGCAGGCGATGGCATCGGGGCGGGCGATGATTTCGGAATATTTGCTGGCTTGCGAATGCGACTTAGTATAGGCGCAAAAATTATCGCGAAAACAAAACCTGAGGGGATTGTCTGCGGGACTTTTGAGGCCGTGACATGACCACGCAACCGTCCACCGATGAAATCGCAGACGATCCGGGCTCAATCTGCCCGAGATGCAACGGCTCAGGCGAGGGGATGGCGGATGGCGCGTATTGCCGGGAGTGCGGAGGGAGCGGGGATAGCGATCATCCGATGGGCTTGAGGTTTTGCGGACACGAAATAGAGATGGACGAAGATGAGCGCTGAACTTGTACCAAACTCACATGAATGGCTTGAGGCTCGCAGGAAATACATGGGCGCAAGTGACGCTCCGATTGCGCTGGGGTTGAGCAACTACCGAACACCAAGCGAGCTTGCGTCAGAGAAGCGCATGGCGCGGCTTGGGATCGGTGGCATGCCCGATCCTGTCACGGACGACCAGAAGCGCGGGCACCTCCTGGAGGCCGTGGTCGTGGAGATGTATGGGCTGCTTTATCCGACGTATCATATTCTTCCGGCAATCCATTGCGTACACCCGTCCTATCCGTGGATGGCGGCGACACCTGACCGATTCCTCGGCGATGCGCGCGGCGAGGCTCCGCTACTAGAATGCAAAACCCACAGCCGCTGGCTTATCGACAAATACGGCGACATTGGGACCGAAAACATTCCTGACTATGAGTTTTGCCAGGTGCAACATCAGATGGCTGTGACTGGCGCGCCTTGGGTTGATCTTGCGATTCTGTTTGGCGAGCAGGAAACGCTTGCCGTTCTGGCGCGCATGGTCGAGGGCGGCACGGAAATCAGTTATGCGGCCAACCTCGCGGCGAATCTGGATTTCAGCGTCTACCGGATCAAGCGCGATGATGGATTTATAGAAGCGCTGATCGCGGCAGAAGAAGAGTTTTGGAACCGCTACGTGTTGGGCGACGAAACGCCGGTTGATATCCGCACGATGAAGCCGCGCCACGGAATCAAGCTGGCGACAGACGAGGACGAGTCGCTTGCCGTTGCGCTCAAGCGCGCATGGCTTGCGTCCAAGAGACGCGAGGCCGAATACAAAGAGGCTCGCGCATCGGTGGAAAAGGCAATCGGAGAGTATTCCGGGCTTGAGACTAAGTGCGGAAACTTCTCTTGGGCAAAAAACAAAGACACGATGGGCACGGTGACGGACTGGCAGGCGGTCGCGCTCGACCTGTTACAGATCGTTCCAGACAGCGAAAACGTCTGGCTCGATCTCCTGAAAAAGCACACGGAAGAGAAGGTCGTGAAGTTCGGCCCGCGAGTTTTCCGCGTTCCGCTCGCGTGGAAAAAGGAAATGTAGCCAGGCTGTATTGCGCCTGTATTCGGACTGTATTTCTTTGGAGGGATACGAATGACCGCAATCGAAACAACGGAAGAAGCGCCACCGGAGCAGGCGCGTGAGCTTGCACCAGCGACTATCGGCACCGCGTTCTCCTCGATCCAGGCGTTTGAGGGCGCGCAGAGAATGGCGAAGCTGTTGGCCTCGTCCGATCTGGTTCCCGCGCAGTACAAGAACAACATCCCGAATAGCATCATCGCGCTTGAGATGGCGCAACGCCTGGACATGAACCCGCTCATGGTGATGCAGAACCTCTACATGGTCCACAATCGCCCGGCGTGGTCCTCGCAATTCCTCATCGCCTGCGTCAACGGGTGCGGCCGGTTCTCCTCGCTTCACTACGAACTGACCGGCGCGGAAGGATCGGACGACCGGACCTGCATCGCGTGGGCGTACGACAAGGCCAACAAAGAGAAACTGCTTTCGCCTCCTGTGTCCATCCGGATCGCCAAGGCCGAGGGATGGTACGGCCGCACAGGAAGCAAGTGGCAGACGATGCCGGAACTCATGCTCCGCTACCGCGCGGCGACCTTCTTTGCGCGCACCTATGCGCCTGAGCTGACCATGGGCATGGCCGCGAAGGAGGAGGTTGAGGACATCGCGGAGCTTCACGAGGTGCAGGCGTCAGTGGTCAATGACTCCGCGCCGTCCAGCAAAGCGCAAGCGGTTCTGAAGAAGATCCAGGAGCGCAGAATGGCAACTCCTGCCGAGGAGAGAGAGGCGGATAAGGCCATCGCGGCACAAGCCGAACACGAAGAGCAAGCCAAAGCGACCGAGCCAGCTACACCGAAGCCGACCGAACCGCCGAAGGCATACGTCACGCTCTCCCGCGAGTATGACACGCGCGAAAAGATGGTCGAGGAATGCCTGAAGGAAGTCGGCCTTCCGCCTATGTTTGAAATCCAGTGGCAGGCACTGGACGCAATCGGGCTCGCGAAGCTCGACCGGGCGGCATCGAAACTCACAAAGAAGAAGTCGGAATAGCATCCGGAAAGGCGGCGGCTGGCATGAAACACTGCGCGGCTGGCAGATATTCCGTTGGTTCGCCCATGGAGAACAGCGTGCATCGTAGGGCATGACGTCTGCCTAACTACGATCACCTCCGCCGATCCGGACCATTTTAGATATGGAGATATAATGTCCAAAATCATTCGCATGGAAGCGGAAAACGTCAAGCGACTGCGATCCGTCGAGATCACGCCGGACGGCGCTCCAATGGTCGTTGTCGGAGGCCGGAACGCGCAAGGAAAGTCGAGCGTCCTGGACTCCATCGAGTACGCGCTCGGCGGAAAGCCGTCGGCGGAGAAGCCGATTCGAGATGGCGAGAAGTCAGCGCGCGTTGTTGTGGAAACCGAGGATCTGAAGGTAACGCGCACCTTCACGGAGAGCGGGTCGAAGCTCGTCGTCGAGGGCAAGAACGGGGCCGTATTCAAAAGCCCACAAGCGATGTTGGATAAACTCGTTGGCAAGCTCTCGTTCGATCCGTTGGCCTTCTCGCGGATGGATGCCAAAGCGCAGGCCGACACGCTCAAGGGCCTTGTGGGGTTTGATCTTGCTCCGCTCGATGGCGCGCGCCAAAAGGCCTACGATGAGCGAACGAACGTTGGCCGCGAGTTGAAGTCTTTGGAAGCACAGGTTGCCGGGATGCCAGAGCATGAGGGCGTTCCGGATGCGGAGGTCAGCGTAGGGGATCTAGTACAGGAGATGCAAGACATCGCGGCCATGAACTCGCGGAACGAAGCGGCGCGGCGGGCCGTACAGGAAAAATCGCGACGCTGTGACGAGATGGCCGCGCAAATCGCCCTATTACAGCAGGGTCTTGCCAACGCCGAAGCCTGCCTTCGTAAAGAGGCAAGCGATCTCGCGCAAGCAAAAGCGGAAATCGGCGGGATGAAAGATCACGATATTGCCGAAATCAGCAAAAAGGTTCAGTGCGCTGAAAGCGTCAATCGTCAGGTGCGCGAAAACGCCAGCAAGTCGGCGATGATCCGCAAGGCCGGGCTAGCGCAGGCGGCCGTCAATGCCTTGACCGCGCGCATTGAATCGATCGACGCGGAAAAGGCGTCTGCCCTGGCCGAAGCAAACCTTCCGGTCAAGGGCCTCGCGTTCTCGGATGCGGGCGTAACGCTGAATGGTATCCCGTTCGCGCAATCGTCCAGCGCTGAACAGCTCCGCGTCTCTGTCGCGCTCGGCCTCGCGATGAATCCGCAAATCAAGGTCCTGCTCATCCGTGACGGCTCTCTCCTGGACACGGACAGCCTGCGCCTGGTCTCGGAAATGGCCGAGGCCGCAGGCGGGCAGGTGTTTGTCGAGCGCGTATCCGATGGCGCAGAGTGCGCTGTTATCATCGAGGACGGCATGGTGCAGGAGGCAAAGAAACCCACATGACCGCATGCGGCGACATAACCATCATCTGCACCATCTGCGGCGCGATGAGCGAAACGAACCGAGAGAGCGAAGCGCACTTCAAGCGCTACCATGCGGGCCGCGATTGGCAAGAAGATCCTGTAATGGTGCGCTTTGCGCATGCGATGTTCCGGGCATATGGTCCGTCAATCGCGCGCCGAATCGCGCAAGAAGTCTACTCGCACTAAAACGAAAGGAACACCGTGGCAAATCACAACGTAGCGTTTTTCTTTTGTGGGTTTTTTGGCAACTTTTAGCGAAGGAGGGGTAGTCCATGGGCAAGAAAAAGAAGAAGGCAGAAGAAGCGCTCAAGGAGAAGCGAGTGGAGACGACGAAAGAGCTTTCGTGCGTTCTGACGCCCGAGGAGTACGCGGAGCGCGCGGACGCGATGGCCGACAAGGCGCATGAGCTGGGCGCCCTGGAGGGCCAGAAGAAGAGCGTTGCGGACGACTACAAGGGCCGCATTTCATCGGCTGAAGCCGAGATGTACCGGCTCTCCAACATCGTTAAGAACAAGAGCGAATTCCGCGACGTCAAATGCGTCGAGGTCTACGACTACAAAGAGGGCGAATACAGACTTGAGCGGCTGGACACCTGCGAGGTCGTGTCACGGCGTCCGCTCCGCAACGACGAAAAGCATGAGCAACTGACCCTCGTGGACAACGCGGCCGACAAGGCGCCTGAGAGCGAACCGGAGCCCGTAGACGCATGAGCCAGGACACCCTATTCCCTGGATCAGAAACGCCACCTATCACGCAACCGGCCAGGCCGGAGCGCCGCAATCACCACGTTCAGACGCGGCGCCCGGCCGTGGAATTCGGACTGCCTGACAAGCACGGCAAGTTTTGGTGGGAGCGCTTCCGCGATGAGGTACGCGAGCTTCCGGTCGAGGAGCAGGACGCCATCCTGGAAATCCTCCTGGAGTGGCCAGCTGAGCGGACGGACAAGGTGCGCCTGCTTTTCGACCGATGGCACAAGGCGCAACCGGCAGAGCGCGATAACTTTGCGGAGGCGTTTGGTAAATGATTTCCTTTTCTCTTCCTATCCGCACCGTATCAGAGGCCAACAGCCGAGAGCATTGGTCGGCCAAGGCCAAGCGCGCCCGCGGACAGAGGCTGATGGCAAGGGTCGAGACGATTTCTCGGCGCGTCGCGCTTCATTGCGTGAGTTTTCCGCTGACTATCACACTGACCCGCATAGGCAAGCGGATGCTGGACTCCGACAACCTATCCAGGAGCTTCAAGGCGATACGCGACGGCGTTGCGGACGGACTTGATATCGACGACGGAGACGAGCGCCTGGTGTGGATCTACGGACAGGAGATCGGCAAGGAGTACGGCGTCCGCATTGAGGTCAAAGGCGCGAAATGAAGTGGTTTCTCCTCGGCGCGCTGATCGGATGGGGTGCTCGGTGGATCGTAGGAAAGGAATGGAAATTATGAAAACAGGAACGAGCCGACACCCGAAGACTAAGCACTTGATCCGGCTCTTGAGCCTCTCAAAAAAAGAGGCCTGCGGACTGCTTGAGCTCCTCTGGCAGTTCTCCTCCGAGCACTCCAAACAGGGCGACATCGGACGCTGGACGGACGAAGAAATCTTGGAAGAAATAGATATGGTCGGGCGCCCGGAGGCCATCTCGGCGCTCGTTTTGTCCGGATGGCTGGACGCCGACGACACTCACCGGCTCCTGATCCATGATTGGTCGGACCACTGCCCGGACTACATACGCAAAAGGTTAAATCGCAACAGTTTAAAGATCTTGTCCGGACAACGGCGGACAACGGCGGACAACGGCTGCCAAAGTCTGCCTACCCAACCCAACCCAACCCAACCCAACCCAACCCAACCCAACCCAACCGAGGGAGTGGCCGTGGCGCCGTCGCCTACCGGATCCGACGCCTCGCGCGCTGAACGCAAACCAGTCACGCCGGATCTGGTCGAGGCTTCCCGCCCCGTGCTTGGCCTGACGCCCGAGGCTGCTCTGGCGGACCTCCTGGACACGTTCAGCGCGGATTGGATTCGGCGATCCATCAGTGTCGCCATGACAAGAAATAAAACAGGGCTTCCGTACATTCGCGGAATACTACAGGACTGGAAAAAGAAAAAAGGACCGGACGATGAGCGCACTACCAACAGCAGCGGAAATTCAGCAGGAGGAAGAAATACAGGAGTCCTTGCGCGAGAGCCATCCGACAAGTTCGCCGGAAGATAACCGCCCGGATTACGCGGATGGTGCCAATACTCTACTGGCGCGCTGCGGTGTGCCGGAGCTCTATCGCGCCTGGAGGCTGGTGGACTTTCCGGAGGTCGCTCCCGTCTCATGGGATCTAGGAGGTGTGCTGATAAAAGGACCAACCGGAACAGGGAAGAGTTGCTTTGCGTCCTCGCTGTTGCGATCGCGTCTCCGGCATAATCATCATCGAACCATAGCCGAAGAAGCTCCGGCCGGATGGGTATCAAAATATCGTATCGGCGATCGCGCCGCGAAATGGGCTCGTTGCGGAGCTGTTCTCTTCGAGGCGCGAGGCGCGTTCCGAGATGGAGGGCGGTCAGAGAGCGCGATCATTGGCGAGTGCTTGTCCCCGCGTCTGCTTGTGCTGGACGATCTTTGCTCAGGTAAAATGACCGATACGGGGTGGACGATCTTGGAGGAAATTATCGCGCAACGCGTGGACTCTATGAAAGACACCATCGTCACAACAAACCTTTCGTTGCAGGAGATACACCATCATGAGCCGCGCCTCGCCTCGCGGCTTGGTGCGTTTGAGGAAATCGTGATGAGCGGGCAGGACCGGAGGCTTTCGAAAAAAGGGAGCGTATGATTTCGTTCACAATCCCAGGACAGCCCAAAGGTAAAGCGCGTCCGCGCATGTGCAAAAGCGGGCACGTCTACACACCATCCGGCACGGTGATCTATGAGCATCGAGTCCAGGCGGCATACCTGGCCGTCGCGGGGACAGTGAATCCGCGAGACGAAATTTCGACCGTGGAGATTGTTGCCTATTTCGCGGCTCCGAAGAGAATCCATAAAAAGCTGATCGGCGAGAACGATTGGCTTCCGTGCGGATCTCGTCCGGATGCTGACAACGTTGCTAAAATCGTTTGTGACGCGCTGAACAAAATCGCGTGGACGGATGACGCTCGCGTGGCAACGCTGAAAATATCCAAGCGCTACGCGATGCGGCCGCGGGTCAAGGTGTCTATTGTGTGGGACGAAGGCGAATAACTTCCG
>Ga0315294_10006976_pt1 | contig 12405 bp, 12 predicted proteins | sample YL17G13_40_MG_FD_203626 | JGI IMG/M metagenome (GOLD analysis project Ga0315294, IMG submission 203626) | Sediment microbial communities from Yellowstone Lake, YNP, Wyoming, USA - YL17G13_40 | ecosystem: Environmental > Aquatic > Freshwater > Lake > Sediment | place: USA: Wyoming | collected...
GCTGCCCTAAGAACGTCGCCGACTCAGAGAAGCTGGAACGGCTCCTCCGGGAGGCAGGCCATCGGCCCTCTTCTCTCGCCGCGGCGGAGATGGTGATCATGAATACCTGCGGCTTCATCGACGCGGCGAAGGAGCAGTCGATCAACACCATCCTCCGCCTGGCGATGAAGAAGCGCCCCGGCCAGAGGCTGGTCGTCGCCGGTTGCCTGCCGGAACTCTACGCCAAGGAGCTGGCGAAGGAGATAGAGCAGATCGATCACCTATTCGGGGTGGAGGCCTGGGAGGAGATCGCGGCCGTCGCCGGCAAGAGCGCCCCGGTCGCCGAGGCGGCCTCGGACGCTGGGCGGCGCCAACCCCCATCGCCGCAGAGGGTCAGCGCCTACCTGAAGATCGCCGACGGCTGCAACGCCCGCTGCGGCTTCTGTCTGATCCCCCGGATCAAGGGGCAGTTGCACAGCACACCGATCGACAGCCTTGTCGCCGAGGCGCAGCGCCTTTCCCGCGAGGGCGTGCGGGAGCTGGTGCTGGTGGCGCAGGACAGCACCGCTTACGGCCGGGACCTGGGTATGCGCGACGGCCTGCCGGATCTCCTCGAGCGACTGGCGGAGAAGGCGCCGGATATCCCCTGGATTCGGGTAATGTACAGCTACCCGGGGCACATCAGCAGGCGGTTGGTGGAGGCCATGGCCAACCTGCCTCAGGTCTGCCACTACCTGGACATACCCCTCCAGCACAGCAGCGCGGCGGCCCTCCGCCGCATGCGCCGGCCCAGCGATATCGCCGAGGTGCGGCGGACGCTGGAGCGGCTGCGGACGGCGATGCCGGATATCGCGCTGCGCACGACCTTCCTGGTCGGGTTCCCGGGCGAGACGGAGGGGGAGTTCCAGGGGCTGCTGGACTTCATCCGCGAGGTGAGGTTCGACCACATCGGGGCGTTCCCCTTCTCCCCCCAGCCGGGCACCGAGGCCGCCCGCCTGCCCGACCAGGTGCCGGAGCGGGTGAAGCGGCGCCGCTACCGCGAGCTGATGGAGGCAGCCCAACAGATATCCTGGGAGCGGAACCGCGAGTGGGTAGGCAGGGAGATTACGGTGCTGGTGGAGTCGAAGCCGGGGAAGACGGGCCACGAGGGGCCTCTCTTTGCCGGACGCTCTTACCGAGACGCGCCGGAGGTCGACGGGATGGTAGTCTGCTCGGGGACGGCCACGCCGGGGGAGCTGCGACGGGTACGCATCACGCAGGCGCTCCCCTATGACCTGCTTGCCGCGCCCGCAGACTCCTCCGCCTTCTAGCAGGCTGCTGAAGAAGCCCCTCGACGCCTCGGCCACGTCGCACGTCCTTCCGCGGAAGGACGGCTCGCGGCCTGGTTCCGTTAATCTGGGGGGACACCCCCCAGACCCCCTGTCAGGGGGCTCTGCCCCCTGTACCCCCGCTCCTGCGAGTTTTTCAGCACCCTGCTAGGGCCGGCCGCTACAGCGCCTCCAGCAGCTCTACCTCGCAGTCCAAGACCTCGGCGTCGAGCCGGCTGCTGCGGATGAAGCCGGCTACCTTCGCCAGCGTATCGCCGGCGTGATGGCTGCTATTCGAGACGCAGCTTATGCCCAAAGAGGCGATCTGCCATTTGTCCTGGTTGTCTATCTCCGCGATGGAGACGTTGTATCGATTGCGGACGCGGGCTGTGATCGACTTGATAACCTGCCTCTTGCCCTTGAGCGAGGCGTTCTCGGGAAGGCGCAGGGTGATGCGACACGCTCCAACGGTCATGGCTCTGTCTCCTCGCCGCCGCCTTCTTCGGGAAGGGGCGGCAGGTCCTCCGATCGCTCCAGGCCGAAGTGCTCCAAGAAACGGACGGTCACGCCGAATAGGGCAGGCCGTCCGGGGCTGCCGGCCCTGCCCACCTCCTCAATGAGCTCCCGCGCCAGGAGGGTGGCCACGGGGGCGTCGGAGTTGACGCCGCGGACCGCCTCGATGCCGGCGCGGGTAACGGGCTGCTTGTAGGCGATGATGGCCAGCGTCTCCAGGGCGGCTGTGGAGAGACGCTGCTGATGGTCCATGTTGAGGAAGCTCTCCACGTAGCGGGCGGCCTCGGGGGCAGTCACAATCTGCACGAGGTCGCCGCTGCGCTGGAGGCGAAGGCCGCGCTGGCGGTACTCCTCCGCCAGGGATTCGAGCGCCGCCTCTATTTCCTCTGCCTTCGTGTGGAGACTGCGGGCCAGGACCTCTATCTCCACGGGGCCCTCCGCGACGAACAACAGGCTCTCCAGAACAGGCTGGAGCTTCTCAGGGGGTGGTTTACGTATCCTTGTCATCTCTTCACATCATCCGGGTTGAAATGATCTAGCCCTTCTCTGCCGGCGACTCTTCTGCGGGCGCTTCCGCCGCCGCTGCCTTCGGCTGTCGGGATAGCTTGACGGCTTCCTCTGCCTCCGCCGGGACAGGCCGGGGCGGCGTCCGCGGAGCCTTCTTGGCGCCGGAATGCGGTCGCTCGTAGTGGAGGCGGACCCGCGGCGGCCGGGAGAGCGCCACCTTCATCTGCTGGGCTAGAGCATCTTGCACCACCCGACAGGCTTCGTCGGCGACGGCGGCCACATCGGCCCCGGGGTCGACATGCAGGACCAGGCTGACGTCCACCGACTTCCCTTTGCCAACCACCTTCGCCCGGGCGCCGACGACATTGGCGACCTCAGCCAACAATTCCTCCAGCCGGCGCGCTATGGCATCGGTGGAGAGGACGGCCCTGCCCGCCTCGACCCCTCCTACCGCGACCGTCGCCGGGGCGGGCGGCGCAAGCTCGAGGAGGATGACGATCAGGGCGAGAAGGATGAGGATCGCCCCTCCGAACGTGACTACTAGCTTGGACGTGGTGTTGTCGTGGGCATCGACGTACTGCACGAGGTCGCCCATGCGGTCGATGCTCTCGGCGGTGGCCGCCCAGGCCAGCACGATGACGGCCAGCACCAGCAAGATGAAGACCAGGAAACCAAGGACGATGAATAAGCGATTCATCATCTCCTCCTAGCTCACGAGCTCTCCCCAGAACCCTCCGTCACGCCGTCCGCTGAGCCGCACGGGCAACAGACGATTGTCCAAAGGCTCAACGCCGGCTGTAAAGACCCTGATGTAGTTGTCGGTGAGGCCCTCCCAAACCGGGGCCGCCCCATTCTTGTCTTCTCTACTCCGCTCCCAGAGGACAGATATCACCTCGCCTTCAAAGCGACGCAGGAAGCGGTCGTGGAGCTGCTGCGCCAGCCCCAGCATCCGCTGGACGCGCGCCCGCTTGACCGCCTCCGGCACCTGCTCCGGCATCCTCGCGGCCAGGGTGCCGGGGCGGCGCGAATAGGGGAAGACGTGGAGGGCGGCGAACTCAACCTCCCGGCAGAAACGGTACGTCTCCTCGAACTCCGCCTCCGTCTCGCCGGGGAAGCCGACCAGCACGTCGGTTGTGATCGCCGCGTCCGGCAACGCCTCCCTTATCGCCGCCACGGCTTGACGGAACTGAGCGGCGGTGTAGCGGCGGCGCATGCGGGCGAGGACGGCGTCGCTGCCGCTCTGGAGGGCGATATGGAAATGGCGGCAGAGGCGCGAGTCCTCCCACAAGCGGAGGAGCCCCGGAGTAATGTCCGCCGGCTGCAACGATGAGAGGCGCAGCCGCGGCAGAGAGGTCTGAGCCAGCAGGCACTCGACGAGCTCCGCCAGGCCTCCCTCTTCACCGTTATCGCGGCCGTACGCCCCGAGCTGCGTGCCCGTCAGCACCACCTCCTGCACGCCATCGGCCTCCCGTTCCCGCACAGCGCTCAAGACTTCCGCCATGGCCACGCTGCGCTCGCGGCCGCGGGTCCGCGGCACGATGCAGAAGGCGCAGACCTCGTTGCAGCCCTCCTGGATCTTCACGAAGGAGCGGGTGCGCAGACGGCATGCCATCGCGGCGTCGGAGGAAGGGCTGTTGTCGAGAGGCCGGGGGTGCTGAACGCCATTGCCCAAGAGGTTGCCGACCAGCGCCGGTTTCCCGTCGTTGCCCAGGACGAGGTCGGCGCCGATACGGCGCAAGAGAGCGCCGTCGCTCTCAGCATAGCAGCCGGTGACGACTATGCGCGCCTGGGGAGAAAGGCGGCGGGCGAGACGCACGAGATGACGCGACTTGCGGCCGGCGATATGGGTTACCGCGCAGGTATTGATGACAACGGCATCGGCGGCGGCGGGAGCGTCCATGACCTGACAACCGGCGGCCGTGAGGTCGCGGGCAATCGTCTCCGATTCCGCCTGGTTCAGCTTGCAGCCGAGGGTCAGGAGGGCAACACGACGAATGGGGCCAGGTGACTGGAGTTCGCTCACTGCGCCTGCCGGATGCCGGTTGGTGTGGTCGTCGCATCGATCATACCCTATCGAAGGGGTATGTCAACGCGGCCCCCCGGCGACAGGGGCGCGGTCTTCCCCCTCAGGACCCGACCCCTACGTGCGGCGAGCTACCCGCAGCGAGTGAACCCGCAGATGGGGCAACAGACACAGCCCTCGCCGTGAACGAGAGGCCCTCCGCAGTCAGGGCAGCGATGGTTGGAGTATGCCATCTCTCTTTGCCTCCCTTCATATAGTACATCTGTTCTTGTACTATTGATAGTAACAGCACGGATGTTCTTTGTCAAGGGGTAGCGCATCGATTGTTGCTGGTAGAGGGCGCGAAGGCTATCATTGCCACGCTAAAGACGGGAGGGCCTATTCAACAGATGCGAGTCCTCGTGAGCCCCCAGGAGTTCAAGGGCAGCCTCACCGCTAGGGAGGCCGCCGAGGCTATCGCGGAAGGCCTGCGCCGCGCCCTTCCCGACGCCGAACTGGACATCGTGCCCATGGCCGACGGCGGCCCCGGCATTGTGCAGGCGATCCTGTCGGCGAGAGCCGGGCACGAGGCGACGTGTCAGGCGCAAGACCCGCTGGGGCGCCCCGTAACCGCGGTCTGGGGGCTCCTCGAGGAAGGGCCAGCGGCGGTCATAGAGATGGCCGCCGCCTCGGGCCTGGTGCTCCTCAAGAGCGAGGAACGCGACCCCCGCCGGACGAGCACCTACGGGACGGGACAGATCATCCAGGCAGCGCTCGATGCCGGCTGCCGGCGGCTCATCATCGGAGTGGGCGGCAGCGCCACCAACGACGGCGGCGCCGGCATGGCGCAGGCGCTGGGGGCGCGACTGCTGGACGAGAAGGGAAGAGATCTGCCCCCGGGGGGCGCCGCGCTGCGCCAACTCGACCGCATCGATGTCTCGGGCTTAGACCCACGGATAGCCGATAGCCACGTCCTGGTCGCCTCCGATGTCACCAACCCCCTCTGCGGGCCCCTGGGCGCCTCTATGGTCTATGGGCCTCAGAAGGGGGCGACGCCGGAGATGATCGAGGAGCTAGACGCCGCCCTCGCCCACTACGCGCAGGTGATCCGGAGGGATTGGGGGGTCGATATCATCTCGCTGCCCGGCGCGGGCGCGGCTGGCGGCACAGCCGGGGGGCTCGTTGCCTTCCTGAATGCCGAGATACGCCCCGGCGCCGAGTTGGTGGCACAGACCGTCGGCCTGAAGGAGCAGCTGCGAAGGGCGGATATCGTATTCACGGGAGAGGGGCGTCTCGATGCCCAGACGCCCTTCGGCAAGACGGTGGCTACGGTGGCTCGCCTGGCAAAAGAGCAGGGCCGCCCGGTGGTCGCCCTGGCAGGCAGCATCGATGAAGGCTATCCGGCTCTGCGGAGGGAGGGCATCGACGCGGCGCTGGCGATCACCCCCGGCCCCCTGTCGCTGGCGGAGGCGCAGGCGGACGCGGCGCGGCTGCTGGCGGATGCCGCCGAGCAAGCGGCGCGGCTGCTCCTCACCGGCCGGTCTCTTCCCCGTTGATCAGGGATCGGGGCCCGTACCTTCAGCCACCGCCTCCTCTTCCTCGCCCCGGGGGTAATTCAGCAGCACCAGTATGAGGAAGGCGACGGCCACGGCCAGCGGCAAGACCATGCTCCCCAGACCGAAGTCGTCGGCTGCCAGGTGAAAGACGGCCGTACAGATGGCCACCAGCTGCTCGATAACCGCCAGCCAGAGGACAGCGCGATGACGGAGGGGGTCCCGTAGGGCATACAGGTAGACCACGGCTGGGACGACAAGGGCGCCGCTGAGCGCTCTGGCGGCCAAGACGCCCTTCAGCTCCCCATCTATCCGGAAAGCGAAGCTGTCAGCGTAGAGCTGCACGAAGAACCCCAGAATATCCCATGCCGCCATCAACAGCAGAATGAGGCGCAGCCGCTTGCCGATGCTGAGCCTTTGCTGATGCTCCAACTTCTCTTCCCTCCCCGCAGCAGGCTGCCGAAAAAGCCCCTCGACGCCTCGGCCACGTCGCACGCCGCCTTCGGCGACGGCTCGCGGCCTGGTTTTCTGAATCTGGGGGGACACCCCCCAGACCCCCTGTCAGGGGGCTCTGCCCCCTGTACCCCCGCTCATGCGAGTTATTATGCAACCGGCTAGAGAAGACCGGACCGGTTGGAGGTTATTCTATCACGGAGCGCAAGCAAGACGGCCAGCGTCCTGAGGACCGGAGTACGTGGGGGCGATGGAAAGCGCCGGGGAAAAGCCGCCACTTCAGCCGATGCCCAGGTCCTCCACCGACTGCTCCGACATCCCGAAGAAGTGCGCTACCTCATGGAGCACGGTCTTCCGCACCTCCTCCATGAGCTCCGACTCGTCCGGGAAGTCTGTCTCCAGCGGCTCCTGGAAGATAGTGATCTTGTCAGGCGGCACCAGACCGTAGCTGCCGTTCCGCTCAACCAGCGGCACGCCGTCATAGAGCCCATAGAGCCGGTCGCCCCGGCGTGCGTCGGCGAAGCGACGGTCGGCGGGGCCGGGACGGCGCTTTATGACGATGTCAACGTTCGTCAGATGCTCACGAAAGGGGGCAGGGATCTCCGATAGCGCCCGAAACACCAAGCGAGCAAAGCGTCGAGATGTCACCGGTCATTCCTCCAGTAAACCGAGTGTCGATGAGCGTGAGTCCGAGGGGATTCCAGAAGAGGTTAGGGAAGCAAAGTCTCACGACCGCCGCGGCTGATCCTGGCTGTAACACTCCCACAGCGCCTGGTAGCCCTTGCCCACGATGGCGCTCCTGATCTCCTCCTTCTCCTGCAGCAGGAGCTCACGGAACACCTCTTCGCACTGCTGGGCAGCACCGGGATGGTCAGAGTCGATGATCCGCTTTGCAACCGATTGCCACACGCCGCAGGTGACCAGACTTTGGATGTGTTTGGGCCACCATATAGCGCAGATCTTTTCGGGGAGACGGAAGCGAGGACGGAGCTGCTTGAGATTGCGAAAACGTTCCTCCGGGGACTTGACGGCCGGCACCAGCTTGAGGAGCGGGCCGTCGACGGCGCTGCAACGATTGTCGATGAGGAGACGCTGACCGATCACCACGAACCGGAAGGTGACAACCTCCGCCGTCTCGACCGTCCGCAGGATTTCACCGACGTTCAGCTCATAGTCGTTGTCCATGGCCCCTCAGCAGAACACCCGCGCGAACGTCAAGCGCCCTATCGGCGACATCTTCCGATGCAGGGAAGTCCACCGCACCCTTGTTATTGATTGTATCATCTGCGCACCCCGAGCTCAAGGCAGGGGCTCCGGCGAGGGGCAGCGCCGGCGGTTGACAGCAAAGCCGGCATTCGCTAAAGGTGACGAGAAACGCCGAGGAGGGCCCGCCGTCTCGGCCTTTCGAAGAGAACGAGGGTATCCGAGTGCGCAGGAGACCGATCAGGGCGGCGAGGGTGACCGCTTGGGCCATACCCTTCCTGATCGCATTCCTTCTCGCGGCCTGCGGCGGAAACGGGAACCAGGACCAAGGGGCCGGCGACACTCCCTCGCCAGCACCACGAGATGTGCAGAAGGGCCCACCCCGGTCGTTTGAACTAGGCCTCAGCTCTTTCCCGACCGAACCCACGGAGGCGAGCTACAAAAAGGCCTTCATCCTTGCCGGCCAGGTCGGCGAGCTGATCCTGATCCAGCGGGCGCCGCCCTGGCAGGAGTTCGTCAGCGGCGGGGCGCTCTCCAAGAATACCCAAGACACGACGCAGGAGGAGAAGCGTCTGGCGGAGGAGAACAGGCTGGGAATCTTCTTCGGGGTGGACCCAACCGACTCCGCCGACCGGGGCCGCCTGCAGGGGCTGCCGGAGAATCTGGCAGGCAAGAGTTTCGCCGACAAGGAGGTGCGGGACGCCTTCATCGCCTACGTCAAGTATGTCGCGCTCAACTACAAACCGCAGCTCTTGGCGCTGGGCGTCGAGATAAACATGTACTATGAGCAGCAGCCGGATGACTTCGAAAACTTCGTGAGCCTCTACTTCGAGGCCTATGACACCGTCAAGGACATATCGCCCGACACCCTGGTCTTCCCCACCTTCCAGCTCGAAGCGATGCAGAACCTCCTTTCCCCGGACAGCGACTCGGCCCCGGAATGGTCTCTGCTCCAGAGGTTCGAGCCCAAGCTGGACCTCGTCGCCGTGAGCACCTACCCCAGCTTCGTATTCGACAGCCCCGACGGCATCCCCAGCGACTACTTCAGCCAGATCAAGAGCTATACCTCAAAGCCCATAGCTATCGCCAGCGCCGGCTATTCCTCCGGCCCGGGGCGCGACGGGCTGAACGAGGGGACGGAGGCGAACCAAGCAGCGTTCGTCCGCCGCCTGCTGCTGGAGGCGGACGGCCTGGACATGTCCTTCGTGGTCTGGCTGACGGGGTGCGACCCTACCGTCCCCGCCGACCCGCCCTTCGACCTCTATGCCCACACAGGCCTCTGCCGCCCCGACGGCAGCCCCAAGCCGGCGTGGCAGGATTGGGCGCAGCAAGCGGCCCGCCCGCTAGAGGTGAAGAACCCCGACGAATAGCGCGGTCTAGTTGTAGACGAGGTCCCGCTCCAGCAGCGCCCGCGCGATGATGACGCGGTGGATCTGGCTCGTCCCCTCCACGATCATGAGCTGCCGCGCATCGCGGTAGTGGCGCTCGAGGGGATGGTCGCGCACGTACCCCTGCGCGCCCAGCACCTGCAGGGCGTCGGAGGAGACCCTCACCGCCATCTCTGTCGCGAAGGCCTTGGCTATCGACAGCATATGAGCGTCTTCGCGCTGGAACCGCCCCTGGTCCACCAGCCAAGCCGCCTGATAGGTCAGCAGCCGCGCCGCCTCCACCTGGATCGCCATATCGGCGAACAGGAACTGAATGGCCTGAAGCTCCGTGATCGGTCCCCCAAAGGCCTCTCTCTGGCGGGCGAAGTCGAGGGCATAGGAGAGGGCGCCCTCTGCCAGGCCGACGCCGCGGGCCGCCACGATCGGCCGGATGCTGTTCAGGGTATTCATAACCGTGCGGAACCCCTGGTTCTCCTTTCCACCCAGGAGGTTCGCCGCCGGCACCCGGCAGTCCTGGAACGCCAACAGGGCGGTAGCGACGCCCCGGACCCCCATCTTCTGATCCAGCCGGGCGACGGAGAAGCCGGGGGCGTCGGTAGGGACGATGAACCCCGAAACACCCCGGGAACCCGCCGCCGGGTCGGTCTTGACGAATATGGAGACGTAGTCGGCGACGGCGCCGCCGGAGATGAAGGCCTTCTCACCGTTCACCACGTACTCGTCGCCGTCACGGACGGCGCGGGCCTGGATGGCGGCGGCGTCGGAGCCGGCGTTGGGCTCGGTGAGGCCGAAGGCCGCCTTCATCTCGCCCTGCGCAACGGGAGGGAGAAATCTTCGCTGCTGCTCCTCCGTCCCTCCCAGGACAATGGGCTGCGTGGGAAGGGCAGAGAGGAGAAGGATCAGCCCCGAGGAGCAGCAGTACTTCGCCACCTCCTCGACCGCTAGAGCCAGGGCGAGAAAGCCGGCGCCGCTCCCGCCATACTTAGTGGGGATGGTCAGGCCCAGCAGGCCGGCGTCCCGGAAGAGTTGGAATATGTCGTGAGGATACTCCTCCTTCTCATCGATCGCGGCCGCCCGCGGGGCGACACGCTCCCGCGCGATGCGCCGCGCCGTATCCCGGATCAATCTGTGCTCTTCGGAAAGCTGGAAGTCCATACGGAGTACTCCTCTCTCGGGGGAATGAGGCCGCCGGCGCGTCGATGAGACGCTGCGGCGGCGCCACCCTAGCTTGACGCTCAGCGATGTCCACTCCTAAAATAGACTGACAACCGCATACAGTAAACGCTCTTATCAAGAGTGGTGGAGGGCCCGGCCCGACGAAGCCCGGCAACCAGTCTGGGGAGTCCAGCAAGAGCCGCTTCTCCCTCGACATGGTGCCAAGTCCGACCCTCGTAACAGAGGGAAAGATGAGAGTGGTTTCGCAGAACTTCTCACACCACGAGGAGTTTTTTGTTGCCCCCCATCAGAGAGAACACGCGAGAGAAGCAAGAACATGATCGGATGGTCTGGCTACCTAATCGACGACCCGACTGACTGGCTGCTGGAAGAGGACAACCCCTCCGTCCGCTACCTCACGCTGCGCACGATCATGGAGCAGCCGGAGGAGCATCCGGAGACGGTAGCGGCCAAGCAGTCCATCATGGGCTCCGGGCCGGCGCCGGCTATCCTCGCCGCCCAGCACGAGGACGGCTACTGGGTCAAGCCGGGGACGGGCTACTCACCCAAGTACCAGGGGACAATCTGGCAGCTTATGTTCCTGGCCCAACTCGGCGCCGACGGCTCCGACGGGCGGGTGGGGAAGGCCTGCGAGTATGTCCTCGCTCACAGCAGGGACAAGAACGGCGCTTTCTCAGTGACAGGCGTACCGAGCGCCGCCATCGAGTGCCTCAACGGCAACCTGATCCACGCCTTCTATCGCCTCGGCTGGGGCGGGGACGAACGGGTGCAGCAGGCCGTGCAGCAGCTCTGCGCATTGATCTCGCGCCGTCACTTCCAGTGCCCGGCAAACTACAAGCTCCCCTGCGCCTGGGGAGCCGTCAAGGCTCTCCTCGGCTTCTCCGCCATCCCGAAGGAGGAGCGAACCAGCGAGGTGAAGGCCGCGATCGACGAGGGGGCCGACCTTCTCCTCAGTCGCAACCTTGCCATCGCCGACTACCCGTACCGGGAGCGGATCAACTCGAACTGGTTCAAATTCGGCTTCCCGCTGAGCTACGGCAGCAACGTCCTGGAGGCGCTCCAGGTCCTGGCGGAGCTGGGCTACGGGGCCAAGCCGGCGCTGACGGACGCTTTAAAGCTCACTCTCTCCAAGCAGGACGGCCTCGGGCGCTGGAGGATGGAGTCGAGCCTCAACGGGAAGATGTGGGCCGACATCGAGGCGAAGGGGAAGCCCAGCAAGTGGGTGACTCTGCAGGCTGTTCAGATGCTCAAACGGGTCTTCGGGGGAGACTAGGAAATGGCACAGGCAGAGCTGGCCATCATCGGCGGGAGCGGCTTCTATCAGATGGAGGGCCTGAGCGACCGGCAGGAGGTCCGCTGCCGGACACCCTTCGGCGACCCCAGCGACGTCATCGTCCTGGGCACCCTCGGCGGCCGGCGCGTCGCCTTCCTCCACCGTCACGGCATCGGGCACCGGCTCCTGCCCAGCGAGGTGCCCAGCCAGGCCAACATCTACGCCCTCAAGACGCTGGGCGTCGAGCGAATAGTAGCGATCAACGCCGTGGGCAGTCTGCGTAAGCAGATCGCGCCGCGCGACCTGGCAGTGCCGGACCAGCTCATCGACCAGACCAGAGGCCGCGCCGGCACCTTCTTTGGACGGGGCCTGGTGGCCCACATCTCATTCGCCGACCCGTTTTGCCCGGTGCTGAGGCAGGTGCTGCTGGAGTGCGCTCGCAAGGCCGGGGCGACGGTGCACCCGAAGGGCACCTGCGTCGTCATGGAGGGGCCCCAGTTCTCCACGAAGGCGGAGTCGAACCTCTACCGTTCCCAGGGTGCCGACCTCGTCGGCATGACCAGCCTGCCCGAGGCGAAGCTGGCCCGCGAGGCGGAGATCTGCTACGCGAGCCTATGCTGCGTCACCGACTACGACGTCTGGCACGAGTCCTACGGCACGGTGAGCGCGGAGATGATCCTGGCCAATCTCGCCCTGAACTCGAAGACGGCAGAAAAGGTTGTGGCCCTCGCCGCGCAAGGGCTGCCCCGAGGGCGCGACTGCGCCTGTGGTGGGGCCCTCAGCGACGCCCTGGTAACGCCGCCCCACCTGGTGCCGGCGGAGATCAAGAAGGAACTCGCTCCCATAGTCGGAAAGTACATGCCTTCTCCGAGCGGCGGGGGTAACGATGGTTGAGAGGACGCCGACCGGCTTGGCCACGAAAGCGGGGGGCAAGGATAGCTACTTGATCCAGCCGCTGCGGGACCGCGAGCGGATCCATCTTCTGCTGGAAGCGGAGCGGGCCTACGCCGCCTATGCCCTCGCCCAGTTGGAGCCTGATCTGTTCGCTCAA
>Ga0315294_10006977_pt1 | contig 12403 bp, 6 predicted proteins | sample YL17G13_40_MG_FD_203626 | JGI IMG/M metagenome (GOLD analysis project Ga0315294, IMG submission 203626) | Sediment microbial communities from Yellowstone Lake, YNP, Wyoming, USA - YL17G13_40 | ecosystem: Environmental > Aquatic > Freshwater > Lake > Sediment | place: USA: Wyoming | collected...
GGGCGGTTCGCGAACCGCCCCTACAGATCCATGATCACGATTAGCTGTTGGCTATTTTCTGACTGCCGATCGCCAGAAGGTAGTTTTTTATCCGAATGGCTCCGGTGATGGAAGAGGAATCATCCAGAACCAGGATCGGGAGCTGGGTCTCGGCCACCGAGACCAGCTCATGCCAGGCCAGGTGGGCCAGGGAGTCGGGGTTGTCCGGACCCAGGACTTCCTCCGCGATCCCCAGCTTTTTCAAGTCCACGGTCTTCTTCACGTAAGCGCACTTTTCGCAGCCGGTTTTGGTAAAGAGCGTCACTTCCTCCACCTCCATTCAGAATTTATCGGGACGCAGATAAAAATTTAAAACCAAGGGAAAAACCAAGAATTTATTGGACACAGATAAACACAGATAAACACAGATGAACACAGATAAGAATAAAGGCTAAAATTCAAAGAATTTTTATCATTTCCTAAATCTAAATCTGTACTACTGTAGTGTAAAATCTTTAAATTTTGTTAAGCGTTTTTCATGAATCCTTTTCTGTGTTTATCTGTGTTCATCTGTGTCCAATAAAATTTTTTTGGTTGCGGCGCAGCCGCGCTAAGTTTATCTGTGTCATCTGTGTCCAATTCAAAAGTCTTTAAGCCGGCAGGGCCGTCGCGCCGGCCGGAGCGGGGGCGGTGAAATATTCTCCGTTGCGGTGCCGGTCCCGGAGTTCGCCGAGCTTCCCCTTGTTCCAGCTGGAGATCTTGGTAAAGTAACCGGTAATCCGGGTGATCCCCTCTACCTCGGTCGAGCCGCAGTAGGGACACTGCGGGCTCAGGCCGCGGGCGGTTCGCCCGCAAGTGGTGCAGGTGGTAAACTCGGGAGAAAAAGCGATCTGGTCATTCTGCGACTGGCGGAACACCTTGATCACGAAATTGGCCAGCGATTCCTTCGAGGGGCGGCTTTCCCCCAGCCAGATATGGGTCAGAGAGCCGGCTTCGATCAGGGGATGGAAGAGGCCTTCCTTGCGGACCCGATCGATGGGGTTCAGGAGCGTTCCCACGTTGAGATAGGTGGAGTTGGTGTAGTATACCTCTCCCCGGGAGACATCCCCTTTCACCACCTTGCCGGAGAAAGGGGAATAGTCCCTTAGATCCAGCTTGGCAAACCGGTAGGCGGTGCTCTCCGCCGGGGTCTGTTCCAGCACAAAGCGCAGGTTGTACTTCTGGCTCGCCTTCCCCGCCAGGAGCTTCATGTAGGCGATCACCTTCAGGCCGAACCTCAGGGCCTCGTCCGATTCGTGCAGCTGTTCTCCCCGGTGGACCTGGACCATTTCGTTCAGGCCGACCATGCCGACGAGGAAGGTGGCCCGGTGCATGCGCAGGTAGGGCTGGCCGTCCTTCTTCATGGTGAGCAGGGCCAGGGGGCCGGTGTCTCCCAGGGCGAGGAGGCGTTCCAGAAAATCCTTCTTCTGCAGGTGGGCCCGCACGGCCACATTGAAGGCTTCGTTGATCTTGGCGAAGAGCCGGGTGTCGTCCCCGCCGCACTGGTAGGCGATCCGGGGAAGGTTGAGGGTCACGTTCTGGAGGGCGCTGTAGCGCATTCGCCAGGGATAATGGGCGTCATCCAGGTCGGATTTTTCCAGCTTGAAACTCAGCCGGCAGCACTCGGAAATCTTGGCCGTGTTGCCCCGGTCGAAGACGAAGTAGGTATTGCCCCTTTCGGCGGCCACGTCGCAGATGTGGTGGAGGAAGTCCATATGGCCCGGGCTCTGGAAGAATTTCTCGGTGATGTGCACCAGGGGCTTGGGGAAGAAGAAGGGCCGGCCCACGGCGTCGCCCTCCCGGAAGACATCGAAGAGAGACCAGACGAACCTCTGGGACTGCTCCAGGTATTCCCCGTAGGTCTTGCCGGTGAACTCCCCGCCGGGCCCGATGGCCATGACTCCCTCGAAGTGCTTGGGGACCTCCCAGTAGAGGTTGATATCGGTGAAGATGGCCTGCCCGCCCCGGGCCACGGCCTGCTGGGAGAATTCGTAGATGAGCATCTGGGCCAGTTGCTTCACCTCCCGGTCGCTTAACCCCTCGAGGTAGGGGGCGAAGAAAAGGTTGACCGAGTCCCACCCGATGGCCCCGGCGAAGTTGCTCTGGAGGGCCGCGGCAAATTTGACCATGTGGGCCAGGAGGACTTCCGGATGCTTGGCGGGCTTGGCCATGGAGAGGGAATTGGGCAGGCTGAGACCGAACTTCTTGATGTATTCCAAAGACTGGCCCGAACAGTACGGGCGGTCGATGAATCCCAGGTCATGGAGATGAAGATCGCCCCGCATGTGGGCGTCGCCCACCTCCTGGGAAAAGACGTTCAGGAGGGCGTATTCCTTCTTGATCCGCTCCGCCAGGGTCAGGTTGGTCGCTTCCGGGCCATGGGGGACGTTGGCGTTTTCCCGGTTGGGATGGAGGATGAGCTGGTCCACATCGTAGAGGGGAACCCCCAGGCGGGTGTGCATTTTCCGGACTTCCTCCAGCCCGTACTCGATGAGCTTGGTATCCACCAGTTCCCGGATGAGGGGCGCGGTGACCAGGGAGATTTTGGAGGCGATGATGAATTCCTCCACTTCGCGGCTGACGCGCTCGGCGGTGTCCCGGTCGATGGTGGTTTCCCGCATAAGGGCCTCGACGATCCGCTGCCGGTTCCAGTCGGAGAGGGTCTCGGCGGAGGTGCGGACGAAAAGAGCCATGTCCGTGGTTTCATTATTGACCTTCCCGGTTTCGCCGGAAGTGGCCCGGGGAGAAAGGGGCTTTTCCGTTCCTCCGTTCGTGGGAGAGTGTATTTTCGAGGATTCACCAAGAGTGTCTATAGAGGGTTCAGATGATTCAGCTCCGCCCTGACGAACCTGAGAGTTCCCTACCTCCATTCCCGCCCTCCTTCTATATGGAATATTTTTTTAAAAATAATTTTAATCTGCTAAGTACGTTTCTTTGAGAAAATGCTTTAAAGAGCGAGTCGGGTTTAAAGACCAGCAATGCAGCGAAGTTAAAGCAACGTGGGGAAATATGTTGTATACATGAAATTATTAACCACTATATATAGTGGTTGTCAAGAAAAAATTTGGAACCAGCCGAAAAATAATTGTAATACATTTAAATCATTACGATTTTTATTTTTCCCGAGAATATTCCGGGATGATTGACCAAACATATGGGGGGCGGGAGAATGGTTGCCCCCTACATATAGGCGTTGAGCCTCAAGCTAAAACTGGCATATTGGCAAGTAGAATCCAGGTAACACTTTAGCTCTTTGAAAAAGGGCAGCTATTCGCCTTCTGAAAGAATCTCCCAGAAATCCCCCCTGCCCCCCTTTGCAAAGGGGGGTGGGGGGGGATTTCAGCGATGGCCTTCCCCATCGTTATCACTCGGCAAAATTTGGATATCTGGCAAGGTAAGGGTATGGAAAACCTGGCCCCCTGATTTCACCGAGTTGGCAGATTTATCCTTCCCCGCGATGGGGTTTAATTTTCAAACGCCTAAATTGATACGAATCCAGAATGTAGGGGCGGTTCGCGAACCGCCCCTACGCCGGGGTGCCGGTAGGGGTAACTTTCCTGCTCACCGTTTCGGAATACGGATGGGGTCTGCGAATCAGGAAATGGGAGGCGAAGAAAAACCCCCCTCGGAATTGAGAAGGCGCCGACTCCAAGGGGGGCCCATGCGGATGAGAGACGCGCAGCTAAAGGGTTTGGGCGATTTTTACGGTCAGATCACCCAGTAAATTCGTGTAACTCCCGAGCTCGTTGTCATACCAACCGTAGACGACCGCCTGGGTTACCGGGATGTCGGCCATGCATTTCCCCTCATTGGATTTCAAATCAACTCCTTTGAGCTGGGGGATTTTAGCCAGGTCGATGCAGATGGAGGCGGTCCGGGTATGGTTCTCCGACCCTTCGATGATGGCCGCCGCCCGCGGGTTTCCGATGATGTCCGAGGAGACGTTCTGCCGCTCGCTGTAAAGGAGATAATCCTTCATATAGCCCTCGGAGGCTTTCGCGTAAATCTGATTGATCAGCTCCCGTTTGATGGGGTTCCGCAGGCTCTCGTCCTCCAGGGTCACGACCAGAACGATCAGGGATCCGGTGCTGGTGGGAATCCGCACGGATTCGGCGATGAAACCGATGCGTTTCATCTCCGGGATGACCAGGGCCAAGGCCTTGGCCGCTCCGGTCGAGGTGAGGATGATGTTGTTCAGGATGGAGCGGTTCTTGCGCAAGTCCGTCGATTTGGCATCGGGCAACCGGTCCAGCACTTCCTGCGACCCGGTGGCGGCGTGCACCGTGACCATGGAGGCGGTGAGGATCTTGTCCGCGCCGAAATAATCCAGGAGAGGCTTGACCATAAAGGCCAGGCAGGTGGTGGTGCAGGAAGCCCCGGAAATCATCCGGTGCTTCTGGGGGTCGAAATGGTCGTCATTGATCCCCATCACCACCGTGACCGCGTCGGCGGGCATCTTGAGGGCCTTGTCCTTGATCTTAAAGGGGGCCGAGGCGATCACCTTCTGCGCCCCGGCCTGCAGGTGGCCCTGAAGGGAGCCTTTCTTGTCTTCCGGAAGAGCCGTGGGGTCCAGGAACTTTCCCGTCGTGTCCACCACCAGACGAACCCCCAGGTTTTGCCAGGGAAGGTCTTTGGGGTTGCGGTCCCTCCGGAGGATGGACACCGGAATCCCGTTGACTTCCAGGGTCCCGTGCTCCTCGTTCAGGTTCTCGATCACCCGCCCCCCCCTGTGCCCGTAGAGAAACTGGTTCAGATGGCCGTAGGTGCTGTCCCGCTCGATATAATCGACCACATCCTGCAGCCCTCTGCCCACCTCCCGGCCGATGTTCACCACGAGTTCGGAAAAGGATCCCCTGGCCACATGGTGCCAGAGGGTGAGTTTTCCGATTCGCCCGAGGCCGTTGATCCCCAGTTTCATGGGCAGTTCTTCCCCGCCCTGCGCCGGGCCCTTCCCTTGCCGTGGATCGTTGGTCATCTTTGCACCTCCCCGAAATGAATGGTTTCGTGAATTGGTGCTTGTTTGAGATTTGGTATTTGGAATTTGGGATTTGCGATCCCCCTGGTATCGGGAGCCGTATCTACAGGATACCTCCCGGCTCCCAAGGGGAAAAATTACAAAATATTATGATAGGGTTCTCCTTCGTCTTTGACCTCGTGCTTTCCGAGGTAAACCAGGCCCTTTCGGCCATCCAGGCTGATCCAGTCCCCCCGCTGGAGGCTGATGCGGTTGATATGACAGCGCCCCTCATTCTCCAGGACCGACATGGTGTGGCACCCCACCACGGCCGTCCGGTCCAGCTCGAAGGCCACGATGGCCGCATGGGAAGTCTGCCCCCCCTTGGCGGTCAGCAGGCCTTCGGCCAGGGAGATTTCCCGGACATCCTCGGGAACCGTGTCCGAACGGATCAGGACCAGCGGGGTGTCCGGTTCGTCCCGGCGGAACCGCAGGATGTCTTCCAGAGTGAAGACGATCCTTCCCGAGAGGGCTCCGCCGCTTACCCCGATGCCTTTGCCGATAAAGGCCTCCTCCAGGTCCGCGGAGGGAGAGAAGACCTCGAACCTTTCCCGCTTGGCCGAAACCATGTCCCGGGTCTGAAGGATGTACAGGCCCGTGGCATCGGGGTTTTCATAGGTAAACTCGATCTCCTGGGGGTTCCACTTCCGGTCATAAACCAGGGTTTTGGAGATGGAGAAGAGCTGCTTGTAAATCTCCGGAAAGTCTTCCTCCAGGGAAAGGTCCCCCTCTCCGCCGGCCGTTTCCCGCTGTTCCTTCGAGATGGGATAGGTGGTGACCAGCCCTCCCACGATGTCTTCCCCCTGGTTGCCGGGGGTGAAGTCTCCCCAGAGGGCGACCCGCCGGATCTTGCGGTAGGGACGGGCGGTGAAGAGGACGCCGCTGCCCGAGTAGAGGCTGAGATTGCCGAAGATCATGGCCTGGACGATCACCGCGGTTCCCCAGTAGTCCGAGATGCCCATGATCTGTCGGTACTGCCGGGCGTTGTTGGAGTCCCAGGAACGCAGCACCTGCTGGATGGCCACGTTAAGCTGGGCCCAGGGGTCTTCGTAGATGGTGATATGCCTCTCGGACACCGCGGCGCGGTAGGCGAGGGCCAGCTCTTTCATCTCTTCGCCGGTGAACTGCCTCTTCTTATCCACGTGGTAGCGGGCCTTGAACTTGCGCATGACCTCGCTGAAGGCTTCCCGCGGCACGCCGAAAGACATGCCCCAGGACTGGAGGAACCGCCGGTAGTTGTCCCAGGCAAACCAGACCTCGCCGGTCGATCGGGCCATGCTCTCCACGATCTCCTCGTTGATCCCCACATTGAGGAGGGTGGCCATCATTCCCGGCATGGAGATGGTGGCCCCGCTGCGCACCGCCAGGAGCTGGGGGCGCCGGGTGCTGCCGAACTCGTTTCCGGTCATCTTTTCGACCTGCTGGATGCCCGCGCGGATCTCCCGTTCGAAATGGTCCCGGGCATACTTGTACCGGTCGAGGATCCGCTGGCAGCGGAAGACCTCGGTGGTGACGATGAACCCCGGGGGGACGCGGGTCCCCTCGGAGGCCAGGACCGCCAGGTTGTATCCTTTTCCCCCCAGGTGGATCAGGTCGTTGGTCAGGGGATTGGGGTTATGGATGAAGCAGGTGACCTTCTTGGCGTCGTAGGTCATCAGCAGGTCCAGGTCCGTTTCGCTCAGGGTCTCCCTCTGCTCGGTGAGGATCTGATGGATGCGGGTCAGGAAATTATCCAGATACTGGAGCCCGAAGGTGGTGGAGACCAGGTCCCGGAGAAATCGCTCGCTGATCTGGTGGATGAACTCGTTGGGGCCCAGCTCTTCGGCGGAGGGGGGGAGGAATTTTGCCTGGATGCTCTCCCGTCCCATCTGCCGGAGGAGGTTGGAGAGGTTGTTCTTGTGGGCGTTGAGGTAATAGACCGACAGGATGTCCTTGACCGCTTCGGAGAAGCCCCGGAAGATGTCCAGGTACTGGGTGAAGGCGAACCGCTTGATGTCCAGGGATTTCTCCAGGAGCCGGAGCTGGGTTTCCAGCCCGTGGGAGGAGATGCCGTCCAGCTGCATGGCCCGGAAGAAATAGTGGATGACCCGGATGATCTGAAAAAAGGTGGCCCGGGTGATGAAGGAAAGGTCGAGGGAGTCGATGAGCCTTTCAAAGTAGATGTTGGCCAGGTTTTCCAGACGGAAGGTCAACCCCAGGGCGTCGAACTTTTTCTCCCGGTACCGGCCGTACATGGAGGGAATGTCCACGGCGATGTGCCGCTTGCGGTAAATGTCTTCCCGCGCTTCGAACCGTTCGGCCGAGGTGATGACCTCCTTCAATCCCTCCAGGTAGGTCAGGATCGCTTCCAGGCACTCCAGGGTGTCGTTCCGGTCCAGGACCTTCTGGAGCTCGTCCAGTCCCTCGAAGCCCCAGCGGGAGGCCTGCTGGAGGTGGTACCGGATCTCCTGGAAGCCGAGGTGATACTTCTGGTTGATCAGCCGGTAGATTTCGATCAGCAGATCCACCCGCTTTTTCTCCCCCTCGGAGAGGCGGGGAAGGGAGGCAAGGATCTCCTCGATCTCCGGGTCGCTCAGCCCCAGCAGGTCTTCTTCCTTCTGGAGGCCCTTCCGGTCAAAGATCTCCCCCAGGATCGCGTGCACCTCGTCGATGAAAGGACCCTCGGTCTTCAGGTTCTGGAACACTTCCGGGGGGAGGAACTGCCGGAGGCCGCTTTTGTCCTTCTGGACCCAGAAGCGGAAGATCTCCCGGATGAAGTCTTCGATGAGATTGCTGCTCTCCACGTGGCTCTGCTTGCGCAGGAAATGGATGAGAATGTCCTTGCGGTTGCGGAGCTCGTCGATGTCGGTGGTCACGTCCCGCAGCTGCCCCTCGGCGCCGATTTCGTTGAAATAGACGGGAAGGGCCTTGGTGAGCTGCTTGACCAGGTTATAGACCGGCTCGGTGTCGGAGTTCAACAGCTTGGTGATTTCTTTCTGGAAGAGATCCGTGTCCTTGATGCAAGTCCCGCCCAGCCTCAGGTTGATGATGAGGGCGGAAAGGAGGGTGCTGCACCATTTGGGGTTGCGGGAGATGATGTCCAGCCAGACCCGCACGTTGAGAACGTGGCAGGGATTGCTGATGATCTCCCAGTTGGCGTTCACCCCCCGATACCCCGGGTACTGAAAACCGAAGCGAAGGACCTGGTCCAGGAAGGTCTCCACCAGGGGGCTGTACTCCCGGTTGAAGACCTCGGCCCCGATGGCCTGGATGCACTGGAGGGCGGTCTGGGGATAGTTCTCCACGTTTGATTTGAGGAGGGAAAAGGTCTTGATCAGGACCTCTCCCATCCGTTCGGGGGATTCCTTCCCGAGCAGGGCCACCAGGGTGTGGTTGATCTCCCGCAGGATCTCCTCGTGGATGTCCCTGAGGCCCGGAATCTCCATGATCTTGAAGAGGGAGAGGATCTTCCAGTTCCCGGCCAGAGGTTCCCCGTCGCCCTCGAAGGAGGCGGCCAGGCGGTGAGGAACTTCCTTGTAGGCCCGGACGATCTCCAGGTACCCGGGCAGTTCCAGAAGATTCCGCAGCGTTTCCCCCGAGCCGTCCCGGGAGGAGAGCTGATCCAGATGGGCCAGGTGCTCCCGGAGACGCCGGTGAGAAATCCCCTCCAGAAAATCCGCTTTTTTCTCCCCGGGTCCGGGGGATTCCGCACCTTCCCCGGTGAACCATTTTTCCGGGTCCTCTTCCTTCAGCCAGTATTCATAGGCCGCCCGCAGGCTCTGGGTCATCAAGCGGTTGAATTCACTCATGCCGGAGCCGTCGGAAACCTTCCGGAGCAGGACCTGGCCGATCCGCTTCAAAGGGGTATGGCTGGAGGCCAGCAAGAAAAACTTCTCCTCCGGCATGGAAGAAAGGCGCTGAAAGCAGGCCTGCAGGACGGGCAGGAGGCTTTCCTGGTTTGTCGGGTTGAGTTCGTTGAGGATCTTTTCGAGGTAGCTGAACAGGTGATCGATGGCCTTGGCCTCCACGTCCGCCTTGTGGGAGTTCAAGAGGGCGTCGAGAAAGACATCGATCATGGCCGAAACCGCCAGGGGCCCCTTGGGGTGGCGGGAGTAGGAGGCGAAGTGTTTCAGGGCGAAGCCGCGAAGCTCGGGGAGGATGATTTCCCAGTTCTTGTAGGGGTGATTGAGCTCGAAAAGGAGGGTATCGAGGGATTTCAGGATCCCCCGGTAGCCGGACACCGTCTCCTGAAGGATTTGGTACTTGGGGGCCACGGCCACCTGGTCCACCGCGGTCTCTTCCAGGTTGATACGCAGGGCATCGGAATCGAAGAGTTCCTGGGAATCATCGGGTCCCCGGCGGACTGAACCGGAAGAGGGGGGATCGATGGCCATGAAAAAACCTCCGGAGACTAAACGGTCTTCTGGGAGTCCATGTGCAGAATGAGGTCCAGCACCCGGTTGGAGTAGCCCCATTCGTTGTCATACCAGGCCAGCACCTTGGCCAGGGTTCCGATCACTTTGGTCGAAGAGCCGTCCACTACCGAAGAGTGAGGATCTCCCTGGAAGTCGATGGAAACCAGGGGTTCATCGGTGTATCCCAGGTAGCGGTTGACCGAGTCTTTCAGGGACTGGTTCACGTCCTTGACCGTGGCGTCCTGCTCCAGCTCCATCACCAGATCCACGAGGGAAACGTTGGGCGTGGGCACCCGCACGGCCAACCCGTCGAACTTGCCCTTCAGCTCCGGAATCACCAGGGCCACCGCCTGGGCCGCTCCCGTCTTGGTGGGAATCATGGACAGGGCTGCGGCCCGGGCCCGCCGCAGGTCGCTGTGCGGAAAGTCCAGGATGCGCTGGTCATTGGTATAGGAATGGATGGTGGTCATGAGCCCCCGCCGGATCCCGAATTTCTCCAGGATCACCTTGGCGATGGGAGCCATGCAGTTGGTGGTACAGGAGGCATTGGAAACGATATGGTGATGGTAGGGGTCGTAGTCGTGCTCATTGACCCCCATGACGATCGTTTTGTCCTCGTTCTTGGCCGGGGCGGTGATGATGACCTTGCGGGCGCCCGCGTCGAGGTGGGCCCGGGCCTGGCTGGAGTCGGTGAAGAGGCCGGTGGACTCGATCACGTACTCCACCCCCAGGTCCCTCCAGGGAATCTGGGCGGGGTCCTTGCGGGCGGTGATGACCACGGTTTGGCCGTCAACCACCAGACCTTTTTCGGTGACCTTTACCTCGGCTTTCAGACGGCCCATGATGGAATCATACTTGAGCAAATGGGATAAAGTGGCGTTATCGGTCAAGTCGTTAATCGCTACAATCTCGATGGCCGAGAACTCTTTCCCCTCCTGCGCGGCCCGGAAGACGCTCCTGCCGATTCTTCCGAAGCCGTTGATCCCGACTTTGATGGCCATGACTGACTCCTTTCTTCCAGGCGAGAATGAACGAGAATCCCTCTCCTCTTTCATGGAAACTTGTTAACTTCCTTCAGTTATTAAAAATATCATTAACCCCGGCCATTGTCAAAAGCTTTCACCCCCCGCCCAATTGCGGATTGCGGATTGTGGATTGCGGATTTCGAGAATGCAAGCACCAAATCCCAGATACCAGGTAAGTTCCAAATACCGGATGATCAAAACAGAAAGCTTTTTCTTCGATGCTCGGAATTTCGAATTTGAGGGTTGCTGTCTCTTCTCCCTGGCAGTCTGGGATTTTAATTTGAGGAAAGGATTTATTCATTCCGCAATCCGAAATCTGCAATCCGCAATTGAAGGGGGGTTGACTTTAGCCGAGAAAAACTTCTATCATGTTTATGGTTTCCATTCGTCTCATCCTGGGGAAAAAGGGGGAGAGGCCATGGCCTTCAAGAGCATCGATCAGCTGGATATCGCCGGCAAAAGGGTCTTCCTGCGGGTGGATTTCAACGTCCCCATCGACAAGAGCGGGAAGATCACCGATGACACCCGGATCCGGGCCGTCCTTCCCACTTTAAATTATGCTCTCTCCAAGAATGCCAGGATCCTTCTGGCTTCCCACCTCGGGCGCCCCAAGGGAAAGCCGGAGCCCGAGTTCAGCCTCGCGCCCGTGGCCCGGAAACTGGGGGAGCTTCTGAAAAAGCAGGTCAGCCTGGCGCCGGACTGCATCGGCCCGGAAGTGGAAAAAATGGTTGCCGCCATGAAACCCGGTGATGTCCTCCTCCTGGAAAATCTCCGGTTTCACAAGGAAGAGGAGAAGAATGAAGCGGGTTTTGCCCAGGGGCTGGCTAAACTGGCGGATGTGTATGTGAACGATGCCTTCGCCGTCTCCCACCGCGCCCACGCCTCCGTGGAGGGGGTGACTCAATTCTTCCGCGAGAAGGCCGCCGGGTTCCTCATGCGGGACGAGCTCCACTACCTGGGCAAGGTCATGGAAGAGCCGGCCCGGCCCCTGGTGGCGGTGATCGGGGGGGCCAAGGTCTCGGGTAAGCTGGAAGTTTTGCAGAACCTGGCTCCCCGGGTGGATAAACTGATCATCGGGGGAGGGATGGCCTTTACCTTCCTGAAGTCCATAGGGATGAACGTGGGCAAATCGCTGGTAGAGGAGGATCTGGTCAAGACCGCCAAAGAGATCCTGGAGGCGGCCAACAAAAAAGGAGTGAAGGTCTATCTGCCGGTCGACTGCGTGGTGGCCGATAAAATGGACCCCTCGGCCCAGACCAAAGTGGTGCCGGCGGAGAAGATGCCCGCGGACTGGATGGGACTGGACATCGGCCCGGAGACGTTGAACCGCTTCGGAGAAGCCCTGAAGGATGCCAAAACGATTCTCTGGAACGGTCCCATGGGGGTTTTTGAAATGGAACCCTTCAGCAAGGGAACCATGGGAATGGTCCGGCAGATCGTGAGCTCCGGAGCGATGAGCATTGTAGGGGGAGGCGATACGGATACGGCCGTGCACAAATCAGGACTGGCGGAGAAGATCTCTTACATCTCCACGGCCGGCGGCGCCTTCCTGGAGCTGCTGGAGGGGAAGAAGCTCCCCGGCGTGGAAGCGTTAAAGACTTAAATTTTAACCGCAGAGACCGCAGAGACCGCGGAGGAAATCAAATTTGAAAAACCAGTATCAATTTAGCCGTTTGAAAAACATATCCAATTGCTTGGAAGATAAGGGTGTCACCCCTGTAGAAGCAGGGGGCCAGGTTTTCCGTGCGCTTAACCTGCAAAATCTCCAAATTTTGCCAGGTCATATCAATTGGGAAACCCATCGCTGAAATCCCCCCCAAACCCCCCTTTGCAAAGGGGGGCAGGGGGGATTTCTGGGAGATCTTTTCAGAAGGCTAAACAGTTACCTCTTTTCAAAGAGCCAAAGGGTTACCATAACCATAATTTGAATTTCAAGTTTTCGCTTTTTTTGA
>Ga0315294_10006980_pt1 | contig 12401 bp, 8 predicted proteins | sample YL17G13_40_MG_FD_203626 | JGI IMG/M metagenome (GOLD analysis project Ga0315294, IMG submission 203626) | Sediment microbial communities from Yellowstone Lake, YNP, Wyoming, USA - YL17G13_40 | ecosystem: Environmental > Aquatic > Freshwater > Lake > Sediment | place: USA: Wyoming | collected...
ACAAACGCGATGTTCTATCTATTCTCCTACGCAATTTTTACTATGCTGTGGCTTCGATTTGTTCATCTATACCTTACACCAAAACCTCCTAAACCCAAATGGCTGATTACGGCTCTGGCTCTGCCGATGGGCTTTCTATTAGCCGTGAAATTGTCCTCCATAATTCTCGGCAAAACATTTGGACTGAGGGATGTAATCCTCGCTGTTGGAGGAATTGCAACTGTCGTCGGCGCGATTTACCTGACAACTTTATTTCGCCGGCGATAGGAAAAAGGAAGAGAAAAAAAGTCAAAAAATAGGGGGAAAATATGGGTTTTTGAGGGGAATTTTGAAAAATGGGGTGGTTGGTAATAGCGAAAAGGGTGATTTTATAGGACTTATGTGTTTTTGGGGTAAAAATGGGGGTAAAAATTAGCAAAAATTTGCATTTATTTGCATTTATTTGCATTTATTTGCAAAAATTAACAAAAATGAGCAGGTTTTGAGCATGTTTTGAACACTTTTTTTGCACTTCTTGACTTTGGGAGGAGATGAGTAACCAGAGAAAATCCGAAATTCTAAACTCTAAATCCTAAACAAATTCGAATGACCAAAATACAAAATTCAAAACAGAAATTAGGTGCAGATTGCCTAAGTTAACAGAGAGTTTTTTGGACGCGAATTGCGCAGCAAAATTAAAAGTAAAAAGTTAAAAGTGAAAAGGCAAAACACGGTTGTCGGAAACAGATTTGTTGCCAACAAATCTGTTGTAATTATCGCTGGTTAATTGGGGAATGGTTGAAGTGTAAACAAGCTCAGGACAGGTTCTTTGGTTTTCGGTGTCGGATTTGACGGTTGACGGGGGGTAAATGGGGATTTATAGTCCACCGCAGGCGGATAAATCCGCCATACGGAGCGTCGGATAAACCTCGATGCTTGGCGGGAGTGGCGAAAATAAATGGTTTGGGGGGGTTCACTGTCGGATTTTGGGGCAAAATTGAAAGTCAATTCAAAAGGCAAAAGTGTCGAGGACTGTTGCGCGGGCAGGATAGAGGGTTGTCGTCATGCAAGTGCTTTTTGTTTCGCCCTGATATTGGCGACCCAGTCTTCAAGGACTCTTATATCGGCAGCAATCTCATCCGGATTCGGGACTGGAGCGTTGCGTGCACGCGAAGGATCGTGGGCCTCGGTAATTTTACTGCATTTGTTATGGAGATTGATGAGGACATCACAAGCGGCTGCGTCAAGAGCCAACACCTTCTTGAAGTTTTGGTTGATGGGAATGTAATCACGGTGCCGAAGTACCGTTCCGGAGAAGGCAATATCTTCGACAGCTCTTTCGCAAGTTGCACGCAGCCGAGAGTATAAATCCGCCACCGATTCTGCGTATTCGTAATCCTTTTTCGTATTATAGACCGTCTTGGCGGTATTTAATTTCCTTCTCAAGGCAGTGAGCCGCTCATGAGTGCTCCCTGCTATCCACGGAGAATCAAGTTCTACACTGCCCGGATTGCGACCGCATCGACACACGTTTCGTTCCGTAAGTTTTACCCCAAAATCTTCGGCCTGATTTTTGATGTCAGTTGCAAATACAATATCGTGAGTAAAAACAATTACCTGACGATGGCGTGCCTCGTCAATGAGTCTTTTCGCCACTTTTTCTCGCCAGATGTGGTCCAAAGAGGAAACCGGGTCATCGAAAACAATAGGGTTTGTATGACCGCAAGCGTTCAATTCGGCAAGAAAACTTGCTATTGCGACAACTCGCTCTTCTCCCTCGCTTAGTATTTCTGTGATGGCCGTTTTTCTTGGTAGTTGGTAATTGTCGAGTTTAAGTTTGTATTTAAGTTCACCCTCACGACCGCAGTGGTCAAGTTTCATATGTAAGGGGATGCCGAGATTTTTAAATTCTGTACTCAAACACGCCTCGAATGAAGGCGTGAGAGCATTAGAAATTATCTCTTTGCCTTTTCTGGTAACGGCCCTATGGTCAGTTTCTCCAATGGCATTGTCATACTTTTTGGCGGTCTTGAGTGCTGCCAAGTACGTCAGTATCTCAAATTTTCTCTCTGAGAGTTTTTTGCGAGCTTCCAATTTGGTTTTCTGTTGTTTAGAAGCGTTCAAATTCTCGGGAACGGATAGTTTTGCGAGAGCCTGCGCTTCTGATTCAAGTGCTTCGATAACTTTTTGTATTTCAGATAACGGAGATAAGGCCATTGGTGGTATATCAACAGGTGAGTGCCCTGTTCCCATGGCACTCATACTCATTTTTCTGGCAAGCATTTTTCCAACGTAGTCTTTTAGTCGGTTGGCGCAATCCTCATTTCGATTACTTATCTCGGCTAAGACATCTTTATACGACTCCGTAATACCGAAATCGAGGTCTTCGAGCTTTTTTAAGCTTTCCTTGAGGCGTTGTTCGGCTTCTTCCTTTTTTTGCCTGGTGGTATGCTCCGCAAATTCTTTGAACCTCCGAAAGCGACTTTTGGCCTCTTCGGACAAGGGCTGCATACACAGAACACATAGACTGCCATCGCCTGTTTGGGGAAACTCCTTTCCTTGATAGGCGAATTTGACGGAATACTCTTTGGCAGCTTTGTATAATTCGTGCCATTCGTTTTCACCGACACCAGAGAGGGGCTCCATCGCAAAGTCGAAAGATTCCTGCGATGAGATATAGAAAGCATTCCTGCATATCTGCAACTCATTAATCTGTCGCCTCAAAATTTCCTCTTTCTCAAGAGACAGAGAGGAATCGATTTCCTTAATCTTGGTCGTAAATTCGGTAATCCGGTCTTTCATATTACGGATTGCTGAGGCCCTCTTAGCGGGGTCCTCGGCATCAGCTTTGGCGACATCTCGCGTGATTTGATCTAAGGTTTGCTGGTTATCAGGTGTCCACTTTGTTGCAAAATCAACATCCTCGGCTGTAGATCGCTCATACAGTTGTGCCAAGAACTGAGCAGCGATGGTGTCAGCAGGTATGCCGCCAGCCTCGAGTGGAATCGGTGTCGGTTTTTCTTGTTTAAGACGCTGTTGTAGCTCCTGCATTAACCGCACCAATTTCGGAAAGACATCTCCGCCGTAGGGGACGTAACTAACTTCGTTCTCATCATCTACGGTTATCCGCGAGCATTTAGAGTCAAAGACACAAATGTTACTCAAAATGTCTGAACTCTGCTCATTGTTTACCCAGTCGATTTTTCGTTTGCTGTTGCCGATTGAAACTGAAAAAGTTGCACTTGCCAGCATAGAAGATGTACCTGCGAAAACATTGGGATAAATCGACTCTTCATGTCTTGCTTTGCAGGCTCTTTTAAGAACGCGGGCATACCCCGATTTGCCGGTTGCATTATCGCCATATATAAGTGTTAAACCAGTGGCACCTAACGGCAGACTTGAACCATCGGGTATAGCATTTACATTTGACAGATTCTCGATAGCTTCGAGAACAACCGGTTCGGTCTTCCCCGCTGCACCAGATACACCTGTATCCTTGAATGTGACAGGAGTTGGGACTACATCAGTTGCCTGAGTAAGCCCATGTTTGCTCTTTAGAATAAGCAAAAGTTCCGATATGTCTTGTTCTGTAAGATTTTCTTGGGTGAGTATTCTTCTTACGGCGTCAGCTTGCCAATCTTCCAAATCATGGTTTGCCCACTGGATTACCGCGTCAAGAATTGGCATAACAAGCCCTCCAAACGTTAAAAGAATTTCAATTACTCCGGTCCGGATGCACAATATATATTATTAAGGAATTATAGTCTCAACAAAACAGTTTTGCAAGGTTTGAAAGACGTAATACATCGGATAAATGTGAAATTGGTGGGCGGAACCCACCCTACGTTTCAATCGATTATTGATAATTGATTATTTACTGAAATTGCCACGGCCCAGCGCTGACGCTTGGGGCTCTGAAAAACAAAAACCCCCACCGCGCGGGGTGGGGGCTAAATAACTGGATTTCCGCCTTCGCGGGAATGACAAAGGCCGTTGTCGTGCCGACAACTCCGCCACACGAATGGCGGACAAGTTTAGAATGACGAATGTAGAATGAAGGCGAGATTGCTTCGCTGCGCTCGCAATGACTCTTATCGTTTTTTGAAGGGGCGATAGAGGGGGTCGCCAATGAGGACCAACTGCCAAGAATTAAACGGCTGTGTGCGGTAGTACGCCTCGACAAGGCATCTGCCATCAAATAACTCTCCGAAAAACGCCCGCGGCGCAGGAAACGCATGAAGATATGGTTCGGCTACCGCGCCCAGCGTTGCGGTAATCCCCTTCCGCAGCATAGCCGGACACCACTGGCTGCTGTTCGGGTCGCGAAGGTCAGCGGCTTCGAAGCTGGCGATGTGATACCCTATCGCACCATCGACAAAATCAAAGGCATCAACGTATTTCTTCAGACTGTACCAGCCACAATAAATGGCTGTCCGCGGGCAGGAATTTGGTTCGAAAAGGTTTTCTGTTTGCTCCTCTTTAACGGGCATTGTCGTCCGCAATCTTATGAACATCGCCAAATCCAGCAAAGACTGGTCAAAGAAGCCGGGCAAATCCCTTATGTGCGCGATGCCCCGCGAATCAATATAAGCGATGCCCTTTAAGCCCGTTTTTTCTGCGGCGATTGCCTTATCGACAAGGCCTTTGACTATCGTGTAGTCCGGCCCATCAAGCCGACTGACCATAAGCGTTCTGAAATCCAGACCCAGCGTATCGTTTTTGAGCATATTCGGCTGCCAGCGATACAGCTCATACGGAGCAAACAGCACCATCGACAATTCGCTGTCAACCGAGGCATTCGTTTCCCTGCCGCTGATACGGTCTATGTCCATTTGCATCTGCTCGAGTCGGCGACCGCATTCCTGATGTTCAGGCGAACCGGCCTGACTGTTCTTCTCTAACTGCTCGAGCCTGCTTTTCTCCTGCTTAGCTAATTCTTTTAACTCTTTCAGCTTTCCTTCCAGACCTATCAACGCTCCCCGCGGTCCTACCTTAATTGGCACGCCGTAAGTTGTCAGCAGGCATCGGATTTTGCCGGGCGGACGGGTGGTGAGCAGCCGCTCGCGGACGGGGCCTGCAAGGTATCTTTCGTAATCGTTTCTGCTGATTGTGTCATTAAGACTCGGCCCTAAAGACAAAGACAGAATATTTTTGGCCGGCACATCCCGCTTTTGGCAATAGTATCGAGCAATCCGGCCGGATGCTGCAACATCCTTGTTTGCTATAACCAGAATCTCGTCTGGCTCTAATGCAAACCCTGCGCCGCAGCATACTAACAGAAGAATAACTGTGCCGCTTCTACAGACCATCTTCAATTTGCGTTCCAATTGCTTATCGACTTAAACTGACCGATTTTCTTTCAGACACGGATAAACACAGATTAACACTGACTTTTATAAGTCTGGATTCCCGCTCCTTCGACCGCGCTCAGGACAGGCTGCGCGGGAATGACAACCCCCTAAAATAGTAGTTACGAAAGATTCTTGTTCAAAAACAGTCAGTTTGGATTATTGAATTACCCTTTATTATTTTTCCCCTCCACGTGTGTGTTCGGTTTGCGAATATCTCCTCTCATAGATGCTCTTTCGCCGTAATACCTGGCCGATAGTGGCCAGGATTATCTTACAGTCCAGCCACAAATTTGCTATTTCCACATACTTGACATCAAGCTCAAGCTTTTCCTCGCGAGTTAGTTCCCCCCTGCCTTGTATTTGTGCCAGGCCTGTCAAGCCCGGCGAAACTTGCAGGCGTTTTTTTTGCCGCTCATCCCATTCTGTCATCTGCGAAAGATAAAGTGGACGAGGCCCAACAATGCTCATATCCCCCTTTAGCACGTTGAACAATTGCGGCAATTCATCAAGAGAGTATTCCCGCAGAAATTTTCCCACATAAGTGAGGCGGGGGTCCTCGCAGGATTTCGGACTCGGCCCGAAGGGGTCAACATCGAGCTTCATTGTGCGGAACTTATAAAAGGCAAACGGCTTGCCATTTTTGCCCGCCCTTTCCTGCCTGAATATGGCCGGCCCTTTACTACTGAGCCGGATAGCTACCACTATAACGGCAAGGGGCAGCGAGAGAACGACCGCCGCCAGCAGGGAAATGAAGATATCAAGTCCACGCTTACAAATACTATAAAGGCTCATACAACCTCGACAAAGCACTAAAGAACGCCATTTTATAAGCCGATTTTAACAAGCGAAAGGTAAATTTACTTGGGTGCGCTCACAGTATCAACATTGTAAAGTAAGTCTGGACAAAGGTGATTTCATCCGGTAAACTATCTAAAATCTATAAAATAGCTGTAAGCCCCGTTAGAAAAACGACTTTCTTTTATAGCGTGGTAAGCTCAGGTATCCTTCAAACAAAGGATAAAAATTATGCTGGATAACCTCATAGGCCCTGAAAGACCCATAAGCTGGGTCATCCAGTTCTGGCCTGTGCTGGTGTTTTCATTTGTCTCGGCCTTAATAGCAACTTCGCTATGCAAAAAGATAGCACTCAAGTTCGGGATTGTTGACAAGCCTGACAACCTGGTGAAAACCCACAAGGGCTCCATTGCCTATCTCGGCGGCGTTGGCATGCTCGTGGGATTAACTGTCGGCATACTTACAGGTATCTACAATATCCACGACCTGCAACACTTCAACTCAGCATTCACCTGGCTTATCGGCGTACTGGCGGGCGGAGCAATAGCATGCCTGGTCGGCCTCGTGGATGATATATTCAACTTAAAACCCTGGCAAAAAATATTAGGCCAAATCATAGCGGGCACAGTGTTAGTTCTGGTCGGCATCAGGCCCGCCCTTTATTATCCACTGGCCTTTCTCAACATACAAATCTCCGAGACGGCGGAAATGGTCTGTGGAATCCCAATCATAATCATTTTTGTGGTCGGTGCAACGAATTCACTAAATCTTCTGGATGGTTTAGACGGCCTTTGCGCAGGGGTTACAGTGATAATTACCCTGGCGATGCTACTGGTGGCGATTCATTTAGGGACGTGGGGGTACAGCGAAGTCGGCGACCCTGTTCGCGTAATAATATGTTTGGGACTTGTCGGTGCGGTGTGTGGCTTTTTGCCTTTTAATCGCCACCCCGCCAAGATATTTATGGGAGATGCCGGCAGTATGCTGCTTGGATTTGTAATAGCGGCTCTTATGATTCTGTTTGCGGAGAGGATTCCGAGATGGTGGATGGCTTCCATAGTAGTTTTCGGCCTGCCGATACTCGACACAGCGGTTGCACTTCTGAGACGATTTCTCAATAAGCGTCCGCTGTTTGTTTCTGACCGTGGCCATATATACGACCAGATGATTGATAGGGGGATACCACTGAAAAAAACCGTTGCTATCTGCTACGGCTTAGCTGCTATGTATGCGCTAATCGGTATCATTATGAGTCAGATAAGAACTCGATTTGCCTTAGTAGTGTATATAGTGGTGTTCGTAGTTTCAGGAATTATGGTTTGGAAAAAAGGTTATTTGAAGATGGAGGGCATCCGCGGAGCAATCCGCAAAAAAGACTGACAAATCCCCTGGGTTGACCGGCAAGCTATGTTTTTCGGTCTGACAGCGGTTTGCCTACAAACTTTTCATAACGCCTGGGGAACTTAAATGGTATTGTCATAACCCCCCATAATGACCCAAGACCATACGCTACATGCAGTACGAGAAACGATACTAAAACCCAAAAAGCGGAAACCCTTGCCTGACGAGCACATTGAACAGCAAAAACAGAACCGATGGACAGATAAAGCAAAACGTAACCAAGAAACACCCACTTAAATGGCGACCAAAAAAAGGCATCTATTAGAAAAACAATTAGCCCCAAAACAAAAAACATTGGAACAAAGTGCCTCAAAGACAAACCACCACCAACGAGCCAAATCGTGTATGGATTCCAGAGGCCATTGTTGAATGCCTGTTGCCACAAGCCGCGGTAATTACCCCGATTGTAATAATTAAGTTTTATCTCCGGCGAAATAATAATGCGCCCGCCGGCCTTACGTATTCTCGAATTCAGCTCGATATCCTGGTTACGCGACAATCTCTCGTCGTATAAACCTACTTTTTCAAAAAGGGCTTTTCTGTACGCTCCAAAGGGGACAGTATCAACTTCCTGCTCAGGCCCGGTCAGGCGAAACTTTGAATCACCAACACCGAAGATGTTGCTTGTAGCTGCAGCAATCGCCCTGCCAACTGCAGTGTTTTTACCTGCAAGGGTGGTGACATATCCCCCAACCACGTCCGCCCCTGTCCGCTGCAAAACTTCCACGCATTTGGAAATATAGTCAGGCGCAAAAGTTGTGTGGCAATCTATTCTTATAATATAGTCTCCATGAGCTGCCTTTATACCAATATTTATGGCTGATGGAACAATCTTTCGAGGATTATCCAATAACCTGATGCGATGGTCTTTCTGGGCTATTTCTTTAACGATTTCTCTGGTCCCGTCGGTACTCATTCCATCTACGACAAGTAATTCCATCCTGTCGGCAGGATAATTGCCTTGAAGAATGGAATTCAGAGTGTTTTCAATAAATCGCGCTTCATTGCAACACGGAGCTATCACGCTGACCATCGGAACGCTGCTTTCAGTCATCAATCAAAATCCCCAGCACAACCCATCAATTCAGCGTTGCTTCCAACACCGACAGCGCCTGGGCTGCTAATTTATCTCTATCAAATTTCTCTTCCGCAATTTGCCGAGCGTTTTGCCCCATCTGTTTGACCTTTTGTCTGTGCGAATTAAGATACAACACCTTTTCGACAAACTCATCCACGTCACAAAGCCTGCATCCCAAACCTGCTTCATTTTCTTCGAGTATTTTTCTTTGCCAGCCGGAGTAATTCAAAAGCACGGGCTTACCTGCGCTGAGACCATCAAAAAATTTGTTGGCACAGTTATGCTCAATAATCGGGTATTTTGCGATTGTGACCAACGCTACATCTGCCGCTGCAAGAATTTCCGGAAGATGCTGCTTATCTACAGGCGGCAAAATTTCCATATTTGTCAAGCTAAGTTCCTTTACCCTGCTTTCGAGGGCCGACTTTTGATTGCCTTCACCAAGCAGAACAAACAGAATTTCGGGATTATCCCTAAGTCTGATTGCTGCATCAACGACAAAATCAAGATTATTTACTCTACCCAGTGCGCCTGCGTGAAGAAAGACGAGTTTATCGTCCCAGCCATATTCTTTCCTTACCGCAGAGCCATCAATATCCGGATGAAACACTTTTGTATCGCAACCGTTTGTAACGACGGTAATTTGTTTATCTTCGGATAGAACTTCCTTTATATCATCCGCCTGACCTGGTGACAGAGCCACAATTGCAGAAGAGCTCTTATAGATAGTTTTTTCGAGCCATAAAAGAATTTTTATCAATACCTTATTTTTAATTATACCTAATTCAATAGGAATTTCCGGCCACTGGTCTCGCACCTCGAAAACAAAGGGCGTGTGTTTCAGCCATTTTAGAAACATAGCAGTAATTCCTACTGTCAGCGGCGTACTGGTAGCGTATATTACATCTACCTTTTTCGTCCTCAAACCGGCATAAATACTCAAAAGCGTAAAGCACAAAAATGATGCTATTCTCCGAAGAAAAGATTGTTTATTACTGTAGCTTATTCCAACAACAATCACATTTATTGCCTCTATAGTCTGTTTCTGTATGAGACCGCCGCCCAGCTCTAAACCGCCGATGTCATAATGACCGGTTATCAAGGTAACCTTGTGCCCGGCTTTTACCCACCGGCGGGCAAATTCGTAAGAGCGCGTGCCGGTACTGCCCTCTGGCGTGGCAAAATACTGATGGAGATATAAAATATGCATATTACCCCTAACTTTTATCCCGATTTAATTTCTTTGTACACTCCTTCTCGCTATCAGAAAAATATCCTTCCATTGTTAAGCCGAATGTAGCGAATTGCCTCCTTGTTCAGAGGGGTTCTTTTCAACTTTTTCAGGCCTCTAATGCCAGCCTTTATACCCCTTATTATGTGAAGGAACCCCCCATCCCGGAATGAGAATGTAAGCCAAATCGCACACCAAACAATAGTGTTAATAAAAAAGGCAGGCCATGGCAAATATTTATAATTTATCCATATCTTATTTCTCACAATAAAATATGAATATCTTTGCCCTGCTACTTTTGTGACTCGATCGGAACTTTCTGGATAGTGTTCAACAACAACATCAGGTGTATAAAACAGTTTATATCCACTCTCGATTATTCTATAAGACAAATCTAATTCTTCCCCGCCGAATAGTAAATCTTGTTGGTACAATCCACATTTGTCGAAAACCGTTCTTCTTACAGCATGTCCGCCGCCCAGGAAATATGAGGCATATTGAGGCGTGTTTATCATCCGGGGATTTCGCCTGATGACCGCTCTGCGAAAAGGAACTCTGATTCCGACTTCCTTATCATCAATAATATCGATGATTTTGAAAGCAAATAATCCCACGTCCGGATGAGAATCAAATAAATCCATAATCCTATTTAGTGAGTCATCGTTTCTAAAAGCAGCATCATCGTCAAGTATCACCAGAAAATCGCCCTTTGCTTCTTTGATCAGTCTGTTTCTGCCGCCGGCTACGCCAAGTGTTGTATCGGACCGGATACACCTTATTCTGTTATCTGTGAATACCTGTTCTATCCTATCACAAAGTTTCTCCCTCGAATTATCGTCAAGAATTAAAATCTCCAGATTTTCGTATGTCTGTGATAGTACGCTATTTAAACAGCGAATAATATCATCAGGCCTATCTTTTGACCCTATTAAGATGCTAAGAAATGGCGATGGTTGAGCCATTTTAAATTCTTCCGAATTGATAAGAAAATTTCGGTATGTTTAAGATGAGCCAGACGAATGTACTAATGAATAAAACGCTGGTCATCTGCAGGGTGCATCAAAACAGCATAGCATACGCGAATTGAGTTTGATTTAGACGACATTTAGCGCGGTCAACACCCGAATATCAGTGGATAGCGAAGAAACGAGATATTTCATGTTGTACATTTCTCTGAAGGATTGCAGGCTCATCGGCACAGTTGGAGCTCGCTTCATTCTTCGTAGCCCAAATCTTTCAACTCTTTAACCCCCGTCGCGCCACGAACATAAGCGATGAAGTGCCCGGCCCAATGCTTCACTCGGTTATCAAACGGCGGTGGATAGAAAATAATAACCTTTGCCCGGTTATAAGGAGCGTACTTTTTAGCCTGGTCTCCATAAGACTTTATATTGAGCTCTGCGCCGAACAGATAAGAATAAATCAAATCATAATCCCAATTGAAATCCCAGTACGTTCCCTTCATAAATCCTTGCCGGTACCCCGCAGCGAAGGCCACCCACGGTGTTACTTCCTGGATATTAAGTGTATCTGCTAACGCGCAGGTCCTTCGATAAGTTTCACGCATACACTCAGTTTCTGGAAGCGTATAAAGTGAGCAGGATAAAGGAGCTTTAATCTCTTTACCGGTAAAATGACTGGTTTTGCCCCATCTGTAACCGGAGAATCGTGTTATCCCCCGGCCATACCACTCGATACGAGCTTCCGGAAAAATCTTCTTCGCCTGGCTATGAATTGCGTCAAGGGCCTGTCGTATCCCTTCATTCCACGATTCATTATTTTCCTTTTCCGTAAAACGTTCGCAATCAAGCAAAATAGCGCTTAACTTTACGCTGATGTCATATTTCTTATTGGCAGATGCCAACCATTCCTTTATAAGATCCAGACGCTCGGAAAAAAACCGGATTTCCTCATAATAAGTAGGCCCTCTGTTGGTGGGAGGCAAATCCTTGCCGAATTTCCTGTGCCAGGGATTAAAAAAAACTGCTATTGATGCCGGAATTTCAGGATTCGTTTTGTTGATTCGCGCACAGGCGGAGACACAATTATCAACCTGCTCCTGGGTAACCCATTCACCCCAAAACGCTATAGCGTGAGTAATCCTGGCGTATTCGTATAAGCGACGATTATTTTGGCCATCCAATAGTCCACCACCTATGGTGGCATAGAAGTAATGAACCTTCGGCAGCGGTTTAAGTGCAGATAACTTCGCGTCAATTTCAGCTTCCGATAGCTGCACCGGCCCGCTACCACCGTACTGTGCACATGCCAATAGAACTATCGCACTAACTGCAATCAGTTTAATTATTTTTGCCATAGTAAAATCGGCATCAGTACAAAACTTGAGCATCTTGCAAACTACCCTCTTCCAAGGGTTGCAAATCACTGGTTACAAGCCCGCTCTCAGAATAAATTTCGCCTACCCGGTAACGCGCACAGTTGAAAGCCGCAAGTGTCAGCCCGGCACTAAAGAACATTAAGCGGTTGTCACTAATGTCACCAGTTTTCATCGCCTCTAAAAAAGTAAGTAAAAATAATAAGCCCGCAACGTGAATAATCTGGAAAG
>Ga0315294_10006981_pt1 | contig 12400 bp, 13 predicted proteins | sample YL17G13_40_MG_FD_203626 | JGI IMG/M metagenome (GOLD analysis project Ga0315294, IMG submission 203626) | Sediment microbial communities from Yellowstone Lake, YNP, Wyoming, USA - YL17G13_40 | ecosystem: Environmental > Aquatic > Freshwater > Lake > Sediment | place: USA: Wyoming | collected...
CTCTCGCCGCACGATGCCCCCCAGCAGCGCCCCCAGGGGCTGGCGCGCGATCCGCCCCAGCAGGTCCAGGATGGCGAACTCCACCCAGGCCTGCGGGCTCCACAGCGCCAGCCCATACAGCTTGTAGTTGTCATGGAAGCGGTACAGCTCCCACAGCAGGTTCTCCAGGTCACGCGCATCCTTGCCGATGAAGAACGGGATGACGAGCTGCTTGAGGATTTTGTCCAGGTAGTCAGCCCGGGGCGGGTTGGGGAACGAAACGCCCTCGGCCCCGTCCCGGGAGCGCACCTGGACCAGGTAATCCTTGTCCTTTCTCAGGAGCTTGATGGATTCGATGATGACCGGCGACTTGAGCGCGTCGAGCTTGAGCACCGTCGCCGCGGCCGCCCGGTCCAGGTCCTGCGGGCTTGGGCCGCCGGGCGCGGGCGTGCCCGCTTTGCGCTGTGCCGCGCCCGCCGGCGCCAGCCCGATGGTTCCCGCGCCAATTCCGCCTGCCAGCAAACTCCGCCGGTTGATTCGCATCGTTCTCTCCTTTCGCCAGCCGTTTACTTTACACCAGGAACGGCGAGAACGGGCTTCCCGCGGATGTAGAATTGTGTGTTCGCACCACAGAGCCACAGAGGACACGGAGGATGGTCTCGGTGTTCTCCGTGTCTCCGTGGTGGAATGACGGCCAATCGGGTTTTTTATGCCTGAAACGTGGGTGATTTCGCTGGGCGGTAACGTCATTACCCGCGAGGATGAGCCCGGCCGCATCTCCGATCAGTTCACGCACACGGCCGAGATCCTCGACGGCTTCCTTCACGCCTTCCGGCAGAACTACCGCCTGGTGCTGACGCACGGCAACGGCCCGCAGATGGGGAACATCCTGATTCGCGTCGAAGAGGGAGAGCGGCGCGTGCCGCCGCTGCCGCTGGACACCTGCGTGGCCGATTCGCAGGGCGGCATGGGCTACATGATCCAGCGCCTGGCCCATCAGCTCTTCCGGCGCGAGGGGATCAAGCGCGACATCGCCACGCTGATCACGCAGGTGATCGTGGACGAGACCGATCCTGACTTCCGCAATCCCACCAAGCCCATCGGCTCGTTCTACAGCGCCGCCGACGTGGAGCTGATCCGGCGCGAGAAGCGGCACTGGATCTTGAAAGAAATCGAGCCCGGCCGGTTCCGGCGCGTGGTGCCGTCGCCGCGGCCGCTCGACGTGGTGGAGAAGGACGCCATCGCCTGCCTGCTCGACGCCGGGTTCGTGGTGATCGCCTGCGGAGGAGGCGGCATCGCCGTGGCCTGGGAGCAGAGCCGCCTGGACGGCCTGGAAGCCGTCGTGGACAAGGACCTGGCTTCGGGGCTTCTGGCGCGGCAACTCAAGGCCCAGCGCCTGATCATCATCACTACTGTTCACCAGGTCGCGCTGAGTTACAGGAAGCCGGGCCAGCGCTGGCTGAGTTCGATGAGCGCCGGCGAAGCTCGCCGCTACCTTGCCGCGGGTGAATTCCCGCCGGGTTCCATGGGACCGAAGATCACGGCGGGCATCGAGTTCGTCGAAGCCGGCGGCGCCGAGTGCCTGATTACTTCGCCTGACCGGGTGCGGGAAGCGCTGGCCGGTCGCGACGGAACCCGCATCATTGCAGGTTGAGGATTGCGGATTTCGGGTCGGGAGTCAGAATCTTAACGGCCGGACACTCCAATTTCCGCCGAGGCAAAACACACAGGAGAGGTACCTGCAAAATTACAGAATGGACGCAGCAACAGAGCCGCGAGCGTCAGCGAGCGGGTGCTGGCGCAGCGCTGCGTTGGCCCTGCGGGGCACCCGCTCGCTGACGCTCGCGGCTCTGTTGTCTTGAATGGAGTTTTGCAGGCACCGCGGGAGAAAAGGGAGGTTGGTTGCGGGGGGTGGATTCGAACCACCGACCTTTGGGTTATGAGCGGAAGAAATCCGCCTATTCCACCGGAAACCATCCCAACCGACCGAACAAGCTCAACCGATTGGCCGCTTCGCCTGACGGGCTGAATCCGGCTGATTCGCTCCAGTTCTTTCACACCTACTTTCACACCTGCGCCGCGCCGGACAGCCGCGGCGCGCTCCCCAACGCGGAAATCCTCAGGCTGCGCCGTTGGTTTCCCAACCCAATGCGCCGGACTAACCGCCTCGACGACAGCAAGTTGCGCTCGGGTGTGAAAGAGGTATGCAGCTTTCCGAAAGCGACTTGACCGGGCGCCGTCCGCATTCCGGGGCATCGGTTGAACTCCTGGAGGTCCCTGGCGCCCTCTCTCTGCTTCGCCGCCCGCCTGATATAATGCCGGCCAATGCCCATGAGTAAGCCTTCACGTCCAACCACGCGGCGCGGATTGCCGAAGAGTAAGCCCCCTGACGACTTGGATATTCTCCGCGACCCGCCGGAGGTCAGAGCGGAACGGCAGAAGATACTGAGAGCGTTCTTCTGCGGAGAACCCGCGTCGCCGGCACAACCGGCCGCACAAGAACCGGCGAATCGGGAAGCCGACAAACGCGCTTCCGTGCGGCCGGCAAAGAAGCGAACCGCAAAGAAGCGCGCGACAGCAAAGCGCCGGGCCAATAAGGGGCGCAAGCGAAAGAGAATCGGTACCCGACCGCTGGCCGGCGATCAAACCATGGTCATCAGCGAGGAGCTTTGGGACGAGATAGAGAGCATCCCATTACATGAATGGCTCGCCATGCAAGGAGTCCCGATCTAAACCTGCTGGCGCGGGCACCCCGAGGATGCTTCATTGTCCATCGCATTTTCCGGATTTTGGGGGAAGGGGTGGGAGTCCCAAAACGGCGAAAGGAAGGGACCCGGTTCCGGTCAGGAGAGGCAAATTTTTCTTCAAAAAATTCGCGTACTTCGATATGACGGCAAGTTTCCTTCAACATCCAAATTTGGACGTGCGCATGCCCGGCTGAAGTGGTAGACTTTGGCGTATACCTAGGGCCCATCCCGGTCGATCCCGTCCACAGGCAAAGGCCCCATACCCGGAGGTTAAACCACAGACTCGATGACTACTGGCGCTTCCATTGCTTGGTGAACGAGGACGGTCGGACCGCCCGAGGTAAGCGAACGGGGGTTGCAAAATGGCGAGAGTTCTTTGCTGCCTGATGCTGTTGGCCCAGGTGACGTCCCCCGCGACCAACATTAATGGCAAATGGACGGGGAGTGTTTACGCGACCGGCCCTGACGGTAAGACGAACGCGGAAACGGTGTGTTTGATACTCAAAGAAGCTGAGGGCACGCTCACCGGAACCGCCGGCGAGAGCGAGGACAGCCAGTGGCCGATAACGACTGGCGCGATCAAGGGCGACAAGATCAGCTTCGATGTCCTGATAAGCGACGGGGCGCTGAAGTACGAGCTTGTCCTAACCGCCGGCCACCTCAAGGGCGAAGCTTCCACTCATGATAGCCAAGGGAAAATTCTGAAGGCCCGGCTTGACCTGACGAAGACGTCCGAATTGGCCATCGAAAGCTTTCGCACCGCTCTCGCGGAGGCGCAATATCGGCTTGGCCGATCTTACCGTGATTGGTTGAGGCGAGCCATCAACGTGAGATCGTCAATAAACCCCGGCGAACTCGAACAGAAAAATACCGAAGCCGCAAAGTGGTACCGGATGGCGGCAGAGCAAGGGAACGCTCAGGCGCAATTCGACCTTGGCAGCATGTATATTGTCGGGAGCGTTGGAATCGACGCGAACGTGCACGAAGGCCTCAGATTGTGGCGCCTGGCCGCATCCCAAGGGCATGGCGACGCGCGGAAATCCCTTGCGGGGTGGGAGGGGCTGGAGGTCTGGGAATGTGAAGAACTGATAAAGAGGCAAGATTACCCGGAGGCAATGAAATGCTTTCGACGGTTTGCCGATCAAGGGAACGGTACAGCGCAATCTCGTCTGGGCCTGATGTATGCGGACGGACAGGGCGCCACTCGGGATTACAAGGAAGCAGTGAAGTGGTACCGGCTGGCCGCAGAGCAAGGGAACGCTAGGGCACAAAGAGAGCTTGCTTTTATGTACAGGTATGGCCACGGCGTTGCTTCCAGCCGAGACGAGGCCATAAGGTTGTACCGCCTGGCCGCCTTACAAGGGGACGCTGAAGCGCAGATCAGCCTCGGGCAGATGTACCGGGAGATAGACCTAAAGGAGGCGCCCAAGTGGTCCGCAATGGCGGCCGCAAACGGGCATCGCCTTGGCCCGATTGAACTCGCTCTTTCGTGTCACCTGCTCGAAGAGAGAAAGGATTATGTGGAAGCGGCTAAGTGTTGGCGGCTAGCGGCGGAACAAGACAACAGCTTGGCGCAGTTTAATCTAGCCTCTATGTATGTAAACGGACAGGGCGTCACCCAAGACTATCAGGAAGCGCTGAAGTGGTTTCGGGTGGTCGCGAGGCGTAGGGCGGAACTCTGGGGAGTCGTTACTGGGCGAATGAACCTTGGACTGATGTACGAGCGCGGCTGGGGCACGACGCAAGACTACGTTGAGGCGCATCTTTGGTACAATCTGGCCGCAAGTGCAGGCGAGTCGAGAGCCGCACCCCGCCGCGATGCGTTAGCCGAAAAAATGAGCCCGGCCCAGATTGAACAGGCCCAGTCTCTAGCCCGCACTTGGACGCCCGATTCCGAGCCGAGCTTGCCTGCTGCGAGGGCAGAACCGCCACCAACTGAATCGCAGACTCAGCCAGCCGTGACTGGCAGCGGGTTCATCGTTTCGGCGCATGAAGTGGTAACAAGCTATCACGTGATCAGAGGTTGTTCCCAGATCCGGTTGTCGGGTTCTTCAGAACCCGCCGGCGTTCCGCTACTCGCTATAGCGGCTACCGATGTCCCCAATGATCTTGCGCTCCTGAAATCGGAAACCGCCTTTACTAACGCTGCAACCTTCAGTAACGGTAGTGCCTTGAAACTGGGCGAGAGCGTCATCGCTGTCGGCTATCCGCTTCACGGAGTGTTGGCGTCTTCGGTGAACGTCACCGCAGGAACCGTCAGCGCAACGGCCGGGCCGGCCGACGACACGCGGCTCTTGCAGATGACCGCGCCCGTTCAACCCGGAAGCAGTGGAGGCCCACTCCTTGATCTCAGCGGCCTGGTTGTCGGTGTGGTTGCCGCGCAGTTGGGGAGGAAAGCGTCAGTGGGGGAAAGCATCCCACAGAATGTAAATTTCGCTATTAAAGCCTCGTTGGTTCGCGAATTTCTGGATTCGCGCAACGTCCATTACCATTCTGCACCGCCGTCGGCCAAGCTGGCGATACCCGACATCGCAAGTAAAGCTCGCCAATTCACGGTCGCCATCGAATGTTGGAAGTGATGGCGCGTGGCTGCCGTAGGAATGGAATACTCGGGGGGCCGACCGCGCAAGCGCTCACGGGTACCCGCCAAGACCGCTAAAACCGTTTCCGTTGTCCTCGTCTTTCCTCCCAATGCTCCAAAACCCAATCTCGGGTGTAGTCTTTTTAATGATGGCTATTCGCACGCGGACAACACCTAACGTTCCCTTTCGCCTGTGTACTTGCGATGGCGTCGCTCGCAAAGGCGTTTTTCCCGGCGGACTGTGCAAGTCATGTCTCGGAGTGCTGGGCGGCTCCCGAAGCACGGCTGCAAAGGCACGTGCAGCCCGCAGAAACGGCATGCTTGGTGGTCGTCCGCGGAAGCACAGCCGACTCAGCAAGTGGCAACAGGAAGCCCTTTTGCGGGTTTTCCGAAGCCGCATCCGGGCGGGCAGTTCAATCCCCGTTTTCCCGGCGATGGTTTTCTCAGGTTGGTGTCAGTGCGACGGACACCGGATGTGCAGGGCGTGTTGCGGCTCCAGCCGTAGTCCGGCAAAACAGGCAGCGTCCCGCAGAAATGGCAGGTTGAGATTGGAGTGTGGCTCTCAGGGTTAGGAGCTACGCGAGCGAGTAGACCTTTCGACAGACGCACACGCGCTTCCTGAACTGCGGCCCTCACAGGCGTGCTCAGCACCATTCCGCAACTCATCTCGCCTTGATCTTCCCTATGCGAAGTGCTTTTGCGATGTTCGTCATTGAGCCACGCATCCATGCTCACCTTGCCGCTGTCTCGTTACTGGGCGATACTGATCGCTATGGAAGAAGATCAGAAAATCGCCGCTTGCGAGGAGGTTGTGCGCAGGATAGTCGCGGAGATCACCTCTGTCAGCGAAAACCTTAGAACGCAAGCCGGGCGCGTGTCTCTCCAGCCGCCGGCTGTGTGGTTGCAGATGAACTCCGGCCCTCGAAGTTCCCTGGATGATGAGGCATGCGCGAGGATTCACAATGCGTGGATGGAAGCGGAATCAGTGCGCGCCCGCGCGGCTGTTGCGGTGGAACAGCGGTGGCGAAGAGAGGAATCTGCGCTCAGCGTCGATGACTATTGCAGGAAGGGCGAAGCCGCAGCCGAACTTCATGGCGCGGACTTGGGCGCTGTTCGTCTCTTTCTTGCAAGGTTGCACAACGAGTACAAGGCCGCGGGCAAAAAGCGCGCGGAACTTCGGGGTGCCATACTGGAGGAACTGGAAGCAATCAGGGCCGTCGTCGGCTTAACGGAGGCCGACCGTGATCTGCTTCTCCTGGACGTGGGCGCTTTCCGTGCAAAGGAGGCAGCCCCACCCGACGAAGGGCAGCCGAAGGTCACGCAACCTCAGCGCCCGGAACCGCCCGTTGCGGGCCCCGGCACGAGTCGAGGGAGGGAGTCATTTGAGCTGGAACCGCCACCAGGAGAGACGCGAGGCCAATGCGAGGCACTTGAGACTCGCGCCTTCAAGTTGCAGACGGCCGCACAAGCTGGCGACACGCCTTCCAGGCTTCGGCCCGACCGCCACCCCAAGCCGTCGCCGCGGACGGCAAAGCGCAAGGCCATCGCGCAGCAGCACCGGAAGCTCAGGGCGGCCGAGTTGTGCAAGCGGTTTGACTTGGAATCCGTGAGTCTGCCGGATGGCTGGCACGGCGTGGGCAATTGGCGCGACGCCTACAAGGACCCGAAACTGCGAAAGAGGATTCACACGATCATCAGCAAGGACCGCGGGTAGGGGGGCTTGCCACTTTCCACGCCTGCCCACATCATCCCGGAGTTTCCACTCCCCAAGAAATAGTTTCCGGAAACAGTCGCCAGAAGCCCCACGAACAGCGGGGTTGGGCGCATTCTTGTTTCCACGCTGAGTTTCCGAGTTTCCATCCCGAGACGCGAATCACTGCTCTGAGCGACTCTCAAGTTGTCGCAACCGGCGACGCTAGGGAGAACGGAATGGGAACAATTAGCAACGCACTCGCCAGCCTGCTCAATGAGCACGATGTGGCGCGCGTCACCCGGCTTTCGGTGGCGAGCGTGAGGAGATGGAGACTGCTGAAGACCGGCCCGAAATTCCTCCGGCTGGGCTCTGCCGTGCGGTATCGCCCCCAGGACGTAGCCGCGTGGCTGGATTCGCGGCCGAGCGGAGGCGGGCAGAACCCGGGTGACCATCAGGGCGCGGGTGGCCGGCAATGACCGCCGGGCGTCTGGACGCGGCAGCAGTTCGGAGCGCGGTCAAGTTGGCCGACGTGCTGCGGGCGCTGGGCGTAAAGTTGCGCAGCCGCGGGCGTGCCGATTGTCCCCTTTGCGAAGGTCGTTCCACCGGCACGCTCGCCTACACCGCCGAAGTATTCCACTGCCACCGTTGCCACGCCGGCGGCGACATCTTCGCCCTTGTCATGGAGCACGCGGGGTGTGACTTCCGCGAGGCGCTGTCTGCTGTTGCCGAAATAGCGGGCATTCGGCCCGTGCCGGGCGGTGGAGTCAGCCGACGGCAAATCGAGAAAGGCAAGCGAGAACGCAAGCGCCTTGAGGCGGCGACTTCGCAATTGGAAAGAATTGAGCGCAACGTTCGCGTAGAACTCGCCGGCCGTTTGCGCGACCTGGAGACCGCGCGACGATCTGCGGGGCAACGCCTGGGCGTGCTCTACCGTGGCAGTCCCGAGCGATTCCCCCGAGAAACTGAAGCAACGGAGGGCGTGCTTGGCGCCCTTCCCGATCTGACCCGGCGACTCGTGGCCAGTCACGCCATTGTAGCCTTTGCAGGCATCGGTGATCGCGCGCGGTTCCTGCTGAAGCCGGGCGAACGTGGGCCGCTGGTAAATGCGGTCTTGGGGACCGGCTACGTGAGGGATTCGCAGAACCGAATCGTCGAGGTGCAATTATGAGCGCAAGTGAACACCACGAGCACCGAGCGTTCCTGGAGCAAAACCCCGAGATTGTGACGCTGCTGGCGCGGGCGCAAAAGCGGAATGGCGGGACTACCGTCAAACTCCAGACGAAGCCGCAGCCGGCCGCCGCGACGAAGTCTGAGACAACCGACGTCGCGGAGTTCGAGACAACCGACGTCGGCAACGCTGCGCGCTTCGTCGCGCAATTCGGTTGCGATTTCCGCTGGTCATCAGCGCGGGGAGCGTGGCTGACCTGGGACGGCCGGCGCTGGGCGCCAGACGAGAGGCTGCGCGTCGAGCGCTGCGCGAAGGCAATCGCCAAGGCCATTTTCGACGAGGCCAGAGACGCGACCGGCAAGCGGCAAGAGAGGCTCGCGAAGTGGGCGATTACCTCTCAGAGGCGAGAGCGCATCCTCGCCACAACTTACTTGGCGCGCTGCGAGCTGGCCGCTAGGCCGAGCGATTTCGACTCCGACTCGTGGGCCTTCAACCTTGCAAATGGGACGCTCGATCTGCGAACCGGGCAACTCCGACCGCATCGGCGAGAGGACCTGTTGACCAAGATTTCGCCCGTCGAGTTTGACCCGGCCGCAAAAGCGCCGCGCTTCGACGCTTTCATGCGCGAGATTTTTGCCGATGATGAAAGCCTGATACGTTACCTACAGAAGTTCTTGGGGCACTGCCTGACGGGTGACATTTCAGAACAGACGATGCCGGTCTGGTACGGCGTCGGGGCGAACGGCAAGAGCACGCTGGAAGACGCCGTGCGCTACGCGATGGGCGACTACGCGGACGTGGCGCCGCCCGACTTGCTTTTACAACGACACAACGACGAGCACCCGGCCGAGTTAGCCGACCTGATGGGCAAGCGGCTGGTGATCGCCAGTGAAGCTGAAAAGTCGCGGCGGTTGCGAGTACAACTGATGAAACGCCTGACGGGTGATCGAACCCTCAAGGCTCGTTTCATGAGGGAGAACTACTTCGCGTTCGAGCGGACGTTCAAGGTTGTGCTCATAACCAACAACCGGCCGCGTGTTGATGAAGACTCCGAAGCGGTATGGCGGCGCTTGAGGTTGATCCCGTTCAACGTGGTCATTCCCCTCGAAAGGCGGGACGCGAACCTTGGCGACAAGCTGAAGCAGGAGGCGGCCGGCATCCTGAACTGGTTGCTGGCCGGCTGTCTGGCATGGCAGCGTGAGCGCCTGGGCGAGCCGCCGGCCGTCGCCCAGGCAACGGCGGTTTACCGCGAGTCATGCGACCCGCTGGCGGACTTCCTGAAGGACTGCTGTGTGCTGGTGCCGGCGGCATGGGTCGATTCCGACCGGCTACGGGCGGAATACGGGAGGTGGGCAAACGAGCAGGGCGAACAGCCCGTGAGCGGCCGGGACTTTTCGGACTTGCTTCGTCGGCGGGGCTGCACGCCGCAGCGGCGGCATTCGGGGCGCGGCTGGCTGGGCATCGGTCTGTTGAGCCCTGATTCTGGTACGGAGTGTAACGCTGGCGTGACACCACTCGAAAAACCGGTTACTGAAGATAAAGGAGTTGCCGAACCGTGACGGTACGTGACGGCAATTTCTATATAAGCGGGTTTAACGACTCTCGCGTAAGCGTTGTATGGAAAATGGCGTCACGAAGCGTCACGGTGTCACGGCAAACGGAACTGAGGAGGTTTGGAACCATGATGCTCCAGTCGTTGGCAGAAGCAAACCGGCTGCGCACCAAGCGCGATGCTTGCGGCGACCTGTACATTCCGGGCCGGATCGGCCAAAGCCAGATCTACGAGTACGCCAGCGGACGGCTTGCCGTGACGGTGATGCCCGACAAGTCGCGAATCTGGCCGAACGCCAAACGCAAGCTCACGGCGGCCGGCTTCGAAATCACGCAGGACGGGGATTGGGAGGGCACGGCGCTGTTCGACCCCGGCGAGCGGAAGAAGTTATTGCTGGCCCTAAAGCTGATTCGGGCCGAGAGAATCCGACGGTATCGCCGCCCCTCTGAACGGCAACTCGACGCCCTCAGGAACGGCCGCAAGAATACGTCAGCAGCGCAGCGAGCGGCACCAGATTCAAGCGCGAGCGCGGGACGACGTTGGGGCCATGCCCGCCGGTTTCCGGGTGGAAGAAAGCCTGCGGCACGGTAGTTCAAGCCGTGGGCCGGTTAAGGGAGTTTCACGTTGAACGTGGTTCCAAAACTCGGGGACCTGCTGGCCGACCCCGGCAAGGCGGACCTGGTTCCGCCCGAGGCCATCCCAGCGATGCTCGCGAACATAGAGTTGTTGAAGGCGATGCTATGGTTGCGGTTAACGGTTCCGAACGGGACCAGTCAGGCTAAGGAACGGCGGAACGGCGAGCGTTTGCTGTGCGCCAAGGAAACCGCAGCGCGAATGGGCGTGTCGCTTGATTACGTTTACGACCATGCGGCGGAATTGCCGTTCTCCACCAGGGAGGGGCGGCGGCGGCTGTTCTCTGAAATCGGTCTTGACCGATACCTGCAACGGAAGACGCAAAAATAGCTTGACATCCAGATATCTAGCTGCTAAGGTAATCGGCATGAAGAAACCAACACCATTACGGAGGATCATCGACATGCCGAAAGAGAAGACCAGCAAAACGTCATTCCGGCTGCCATCCGACCTCTGGACGGAGGTTCGGATTGAGGCGCTAAAGCGAGGCTGCGACGCGCAGGATATCGTCGCGGAAGCGCTCCGCCTTTACCTCAAGAAAGGGGGTGCTCAATGAGAGGCGACGGCAAAATCTATCAGCACCCCAAGAGCCGCTTCCTTTGGATGCAGTATTTCGCCAAGGGGAAGCTGTACCGGGAGAGCACGGAAGAAACCGACCCGAAGAAGGCCACGAAAAAGTTGGGCGACAAGATCGCTGAAATCCGCTTGGACAAGGCGGGGAAGGCTGATTTCATCCCGAACAGCCGCTTGCGCGTCTGCGACTTACTGGACGCACTCGAAGCGGATTATAAACTGCGCGAGGTAAAGAGCCTTGCTGCCATCCAGTCCCACATGAAGCCGCTGAAGGACGTTTTCGGTTCGATTCGCGCGCAAGAGCTGACACCGGAAATGGTGGACCGATACATTGAAGAGCGGCTGGTGCCGAAGGAAGTGGCTGGCGTGCTTCAACCGGCTACGGCGCGCGCCACAGTCAACCGTGAAACGCAGATTCTCGGACAGTCCTTCCGGTTGGCCATCGAACGGCGGAAGTTGCGGCCCGGTTCCGCTCCGCAAATTCGGCGGCTTTCCGAAAAGGGCAACGAGAGGCGCGGCTTTTTCGAGAAGGCGCTTTTCGAGCAAGTGACGGAGCACCTGCCGGCGTACCTACGGGGCTTCGTCCAGTTTGGTTTCCTTTCGGGTTGGCGCAAGGCCGAAATTGCTTCCCTCGCCTGGCAGGACGTGGACCTGTTGGGGAGGGTGATTCGCCTTCGGGGCGAAAACGCGAAGAACGGCACGGGCCGCGTCTTGGCTCTTGAAGGCGACCTGTGGCAGATAATCCAGCGGCAACGGCAGATGCGCGAGTACCAGAAGCAGGACAAAACGATCGGCGTTTCCCTGTATGTTTTCCACCGGGTTGACGTGAACAGAAGAACGGGACGCACCGAGAGCCTGCCAGTTGGCGACATCCGCAAGGCTTGGGCTACGGCTTGCGTCGCGGCCGGCGCCGGAAAGCTGGTATGCCGCACCTGCAATGGCGATGTTGATTCAAAGCGCAAGTGTGCAACGTGTTCAAAAACGTGGAAGCAGGAGGAACTCAGGTATGTAGGTTCAATCTTCCACGATTTCCGGCGCACGGCTGCTCGAAACATGATCCGCAGTGGCGTCCCCGAGCGAGTGGCGATGGCGATCACCGGGCACAAGACGCGCGCTATTTTCGACCGATACAACATCGTGTCCGAGGAAGACTTGCGGCAGGCGATGGCGAAAACCCAAGAGCACCTGCGGGCCGTTCCCGCTCCAGACAAACAGAAAGTGGTCAACCTGTTTTCCGCCGGGAACGGGGGCGTGCAATGAGAACTTTCACACTTCTTGCACACCTGCCCATTTTGGGCGTTCTCACGCCCGTGGAGCCGGAAGCCAAGTTGTTGGGGTTATTACCGAGAGGTTGGTTGCGGGGGGTGGATTCGAACCACCGACCTTTGGGTTATGAGCCCAACGAGCTACCGGACTGCTCCACCCCGCAGAACCATACTAGCAGCGGACCGCGCCACTGGCAAGAAAATAGCTT
>Ga0315294_10006983_pt1 | contig 12399 bp, 23 predicted proteins | sample YL17G13_40_MG_FD_203626 | JGI IMG/M metagenome (GOLD analysis project Ga0315294, IMG submission 203626) | Sediment microbial communities from Yellowstone Lake, YNP, Wyoming, USA - YL17G13_40 | ecosystem: Environmental > Aquatic > Freshwater > Lake > Sediment | place: USA: Wyoming | collected...
GCAAGTCTATCCTGATGGCCCGGATTGCTGGGTCTACGTCTTACAATACCGCCATTGAAACCAGTGACAACGACTTCCTCGCCGTTCATGTCGCTCCAACAGAAATGATGCTGTCTCTTGATCGTCCCCAAGAGACCGTGACGAACGAAAAGAATACGAAGCCTGACTGGACCTCCCACGAAGTCGGGAAGTTCTGTTTTCTTTTGCTGTCCGGTAACCCGACTGTGATTGAATGCGTTTTCGCGGAAGATCACGTTGTTGGCCGTGCAGCGTGGCAGCAACTCCGAGCGTATCGAAAGATCTTCTTGACCGCGAAAACAGTCCGGAATTACTTGGGCTACGCTCAGGGCCAGTTGAAGCGGATGCTCCATGGGCAGAGCGTTCATGGGCACGGTGGACTTCCCGACGAGAAGTTCTCCTACCACATTATACGCCTGCTCATGGACGCCAAGACCATCGCGGAGGGCCATGAGCCCCAAATCTTTAAGACGGGGGCCGCTAGGGAGGCCCTGATGGAAATCCGATCTGGGAAGTTTACTCCAGACCAGATTGCGGCTAGGGCGCGTGAAATGATCGCGGAAATCGACTCCTATAAGCCTTGGCCAATCCCCGATGAAATCGATAAGCCCTTGCTGAATAAGTGGTTGCTACAGGTTCGAAAATATACCATTTAGCTTCTTATTTTCCGACCCTACTTCACACAATAGAATCAGGAGGATACCACCATGCAAGAAAAACGAGACGCAAGGGCCGCGATTGTGGCCGGTTGGATTGCCACTATGGAAGGGCAGGTCGTGTACCTGTCCGAAGAGGCTGAGCCAGACCTGTTCCACACGCGTAAAGACTGCCCCAAGACCGGGGCAGAACCCATCGAAGCGCATGTAATTGATGGGATTATCACTACAAAGAACGGCTTCTACTTCCGGGATGTAGTTCCGTGTTCGCGATGTATCTTGAGCCTGAACAAAACGTAATAACGGGGGATGCCATGAGTTCCGAATGGGTACGTGACAACAAGCGTAAGCTCCTCTTCCAGAAGAGGACCATCAACGGTCGAACCCGCGTCTACGGGAAGGCCGAGCAGGGGTCTGGCGGTCACTACGGGTACGAGGGCTACGTTGACCCGGATGAGAAGTTCATCCGTCGCCCGGACGGTGAGCGGATCGGGCGGGGCAATCACCCGGACCTGATTCACGCCGAGGCCCAGAAGCGTCGTCAGGCTCAGGCGGAGATTTCGTTCACTGATTCACAGGGTATTCACACACGGGTGAATCCGTCTACCCCAGTGAAACTTGGGAACAGCGGGAGTGGCGAGAACACCGCTGAAGGAGCCGTCGCGCTGGTGTATGTCCTCGCAATGCTTGTTACCTATGCGCTGAAGTTTTCTTTGGCTGGGCTTTCGCCATTCGGGACTATCCTTAACGTAATATTTCTGATTGTCGGAATCACGGGGGTTGTTATTTCAAGCGGCGTGGCCGTTCTTACTGCTATTTTTGGAATCGCGTTCGTTCGTTTTTATGAAGCAACAACGAAGGGATAGGACAAAAAGTTGTGGGGGTTTGCAGAGCTGCAACGCGCCCCGTCCCCCGGTGAGCGTGAGCACTCTGCAGCCCCTTTAATATTAAAAAATAACATGAATGAAAAAATTGACAAGTTGATCAGTCGGCTTGTGGCCCCAAAAGGCCTGACCGAGCAACATCGTCCAACGGGGGGAATCTGGTATTATCTGTACCTTAAGCCACGCTGGGTTCGGCGTATTTTTACAGATATTGATCATCTCGGGATTGGTCATCCAGAGGCGTGGCGAAACTATCTGGTTCCGGAGTTGGCCAAGCACTACAAGCTCACGGATTATTGGTCGAAGCGCCTCGCCGAACAGGCCTACGGGATGCCTCGTGGAAGAGTTTATCAGGTGGAGGCAGAGGCTCACAAGCAGGGTGAAAAGCCGGGAGACTGGAATTTCTACTATGGAGCGGACTTTCCGTCGAGACTCGATCCCGAGCACGAAAAGCGGATGCTGATTTCAGAATTTAGCTTGAATGCTGCGGCGGCAACAGAAAAAGTAAAGTTTGTTCTAGTTGCACACGAGAAGATGAACGAAGCCGACAAGAAAGAGGTACAAAAGATTCTAGGGGTTAGAATTCCGTATTAGGAAGAGATAGATGAAGATTTGCTCACAGTGCAGTAGGAAAGTCCGTCAGGTATGCCAAGACGGATTTTGCAAAAGCTGTCACGTATCTTGTAGCTGGGAAGACTGCACGAACGGAACCTTTACAGCAAAAATAATGCTACGGAGTGGGCATTCGCTTAAAGAAGTGAAAAAAATGTACCCGAGCGCTAAACTTTCTTAAGATAAAAATAAAAACATGGCCAATCACGGTTTCGTCAATTTGCCTTTTACAATTACCGCCGAAGAACTCCATGTTGCGCTTGACGAGATTAATAAGAGGCGCTTCAAGGGGCTGCTCTGTGTTGAGTATGACGAACCTTCCAAAACGTTTGAGATTATTGCTGGAAAAGGAAAGAAGTCTGAGGAGCATCGTCTCGTCTTTCTAAGAGACAACTTGAACGAAATCGAGGCGTGTGACAAATGGGACCCGAAAGGCGAGGCGCGGCGTATTGAAATCCGGCATGGCGGCGGATCGAGATTCATCTGGTGGATTGACTGCGTTATTACCAACGAACTGGCAATCAAGTTCAAGGGATATATTACTGATGAGGGCACCGGGGATGAAGTTATCAAATCCAGACCTAAACTGTGGCCGACGTTCCGTTCGTATTTGGAAGAGCTTCACGACTTGCCGCGCCCGAAGAATTCCAATATTGGATATGGGGTTTACAAATTCGTTGGAAAGCTGTTCATGCACGAGGAAGTCCGGCTGACAAAAAAGATGTATCCTGAGTTTAAGTCTCTTATCTAAAAGGAGAATTTCGTGAAGAGCACGCACATCGCCGAAGTGGTTCGTATTAAAGAACTTCTTCCACACCCGAACGCTGACAAGCTCCAGATTGTTTCCGTGTACGGGTACACCGTCTGCATCCGCATCGGGGACTTCAAGGAAGGCGATCTGGGAGTCTATATTCCACCCGACAACGTGATTTCTGACCGGCCCGAGTTCTCTTTCCTTGGCGATCACAAGCGCATCAAGGTCAAGAAGCTTCGCGGGATCATCAGCATGGGCCTGCTGATTCAGCTTCCTGCTGACTTGGCCGATCTCAAGGAAGGCGAGGACGCGGCTGCGCGTCTTGGGGTGACCCATTATGATCCCCCGCTCCCGATGTCCACGGGCGGTGAGGCCGAGAAGCCGCCTGACGGGTATTTCCCCCACTACGACGTTGACTCGTACTATCGCTATGTGACGCAGTTCAAGCCCGGAGAGTTGGTCGTAGCCACGGAGAAGATCCACGGTACTTCGAGCCGTTTCGTGTGGGGTCCCGATGACCGCATTCACGTGGGGTCTCGCACCGAGTGGAAGCGCGAGGACGAGAAGAACGTGTGGTGGAGGGCCGCGAAGGAAAGCCCGTGGCTGATCGAGTTCTGCAAGGCTCATCCAGACATCTGCGTGTACGGGGAAGTCTACGGGTCCGTTCAGGATCTGAAGTACGGACACGCTGGAGGCCGCGTGGCTCTTGCTGTGTTTGACTTGCTGCGCGGCAACGAGTGGGTCCCGTACATGGAAGCCCGCAAGATTGGGGCAGAACTGAAGTGGGTTCCCATCGTATACGAAGGGCCTTTCAACGAAGCCAACCTGAAGAAGCTGGCGGATGGCAAGTCCCTTATTCCGGGTGCGGACAACATTCGGGAAGGGATCGTTGTGAAGCCTCAGGTCGAGCGTACCGACCCTGAGATCGGGCGGGTTCAGCTTAAGCTGGTTTCGAACGAGTATTTGGAACGGGCTTAATTTTAAAATTCTTTGCTAATTTCGGAACTTAGTTCCAATATATGAGTATGAACAAGAACAAAATCCGGGTTGGTGACTTCTATCTTTCCTGCGGCTATCATCCGTGTTTGTGCACGGAAGCAGACAAATACGAAGTCTCAGGTGTTTCTCTTGTTGACGGATCGTCGCCGCATACTTGTTCCTATTTTTCTTGTAATCCGAAAAAGCTAACTGCGCTCAACGCAGTACGAATTCGTTTGTTTGGCCCGTCTGGGCGACGGCGTAAGCACGCCGAGCATCCTGAGATTTCAAAGATGTGTGGTAATCCGTGGTGGACCGAGCACAAATACCAGTACGCGTTTTCAAGTACAAGATCATACGGTAATTTAAGGAAGAAATCGTGAGTGAGAAAACAAAGTCTCATATCAATCGCGTGGGGTCTCTTCTGCTAACTTGCATCAAGGAACTGGCCGACAGGGCTCAGGTCCACGATGCAAGCAAGTTGGGTGAAGTGGAGAAGCCTATCTTCGACAAGTACGAGAACATTCTCAAGGGGTTGGAATACGGAAGTGATGCGTACAAGGCGGCACTGGCCGACATGAAGCCCGCGCTGGATCATCACTATCAGGCGAATCGGCATCACCCCGAGCATCACCAGAACGGTATCCGAGATATGAACCTTGTGGATATTGTCGAGATGTTCTGTGATTGGAAAGCCGCGACGGAGCGCCACGCTACCGGAAATCTGGAGAAGAGCGTCATCCTCAACCAGAACCGATTCACTTACTCCGACGACCTGAAGAGTATCTTTTTAAATACAGCCCAATTCCTTGAGGGCAAGTGATATGAAGATCATTTTCGCTGGATGTGGGAGCGCGTTCACGACTGAAGAGTACTTCCAGTCAAATGCCATCGTCCAAGCGCCTTCTGGGAAGCGCCTCCTGATCGACTGCGGGGGCGACATCCGATTTGCTCTCGGCAGGCTCGGTCTTGGTTCAAAAGATATTGACGCTGTTTTTATTTCGCATCTCCATCAGGATCACATTGGTGGAATGGAGTATCTCGCCCTCACGAAGTTCTTCACGCGGAAGCCGGACGCTCCGCGCCCGATTCTGTTCTGCGTTCCGGAACTCATGGAGCCTTTGTGGGAGTGCTTGCGCGGCGGTCTGGAGACTCTCGAAACCAAGGTGATGAACATCACCGACTACTTTGACTGCCAGCCCGTGCCGATTAACAGCAGCTTCATCTGGGAGGAAGTTCGGTTTACACCTGTTCAAACGGTCCATATCATGAGCGGCTACAAGATCATGAACAGTTACGGTTTGATGATCAAGCACTGCCAGCCGAGCGTTCCTCCAACACGTTGTAAGGTCATTCCGTTTGGTGCGGACATTCAGACGCAAGGGCGGGTGGCGTTCTTCACGACCGACACGCAGTTCTGCCCGAACCAGATCAATAAGTTCTACGATCTGGCAGACATCGTTTTTCATGATTGTGAAACGACCCCGTTCCGTTCCAGCGTTCACGCTCACTATGACGACCTCAAGACACTCCGCGATGACGTCAAGAAGAAGATGTGGCTGTATCATTATGCCCCGAGTCCCAAGCAGGACCCGAAAGCAGACGGATTCCGTGGATTTGTTACCCGTGGCCAAGAGTTTGAAATCGAGGAAAGGCTATGAAAGCCGCGTTCTTCTGCGTGGATGCGCAGAATGATTTCATGAGTCCCTCGGGATGCTTGTACGTGAAAGAGTCCGTTCGGATTCTTTCCAAAATTTTAGAACTGACTTATTGCGCGATGCATAACAATGTACCTGTTGTTGCGTCAATGGATTTGCATGCTGTACACGATCCGGAATTTGAGACGTTTCCGCCCCATTGTATCAACCTGACTCCCGGTGCCGAGCTTGTCCCGGAGGCTTGCGTCAGGGTTCCCGATAGCAATCCCCCACGCTTTATCCCCGATATTATTATTACAAAGAGCACCTACGATGTTTTTTCGAATCCGTTGACTGAAAAGATCCTCAAGATAATTAATGCCAAGCAGTGGTTTGTTTACGGGGTTGCGGCAGACTACTGCGTTCGTGCCGCTGTTCTCGGAATGCTGAAGCGGCGTTACAAGGTCAACGTAATTGCGGATGCAATAGCAGGGGTTTCTGCCGACACAACCGAAAAGGCTTATCATGAAGAGAAGCTAGCCGGAGCAAAATTCATACTGACCAAAGACGTCGAGGCTATGATCAAGTGATCCTATGAGTAATTTTCTTTTTTATACTTGCCGAAAGTGTAAAAAGCGGATTCCGCGAGGGCATGTCTATAGGAAATTTTATTGTTCAGAGGTATGCCACAGAAATGCCCACTTGAGAAGATGTGAATGGTGCGGAAACGAATTTATCTCTATTTACACAAACTGCCGACGAGGAAATGTTTGTTCATTTGCCTGTAAGGGGGCTATAACAGCAAGTAAAAACAAGAAACTCCGCACCATTCATGGAGAATTTATAAAACGCCCTTGTAAACTCTGTGGTGCATTTTTTAAACCAAATCATAGAGAACAGGAATATTGCAGCAGGTATTGTTATAATAAAGTAAAACGATGTCGGCGTAATAGGCTCACGACCGCGACAATGCGATTCAGATCCGCATTGTGGAGATCTTCCGAAAACGAGTCTTTTCGCTCAGCCGTCATGCTGCGTGATAATTGGACTTGTAGGATCTGTGGTAAAAGAGGTGGAAAACTAGAAGTTCATCACATACAAAAGCTTCGTTTTTTTCCTAGGCTAGCAATAGACACGAAAAACGGAGTTACGCTTTGTGTTCCCTGCCATGATAAAGTAAAAGATAAGAAGTTCAAAAATAAGGAAGGAACAGATTTCTGGAGTTCTTGGATTCAGGAAAGATTCGATGAGATTTATGGAGAATAAAATGAATAACAAACCAGAAAGTGTAACTGAAATAAACACAAAGCACGCTCCTTTGTATCGCTGCCTGTTTCACAACGATGACAAAACTACCATGGACTTCGTTGTTGCCTTGGGGAAGAAGGTCTTCAGTCTTCCGGAGGCCAGAGCCGTTCAGGTCATGATCGAAGTTCACACGCAGGGGGTATCGTTGGTTGTTGTGGAGTCCTTCGAGCAGGCCGAGTTCCACAGGGACCAGTGCGTCTCTATTGCGCGTGGTGCCGGTTTCCCGTTCTGCGTGACCATTGAGCCAAACGACTAGGGGTTTTACAATGATACAAAAATGTGAGTGTGCTCTTACTACTAAGCCCCCTGACGGATTTCCAAAATCGCTACTCAAGCGCTGCTGCTGTACGTGCAAGCATCGGTTTACTTTGTGCGGGCATCCTTGGGTGGACGGCAAGAACATGTCTGACGTTGTCGGGTATGCTTGCGGTATCTTCTGGATGTTCGACGGCCAGCGGCGCTTTGTCATGAATCAAGAGCACGGGGTTTGTGAATGTCACGAGCAGGAAGAGAAAGTAAACAAGAGAGTCAAGAGATTTAAAAAAGGAAGAGGCAAAATCGTATGAAAGTTGAATTGGAAATGACTTGCCACGCGTGTCCGAACCAGTACGATGGCAAGATCACGCTCTCACATCCGGTAACGAACAAGCCGCACGTGTTTCCATTTTACTTCAGGGCGCGGCATGGATCGTGGTCGTTTACCTTGGCAAAGAGCGGGGAGAAGCCTTGGCTGGCGAAGAATCCGATCTATCAAAAAACCGGAGTAGGAAGCTGGGAGGGAAGCGATTCACTGCCTCACATCGCGGAAGAAATCACGAAAGCGGAGTTTACTATTTACGAAACTATTTGGAAGAAGGCGCAGGGTGTTGCGGAGAAGAAGCATACGATTTGGCTGGACAAATGGATGAAGAAGCAGGAATCAAAGAAACCTCTTGATCCCAACTGGCTGAATGACCTGATAAAGAAACAGGAACCAAAGAAGAGGCCCATCGGTCCCCATGAATAATACAAGCCGCGTTGATAAACTTATTGAATTGATAGACAAGAACAGACAAAGAATAACTCTCCGCTTGTCAGAATGCATTCAAAACGCTATACTCAGCAAAAAGAAAAGCGACCGTTATTTTGACATTGATACCGGCGATTTATTGGTTGCTCTACTTGCCACGCACTCAAAGGTAAAGGGCATTCCAATAGCCGCACATCGAATGTTAAGAGAAGTTGGAATAGACGCCACCGCTCTGCTTAAGGGGATTCGTGCATGTCAAAAGTCCTGAAGCCGCCGACAAAGCTTGACCATTACGAGCTTGCAAAGAAAACTGTTCTCTTCTGTGCTGGTTCAATCGAAATGGGAAAAGCAGTCAATTGGCAAACCAAGATCGAGCAGGCGGTTTCTGGCTTTGATAACGTAGTTGTATTAAATCCCAGAAGGGACGATTGGGATTCTTCGTGGGTCCAGTCCATCGATAACCCCCAGTTCAATGAGCAGGTTACGTGGGAGCTTGACGGGCAAGACGCTGCCGATCTTATCCCCATGTATTTTGATCCGGCCACCAAGTCGCCTATCACTCTTATGGAGTTTGGTCTTTACGCCAGCCGAGGCAAGCTTCTGGTCTGCTGCCCGGAGGGATTCTGGAGGAAGGGCAACGTCGATATGGTCTGCCATCGGTATAAGATCCCGCAGGTCAGCTCGCTAGAGGAACTAATTTCCGCAACGCAGAAGTGGGTTGAAGCAAAGAAGCCCGTGGACATTGGTTCCTCGTTTGATAATTTTAGTATTGGTAACTCTTGAACTCAAATTAAAGTATGTCAAAAGAACAATTCCAAAAGCTGGCGGATCAGTGGAAGAACGACACGATTAACTTGTCGAATGTTCGAAAGATATTCGAGCACCCCGCGTACCAAGCCATCATCGCCATGGGTGCAGAGGCGCTCCCGTACATCTTCGAAGCACTTCAGGAAGAAACGGACCATTGGTTCCACGCCCTGACTCTCATTACCGGAGAAAGCCCCGTTCCGGGGGGAAGGTGTGGCCACATGCAGGAAATGGCCGACGCATGGATAGCTTGGGGTATTTCGCGTGGTTTCATTAAAAAGTGAACTAATCCCATGAACGCCGGACTTGTTCTCCTATTGTCCGTTTCGGCCTCCCTTATTATTTATATGTTGGTAAAGCCGAGGAAAGTGCGTGAAGCCAGCAAGAAGATTTCAATGAATTGTGAACTTTGTATTAGGTCTATCGGGGACGACGTTTATAGGATAGAAGCAAGCTGGTGTGATACAAGGGCTAAAGCAGTAGGCACCATGCAGATCAGCAATCCAAAGGACATTTCTCTTGGAGACATTGTTGCGTTTATTGAGGCTTCAAGAGTTCTCGCGGAAGCGCGTGGAGATATTATGAGCGAAGACTAAACTTTTTCTTATTTTTTAGCCTGATTTCACACAATAGTATCAGAAAGGAAGGCTGCGGCTGTGACGGTACTGCACAAGAAGAACCCGAAAGCTTGGGAAGAGAAGCTTTCTTGGCACGACAAGTTCGTACTCATGGCGCTGCGCTCCATGGAGAAGACTGTCGGGGTAAAGCACTGCGACAAGTGCGATATGCCGTTGCCGAGCGGAACTAATATCCGCTGCGAGTCGTGTCGTGGAATGTTCGGAACTTATGGGATTAACGTGTGATGAAGATTCTGGCAAAAAAGGGAAAAACATTTCATTGGGATTTGTGCAGTAACGAGTTCAAAAATCTGTATTTCCCCACAAAAGTCCACGTTAAGTTTGACGGTCACCGAAACAATAAGAGTTACTTTAGGTATACAGTCCTAGATATCACTTTAAAAGAAAGAGATTTCACGAGCATGCTTTTTAGCTCTGTACTTTGTGTGTCTGCAGTAAAGCTAATTTCGACGGAAGATTGTCAGAACTTTTTCAAGATGTCTTTGGATTATGCAAACAAGTGGCGTCAGTTTGAAAAGTATCCTATCGCTGAAGGCGAGTTTTCTTCGAAGGTAGAAACCGCGTGGAAAGAGAGTCTCTTTAATAATGAAACGCATATTCTCAGAGGTCTGCTGCCTGATACTCAGGGAGTGACTTCGGCAGTCAAGAAGATAATGTCTAGGTATTTTATAGCACAAGATAGACAAGTTCTGGATTACGCAAAAGAATGTAAGTGGACAAATAAAATAGTTCAGAAATCATTTTTTCGTGAAGAGGACTCCGGACTATACGAGGGCTCTCACGAGATATATTTTGATGAAGTCTTTGGACGGGAAAAATGGAAAATCCAAACGCCAGATTACAGGCACAGTGTCATCACTTTTGGAATCGACCCTTATCCCTTTGTCGTGTTTCTTTCCCCGATAACCGATCATTTTGAAATCCGCGTATTGGCGAACATTGACGGAAAATTTTACGAAAGGCCACTGAACATAAATCTGCGTACAGCAGAGAAACAAATTGAGATCGCCGTAATGTTGATAATGACAAATGCTCAGGGTGAAAGTAATGAAGCCGTCCCAGCTGAAGCGAAAGCATAACACTAAAAGGAGCCGGTGGTGCAAACTGAATTTGCACAATCTTTGCTGTGATGACAGCTGGTGCAAGTGTAAGTGCCATAAATAGAAAAATTGTTAAAGATTTAAAACGAGAGCACATATATAACATGACAAACAAAGAACTGGCACGACGAAAGCAGGATAGACTGATCCGCTATCTCTGCGACTTCATGGTGAAGTCCTATATCAAGGACGACGAAGGGCGCTTTGGGCTAGCCGAGAAGGCGAAGGGCGTCCGGGCCAAGAAGGTTATCCGGGCGCTGAAGGCCCTGTACGGGCGCACCAAGTTCGGGGCGTGGGTTCGGGAGCCTCTGGAGAGCAACGCCATTACCCGGCGGCTTGAGCAGATGATGAAGGAACGCGACCGAGTGTGCGCGGAGACCAAGACCACGACCAATCTCGTTGTAATTTCGGATATGCATATTGGCTTCGGAAAGAATAGGATGGCGGCAATCGCGAAAAACATAAAGTCTTATTTGGTGAAATCCGGCGGCACGGGGGCGTTCGAGCTTGCGGGTATTCCTGAGGAGTACTTGGGTAATGGCAACTTGGATAATGGCAATGAAGAAAGAACAATACGAAGTTAGAAGGAACGAAGACGGAACGGTTGACGAAATCGTTTCCGAAAATGTTAAGTTCCTTCACGTAGAACAGATGGACAACGGGCATTGGTGGATAGGAATAACACTCAAGAATAAAAAGCGTCTTATGCTCAATTTTACTTCTGGAAGAAAAATAAAGGCTTCCGTTGAAGAGGATTAGGTTGCGTCCCCCTTAAGGAGAGTATCTGTGGCAGAAAAGACGAGTGCGAAGCCTACCGCCCCGGTCGCCGCGCAGACGTCCCCGACTACGATGGCGTGGTCGGCCCCTATTGCGTCACTCAGGGTTTCCGTGAAAGCCCTGAAGGACAGCGGCGGGTTCGGAAAGATCATGGAGAAGGTCGGCCTCGCCATGACCGACTCCGACCTGCTCTATTCAAAGGCGGATTCTACTCCGATCAAGTCGTCGGGAAGTGTTATTGAGATCGATGAGAATGCGCTTACGAACGGAAGGCAGAAGTTTTTTGAGACGCTGGCGTCGGCGGGTATTGACTTCGTTACTAGTGACGCGTCAAGCGCCAAGTTCAGAATCTTTTAAGGCTTGACAAGCGGCTCAATTTAATAAAGAATGGGAGATTCGTATGCCTATGACTAACGAAGACATGATTCGGAAGGTTAAGTGTATCGAGGAGGACGTTATCAGTGGAGCAAAAAAGCAGGTGGTCAGTTCGTCGGACATTGTTATCATAACGACAAAAGACGTGTCAAGAGACATGAGCTTTTTCGTGACACGGCTTTCTCGTGAATTGAGGAATTTGATCGGATGGAGAGGGATCATGATTTCTCTTGGCCCCGACGAGAGCCTGAAAACTCTTTCGGAACCTGCCGCACGAGAGCTGTACCTGCAGCTAAAAGAGCGTTTCGAGGGGCTTAAGTCCACCAACGGCGAGATTCTTGTCGGGCAGGTCTGGAAGTCCAACGACTCCCGAGCACCTGATCGGAAGGTTGAAATTATGGAAGTGGGTAATACACACGCTGTCGTAAAGAATTTGAGGAATAACGTCAGGACGAGAATCAGCTTGAAGGGGTTTAAGGACTCTTCGCGTGGGTATAAACTTGAAAGTGCTACGTAGTTTTTGTCACAGTAAAGCGTCATGCGAGTAAAACGTTCAGGAGCTGTAACTATGAAACGTTTTATCATGGCGCTTTTTGCGCTCTGCGTACTGATGTCTCAAGTTGCCAGTGTTAGCCAGTATACGGACAGGGATACCGACCGGGTAAATCCGGAGAGAAAGAGTCCTCGGTACGTGAAGGTTTGCAAGACGGAATTCCAGTTGGTGTACGCGGGGCGCTTCACGGTTACCGCATATTGTGCCGGATGCAGTGTCTGCGATACCACCTACAAGACCGCAGACGGAACCTACGCGGATTATAGAAAGCGGATTGTAGCCGCCGATTCGAG
>Ga0315294_10006984_pt1 | contig 12397 bp, 13 predicted proteins | sample YL17G13_40_MG_FD_203626 | JGI IMG/M metagenome (GOLD analysis project Ga0315294, IMG submission 203626) | Sediment microbial communities from Yellowstone Lake, YNP, Wyoming, USA - YL17G13_40 | ecosystem: Environmental > Aquatic > Freshwater > Lake > Sediment | place: USA: Wyoming | collected...
TAAGGTTGTGCCTGCTGACTCTGACAACGTCGTACATTCTCGAGCCGAGCATTCCTTCGGCTACAACAACGGGTCCTGCAACTTTAACTATTGTTCCTGTTCTAATCTCTGCCATAGTCTATCCTGTAAAATATTTATTCCTGTGGCGATTTTTAAAAGTCTGCCGAGTTTTTCGACTGCATAACCCTTTGATTCGGTCGTGAACGGCACAACAAGAATGCAGGGCACAGGTTTTGTGCTGAACCGGCGGAAGACTTCTTCTGCGGCAGGTGCGATATTTTCCGCAACTACTACAAGCGTGTATTTTTCGTCAGCAATTTTTTCAGCGGTTTGAACTATCACCTCGTCATTGTCGTCGACGGGGAAACAATCCATGCCGAGCGCAGAATAAGGCATAACAAAATCAGCACTGCCTAATATCGCAACTTTACCTTCCATAACTTAAAACTCAAAACTATACTACAATTCTGTCAAGTATTGCTTTTGGCTCGATATCAGCTTTTTTGCAGGCAAGAACCGTTCTTACCATTCTTATTTCATGCTCTTTTCTCAGCAGATAGGCTGCTATCGGCTGATGGCCGGCGGTTATCTGGTCCGTGCTTTTAAGAAATCCAGTCAGATGCTGGTCAGACGCCGCTTCAAGCTTTAAGAATGAATTATTGCTTTGCATGAAACCTGCGCCCGCCTCGAGTATGTGATAATAAGGCGTAGCAGCAAAAGTCTGTGCCAGACTTTCATAGCCGATATCAACGGCCTGATTAAGCCTGGCCGGGTCGATATATCCGCCGGGCATAAAGACGTCTCTGTCCTGCATTTCGGTAAATTTCAGCCTCATCATGGTGCGAATATTGTTGAGGTCTATGTACATCTTCATAAGCTCAATCAGAAAGACACTTTCAATCCGAATTGCATTTTCAAGCTGAAATTCCGCTTCAGCCTTGTCTATTGCTATGTCGATGTCGCGGACGTTTTTGTTTTTATAATAGCCCAGCACACCCGCTTCTATCGCTTTTTGCAGATAGTTCGGCAGGGCGGTGTAATCCTCCTGTTCAAAAACCAGCTCGTACTGGTCAACAGGTATATTGCCCTGGTCGCAGTAATCGCTGCCGAGAGGCTTTTCGAGCACAAGTCTGCGGATTGCAAGTCTCATATTTGCAAAATCCGACCTTGCCCGCAGGAATTCAATTATCTTGTCATTGTGCAGCAGCTGCCGGATGAGTTTTCTTGCTTCTCTGCGTCTGTCGCACAGCAGATTTTCAATTTCTTGGTTTGTTGCAGAAGCTGAAAGGGCGTAATCAGTCCCGCTCAGAAGTTCAACTGTTTCTTTGAAGCCGCTGCTGTTTGCAAGTTCAGTAAAAAAGATTGAACCAAAAAGTTTTTCCGACAGCGTTTTTACCTGTGCTGTTTCAAAGGTATATCGCCAGTCCTCCGGACCAATCGGCGGGTACAGGCTGAAGTATAAAACGTTTTGTTGCTGCATAAAATTCATATATGATTTTAAACAAATAACTGAGCGGCTAATTCGGTTTCAAGCTTTTCCTTCGCTGCTGCAAGCAGAACCGCCAGACTGCCGTTTACTCTTGCTCTGCCTTTTTGCAGGATAAACCCTGCCTCGATGTCGGCTTTTGAGTCTGCAATTTTCAGATTGCCTCTTGAGTTTTGAGAAAGTTTCGCATTTAACCGTTCGACAAAGGCGGCATCGATTCTTTTTTCGTTTTTGTCGATGATGATTTCCTCGTCGCCTGTATTTACCGCTGAAAGTATCAGTTTTTCCATAAGCTGCTGATAATCTTTGGCACTCATGTTTTTGATTTTTTCCGCTGCTGCGGCAAAAGTCTCATCAAGCAGGTCTTTTCTGGTCCGAAGCAGTTTTTTGGCGATTTCCATTCTTGCCCAGGCAAGGGTCCGGGACTTTGCTTCTTCCAGGGCCTGTTTTACAAGTCGCCGGGTTTCTTCGTTGAAGCTGTCGAGCTCTGTCTGAAGTTTTTGTCTTTCCTGCCGGACTTTTTCGTCGGCCTGTTCTTTTATTTTGTCGGCCTGGCTCTGTGCTTCAGACAGAATCTTTTCTGTTACCTGTTTCGAGTCCATTTCGTAATACCGCTAAAAAATAATTTTTAATTAACCTGTTGTTGCGATTCTGACGGCCTGCCAGTTAACGCCGAACAGCAGCATAAGTACCGTAGTCAAAAGTCCGAGCAAGGCATAAATCTCAACCATAACGCCATAAACGACGCCGGCCTTGAATGCCATTTCAGGTCTTTTTGCCGCCATAACGATGCCGCCGGCACAAACGTTTCCCTGATGAATTGCGCTTATAAGACCTGCCACGCCGACCGGCAGACAGGCTGCAAATACAGTCAGGCCCTGCCAGAGGTTTAATGAGACAGTAAATTCCTTTGAGAAGAATCCCATGTAGTTCATAACCATCATTGCGCTGGCAAGAGCGTAAAAGCCCTGTGTGCCGGGCAGCACAACCATTATGAAATTCAAGCCGAATCTTTCCGGCTTTTCGGTAAGGACGCCGGCCGAAGCTCTGCCGGTAATGCCTATTCCGATAGACGAGCCGGAGCCGGCAAGAAACACCGCAGACGCTGCTCCCAAAATTGCCAACATGTTACCAAGTCCAGTAAGTTCCATAGTCAGCCCTCTCTTAAAAATGTTTTATCTTTTCACTTTATCTGTTTTTATATACACATATTTATATTGCTTTATCAGAGGCGTAAATTCTCTGCCGCCGCCAACGAAAAACTTGGGAAAGTATTCCACAAACTGCAGTCGCAGCGAGTGCACAAATGACCCAATCCCCGACATTACGGCATTAAAGGTGTGGCCGAGGACCAGCAGCACAATCGCAAGAACAATCCCGACATAAGGCACTTCACTTACGGTTCTGGCAATGATATTAATCGCCATTGCAACACCCCCTGAAGCGATGCCCAGCGCCATCAGCCGCAGATAACTTAAAATATCCCCCAGATAAAAAACCGTGCTGAAAAGCTGATAAGCGCCCATCGCCAGCCTGCTGGAAACGGGCCCTTCTCTCTGACTGAAAAGCAGAATGATAATTGCAGGGACTATCGCAACCCTGGCGGCAATTGAGCCTGAAGAGGCAGATATTGCTCCCATTTTGCTGGCTCCGAAAACCGCAAGTGAATTTACCAATACAAGCCAGACAAGCTTATCGCAAATCGCAGCGGCAAATTCCTTTCTTCTCAGACAATCCACAAAGCCGATGAAAAGACCTGTCATTATCTGCAGATACCCCAGAGCAATTGAAATGGCAAAAAATTTCATCGGGTCCTGCAATGGGTCGAACCAGGTTGTTTTGTCAATAAAATTAACAAGCCAGTTGATTTTCCATGCGACAGCAAGCTCCCGCAGACCTGTGCCGAACCAGCCGCCGGTCATTGCGCCTGCTGCGATAGTCAGAATCGAACACAAAATCAGCAGCCATAAGAGTCCTTTGCCGCCCTGCATTTTTTTAATAAGAAATACAGAGGCGGCGATAATCATAATGCCGTATCCCACGTCGGAAAGACAAAGAGCGAAAAAGATTGCGAAGAACGGTGCCAAAAGCCAGGTTGGGTCGACTTCAGAATGTCGAGGCATTCCGTAAAGGCGGGTTATTACCTCAAATGGTTTGAAGACCGTTGCGTTTTCTATTTCAACCGGGACCTCCTCGTTTTCTGCCGGCCTAATCAGAGAAAGGCTTGTGCCTTTGAATTTTGCGAGAATGTTCTGAAGTTTTTTGAGGTCGCGTTTTTTCACCCAGCCTTCCAGCAGAACCGTCTGTTCGGTTTCCGGCACAGCAAGTCTTGTCCGCTCTCTGTCGAGAAGGTTTCTGTAATGGTCGGCAAGGATTTGAAGTTTAAGGCGATTTTTGCCTAACTGTTTTGCCTGTTTTTCAAGGGTTTCTATCTGTTGATGAGTCTGCTTAAGCTGTATTTGGGTATTTTTAATCAGCTCTGCCGGCGTTCCTTTAAAGGATGATAAATTTACCGCTTCGAATTCGATGCTTCTGAGGGCTTTGTAAACTTCAGCAGAATTTTCCTTCAGAGTGGCAACTGCACAGGCAATCAGATTATCTTTTGTGCCGACTTTTTCAACTGCTGCCCTGAAGTCCTTTATCTTCTCCCGTATGAGGGTGAAATTTTTTTCCGGAATAAGCCCTAAAATTACGGCGCCTTTTTCAAGTTCTTCCAAAACCGCAAGGTCGATATCAAGTTTTTTCCACGGCAGGAGCATATTAAGTCGTCCCTGCAGATGCTCCTGCCGGTCGCCCAGCTTGTGGAGCTGATTTGCAAGTTCGCCGCATCTTTCCAGCATCTCCAAAGCCTGGTCTGTGCGAATTACTGCTGTATATTCTTTTTCGCTGACGACTACGCGGGGTGCAAGTGTCTCGGCGAGAGTCGCTTTCGGGGCATATTGTTTCAGGAATTCAACTGCCGAATCAATTTTTGTGCTCAACTCTTCAACCTGTTTCGGCCGTTCGATTTCTGTATGTAATTCCGGCCATTCTTTGCTGACGGTAGCCCGCTCGGCGTCGAGTATCTGCATGATACCTGAGCTTTGAAGCGATTCGAGAGCATCGGCTGCTTCAGTGCGGAAACTTGCGATAAGAACTTTTTGCATTTGAGCTATTGACATTGTATATCCGGCGAAAATTTTATTTTGGTTTTTCAGTCAGTCGGTTGCGCAAAAAGTCAACTATTTTCTCTGCTGCAGAATTCATACGCTTTTCAGCAGTGTTTTTAAGCACTTGCTGCTGCCGTTTTGCTTTTTCCGTCAGCTCCTGTGCCTGCTGCTGACCGGCGGCCAGGCCCTGGTTTTTTGCCTTTTCCACCGCTTCCTTTCGCTGTCGATAAGCCTGTTCGAACTGCTCAGTGTGCTCTTTTTTTATGTTTCCAGCCGTTTGAGCAGCGTATTTCTGCGCATCTTCTATCAGTCTTTTTGCCTTGTTTTCAGCTTCTTTAATCTGTTTTATCAGCTCCATTTTAAGCCTGTGTCCTAATTTGAGTTACTTTATCCCTGAAAAAGCATTGAGTATAAATATTATCGTTTAAATTTCCAGAAAATAATGGTTTGCCGATGGAGCAGGTCTTTTGTGGGGAAAGTTGTAATAGGGCAGTTGTAAGTGGGTTCAGAGTTATCTGGATGGGTTATCGGGCTGTATGGTTTTTAAAATGGCGGCATAGAACTTGCCGCAAAGTGCATCGAAATTGATATTTAGACTATACCTCTACAGGTTTATGCTTGATGGCCGACTGTTTTTCTTCCTGTTCACCGGGCTTGAAACTCAGAGGTTCTGCAAACTGCAGTGCGACTTTTTTCATGTAGGGACTGATATCCTCGATTCTGCACACGAAACCGCTTCTTATGCAGTTTTCAAGGTCAAATGAATCATCCTGACCATAACGTGGCACGCTGAATCTTGTCGTTATATATTGTCCTTCATAAGGGCAGGAGTCGGCATAGCATGTAAAAGCTGCTCCGTTGCTGGAAAGGTCGAACATCTGTCCCTGCGACAAAACGTCATTGAAATCCTCGGCAAACCAGACAGGCCAGTGATAGTTCAAACGTTTCTCCCTGCGTCGCTCCGCTGTTTGTTCGTTCATCTCTGTCTCCCTTTAATTTGACAGTTAAAATTCGTCAAAAATCAGATGGGCCTTAACGGCGGCAGAAGCGAAAATTATCTTTTTTTTCAGGGGGCTGAATAATATTTCAAAAACACCGTTTTGTCTGCAGTGAAATGTTGCGGCAGGAAATTCATATATAGGGAATGTCCTATAATTAAATGTTTTTACAAAGTATCAAGGCCAAAATATTTGGTTTTTTCTTGACCTGATGGTGTGCTTTTTGTTATATTTAATATAGCTGGGTTTGGCGCAGATGCAAAATCTAATTTAAAGTGCAAACGCCGGCTAAAAGGGGCCAGATGGTCTGGCCCCTTTTTTTTGCGCTTGTTTCTGAATTAACATGAATCTTAACCGGCGAATGACGTGGTTTTTTATTTGTTTTCGATTTCTACAACACAAAACAGGCCATGACCGCAACCTAACCCCTGTGGAAGGGAAAGTTCCAGATTTCGCAGAACACAGGCTACCTGCGGTCCCATAACGCTGGCCCAGAAGTTAATAGCAGGAAACCTGTCGGCGTTTCTGTATAGCCACGCCAACATTTTTAGGTCATCGGTAAGTTTTTCACAACTCGATTCGATAATTCTTTTGACTTCCGCATTGTTGCCGCTTATCAAAGCCTGGAGCGTATTTACTATTGTCTGCCACAAATTATAATAATCGAAAATTCGTGTCCACGCCTCTTGATTTACTTCTTTGACTTCCTGCAAATAATCTATATCAAGGCTTAAACCATTTATTGTCTCCCTGTAATCGCGTTCAAACAATCTGTTTACCTCCGCTCGTATTTGATGTCTTTGTTTTTTGAAAAGACAGGTATCCATATGCCGACCCACAAGTATTGAGCGGTCCTGCATTGTTATTATTTTGGCCTTTTTTCCTGCTGCCTCGGCTGCCGTTTCGATAAGCTGGCTGAGTTCTGAACCGCTATAGTACGTAACGTCAAACCATTTAATTTTTTCAGGGTTTTGTTCTTGTGGAGGCAATAAATAGGCCATAGTGTATGGCAAGGGTGAACGGCAGTCTTTACTCCAGTATCTCGGCCATTCGGGCGAGTATCTGCCGTGAAGGTCAAAGACCATATATCCCCGGCCGCTTATATGCGAAAAAATCTGCTGCGCAAGGTGTTCAAGCTCCGCGTAATCCAAATGTGACAGTGGGGCATAAGACGAAAAGTATATGTCGTAAGGGTCGTCTTTTAGTAGAGGAAATCCCTCTGACAAATCTGCCTGCACAAATTCAGCCTGTGCCATATCCGCATAATTTTTCCTTCCTTGTTCGACCATCGACGGCGATATATCAATGCCCTTATAGATTTCGATATCCCCGTCGGTTATTACGAATTCCTTGTTTGCTGTTTTAATCGGTGTACTTGGCGGGATGTGGGTTAATAATTCTAATCCCTCGCCGCTGCCGCAACCGAGGTCAACTATACGGATTTTGTCTTTATGCTCCAAACCCCGTTCAATCGCTGGTCGAATTGCCAGCTTAATAAAAATGTCCTCCCAGTATTTTCGTACGTTGTCCTTTTTGCCGAACAAGCCGGACTCGCTTACGCCGTAATATCCGCGTCTTACCGCTATTTCATAAAATTCGGTTCTTGGCATAAATCACGAAAACCAACACACCTTGACAACGCTGGTTATTTGTTTATGAAGAGGTAATTTATTATGTGCAGGATTACCCACGCTGCTGTCGAACATACCAAAAGAATAACAACATACTTTCGCCAATGAGCCATTGAGGCGGGTGAACCTGTAGCGGTAAGACCACGCCAGAGTTTTATATCAAGATACCTGGCGAGGACAAGAGCAGCTACCGTACCCCAAAAAACCACATCAGCAGTATGAAACATCCAATCTTTACGCTGAAAAATTAATACCATCGAAACAATAAGGATTACGTTGCCAAAAAGCATCCAGAAAATTCTTACTATGAGGCTGAATATGCTATCGTACTTTTCAGTGGATTGGTCGTTTTGTTTGGTCATGTTCCGTCTCCTAAAAAATCGCACTAATCGATTAATTAGGTGGCGGCCCGACCACCTCGACATGCCTCCAAGGTCTTGTAAACCTTGAACCCTTTAGTAATACATTATAACAAAGCCGCTTTTCGATATCAAACTTTTATAATTTCCCTTTTTTAGGTTTTTCCTATGAGTTAGTGCCGGCGTTTGCCCCCGATGTACACTTAACACTTCCTATTTGCTTATTTACTATTTACCGGATTCATTCTGACGGTCATGCTGATTGCTGTGGGATATCTGATGCTTTTTGGATACATAATTTTTAATAGCTTTTTCCAAGAACGGGTGTTCGTCTTTAGAACTTGCAAAAATCCCTGTTCTGTCTGTCAGACTTTTATAAAATTCTGTTCTTTTTTTTGCAAGTTTTTGACCAGGTGAATCCCCATCAGACAGTTTGGCTTCGAGCCGGGCTGAATCCGCCATACATCTGATGACCTCTCGCATACGTTTTTTGCCTTTAATCGCAGCTTCAACACATCGTTGATGAATTTTATTTATCTTGTTTTTGTAATTGCCTTCTGGAATATTCATTTTTTCGGAGGCAACCACCATATTTTCAAGCACTCCCATATATCTGTCCAAATACATTACTACTTGTGCACATTCTTTCAGGGTTGTAGACGGTTTATTTTCCGAAGGCTGCGGGACTGGTTTGGCAAGGACCGATTTTATTCGAGCCAGAGCCGTTCGGGCACGCGTGAGGAGAACGGTAGAACGAAGTCCATCCGGGATATCTTCTATGGCCATCCAGCCGGAACCATTGCAGAAATCACAGCGTACGCTGCCGAGGCCGAGACATTGTTCACACACTATATTATGGTTTATGTGTCCGTGACCTTCACAGTCTTTACATTTTGATCGTCCTTTCATGCAGAACTGACAGGGATAATGTGAAAAGGCGATTATAAGTTTCTCTGTTGCGTTTTCTCCAATTTCCTTAACCAGCTTGCTTGTAAGAGTGTGGTCTGACGGGAATATTCCCTGCTTCTGCCCCGTTATGAACAGGTTTGAGGCCGCTCGGAAGTCTCCGCTTTTTAGATGGGTAATCATTTGTTCGGTTATTCTTGCCGTCATTTCTCCAATTCCTTATTTTGATTGTTCAATAAGATCATCTGGTATAAATATTTGTTATATAGAAAAAATACCGAACAAATTAAATCTTGTCTCTGAATTTTCTCCCAGCTTTTCATATCATACTGGATTATAGCCTTAAACAGTGAAAAAATAAAGAAAAAACTAAAGATAACATTATCCACCCAACGATTCTTCTTTATAGTTGCTTTACCAGTTCAACAAACATATTTCCCCTCTGCACAAAATTTACAAACATATCATAACTTGCACAGGCAGGACTCAATAAAACGACATCGCCGCCAATCGAAATCTCTGCCGCTTTCTTCACCGCCTCGGCAAGAGAACCGGCCCTGTGAATCGGCGGTACTTTACCGGTCTTTCTGACAGATTGTTCAATTTTATCGGCCGTTTGGCCTATCAGAATCAAGGCTTTTAATTTATCGCTGATAGCCTGTGCCATTTTGTCAAAATCCAGACCCTTATCGTAGCCACCTGCTATGAGGATTTTCGGTTCATCGAAAGCCTCAACACCAACAACCGTGCTTTCCGGCGTTGTCGCAATTGAATCATTGTAATATCTTACGCCGGCAACTGTTCCGACAAGCTGAAGTCTGTGCGGAAGCGATACAAAACTTCCTGTCGGCTCTGTCAACTGCTTATCCTTTAGGCCAAAATGATGGGCTATCGTTACTGCTGCGGCGAGATTTTCCCTGTTTGCTTTGCCGGGCAGCTTGAAAGCTTTTGTTAATTTGCTGTCGAGCTTTTCTCTGTCAAATAAATAACATTTGCGGGCAGTTTTGCTGTATTTTTCGTACCATTCAAGGCATTTTTCATCATACGCGTTTAATACAGCAACATCGCCGCTCTTCTGGAAGCGGAAGATATTCTCCTTTGCATTGCAGTAATTTTCCATCGTCTTGTGTCTGTCTAAGTGGTTGGGGGCGATATTGGTAACACAGCCGACAGGCGGCGATTTTTTTATGCGGGCAAGCTGCTCAAGCTGAAAACTTGAAATCTCCAGCACAATCAGGTCATTTTTTTGGATACTGTCGAGATTTTCAAGCAGGGGCAGATTGCCGATATTGCCGCTGAGCCAGACTTCGCCGTATTTTTTCCTGCCGCCGCCTTCGGCATTTTTAAGCAGATGTGCCGTGAGGGCGGCAGTCGTGCTTTTACCGTTTGAGCCGGTGATTGCGACAATCTTCGCAGGGCACAGCTGAAAGAAAATTTCCATCTGGGAGGTTATAAGCTTGTTTTTGCTTTTAGCTGCTTCTATATATTGATTTGCTTCATCTACTGCCGGGTTGACAATAATGACATCAGCTTCTGCAAAATCCTCTAATTTGTGGCCTGCGATGTGGAACTCGATGTTTTTGAGTCCCTGGAGTTCTTTTATTGAGTCGGCCAGTTTCCTTTCATCGGCCTTGTCGGTTACGATAACTTTCTTTGCGAATCGGGCAGCGAATTTTGCAGAATCAACGCCGCCGCCAAATACCCCAAGACCCATTACAAGAACGGATTTACCTTTGAGAAAATCGACATTCATCTTTTTACTGTGCCGCACGGGCAAGTTCAATCTTTGCGTCGATTACAGCCTGTTCTATGCACTTTTCCCAGTTATCACCGAGCTGTTGTTTGTATTTTTCGTTTTCGTATGCGTAGATTATGGACCTCGAGGCGTTGATAAGAGCGCCGCTGCCGTCAGGCTTGCAGAATCGCAGGCAGTCCTTAGCCGTTGCGCCCTGTGAGCCGAAGCCGGGTACCAAAAAAATAATTTTGCCGTATTTTTTACGAAGTGCGGTTGTCTGCTGACCGTTTGTGCCGCCGACAACCATTCCGATATTACTATAACCGCTTTTACCAATCCTCTGCGGCTGGTTTGCAATCTCTGCAACAACCTCGGCAAGTTTTTCATACATCTTTGTGCCGCTTGAATCGGCAAAATCCTGCAAAACCTTCGCCGATGGGTTGCTTGCACGGACCCAGACGAAAACCCCTTTGCCCTGCTGGTTTGCGATATCTGCAAAAGGCAAAATTCCTTCAGAGCCTGCAAAGCCGTTTATAGTAATCGCGTCAGGCGCAAGCATGTCTTCCAGACCTGCAAGTTCCGGGTTCTGGAGGTGAGCCTTTGCATAGCTTTCGGCGGTATGGCCGATATCGCCGCGTTTGACATCGCCGATTATTTCAAGGCCAAGCTCATTTGCCTCGCTGACAAGCGCATAATAGCATTCGACGCCTTCCCATAAGTATCTTTCGAAGAAGGCAATGTTTAATTTAACCGCAGGAACAAGCGGGGCAACAATCCGCAAAATCTTCGTGCAGAATTCAAATATTGCATCAACTGCCGCAGCAGCGTCATTTTCATCGTCCATACTTTTCCTCTGACGTATTGCAGCAGGCAGCCGGCCGTAAACAGGGTCAAGTCCGACGGTCAAAGCGGTTTTTTTGCTTTTAACAGCCTGACAAAGTCGGTCTGCAAAATGACTTGCCATTGTAGTTCTTTCCGATAATATACTATCCTGATTTTATGTTTATATTGTACAGAATAAGACACTATAAACACAAAAATTGCTTTGGCAAGAAAGTAATGGAAAATTATTTCAATTATGAGAAAATAAAACAAAGTTTCAAAAACCGCAAAGTCAGAAAAATCATTATTCTATCGGCCGGTTTGATAACTTTGTTGCTTGTGCTCTGGTTTGTCGGACTTTTCAGAACTCCGCGGCACTACAGGTCTGTAAAATTTGTCGCCGATGGAAACATAAGTCAGTATCTCAGCAATTATATCCTGCCGCAGCTTCACAACAAATCACAATATGGTCAGCCGTTTGACCTCATTCTTTCCGAGCAGGGCATCAACGATGTGATAGCAAGACATGTTGACGCCGATAGTCTGCAGCAGGTGAATCTGTCGGACTTAAGCGTTGCTTTCAAACAGGACAGGGTATTGTTAACAGGCAGAACGGTTTATTGTGGAATTGATTTTATTATAACGCTTGTTTTAAAACCGGGCATAGACAAAAAAGGGCAATTTTTTCTCGGTGTTTCAAAAGTTCAGGCGGGCAACAGCCGTGTTCCGTTTGTTGCCGAAACTTTGAAAGGGAAGATTCTTGAGGGACTTGATGGCTTTCTGAACAATTCAGACGCTGCCGATTTTGCTAAAGTGCTGTTTAATAACGGTAGAATAGAGCCGGTATTTTCAATTAACCATAAAAAGCTTCATATTGAAAAGATAACAGTTCAGGACGAGAAGCTTATAATTCGTTTTTTGCCCGAACAGAATAAATAATTATCTGACCGTGATGAGTATGACAGAGGAATATTTAAAACCGCAGTTTGAATTTGCAAACGGTGCTTTATTTGCGAGAGCGCCTGCGAAAATCAACCTTTATCTTCTGGTTGCAGATAAAAGACCTGATGGTTTTCACAACATAGAGACGCTGATGACAAAGATTACATTTTACGATGAGTTGTTTTTTGAGGCCGACAGGGTGGAAGGAATCGAACTTATTTGTAATGGTCTTTGGTCTCCAACCGGCAAAGATAATCTTGTCTATAAGGCGTGTGATATTTTTTATGAGACCGTTAGTAGAAAGCCTTCGATTAAAATAACCCTTACAAAAAATATCCCGGCTGGTTCAGGTCTTGGCGGGGCAAGCAG
>Ga0315294_10006985_pt1 | contig 12397 bp, 11 predicted proteins | sample YL17G13_40_MG_FD_203626 | JGI IMG/M metagenome (GOLD analysis project Ga0315294, IMG submission 203626) | Sediment microbial communities from Yellowstone Lake, YNP, Wyoming, USA - YL17G13_40 | ecosystem: Environmental > Aquatic > Freshwater > Lake > Sediment | place: USA: Wyoming | collected...
GCGATCTCGATGGCGGCGATGATGGGGATCGTGTTCATCCTGGACCTGGCCATCAACGTGAACCGGCTGCTGAACCTGTCGCCGGCGGTCCAGGTGGCGGGCTTCTGGCCGGTCTTCGCCGGCATCCTCAACTACTACTTCTACAAGGCGTTCGACTATTTCCAGTGGATCGCCGCGCCGAGCCTGCTGGTGGCGGCGGCGGCGTCGATGGTGCGCCTGAACCGCGGGCGGGAACTCGTGGGCATCAAGGCCGCCGGCATCAGCCTCTACCGCGTCCTGTGGCCGATGATCGTCGTGGCCCTCCTCACGAACGGCTTCTACGTCGTCAACCAGGAACTCATCATCCCGGCCATCGCGGTCCAACTGTCGCGGAGCCCCGACGACCTGGAGGTCCGCAAGCAGTTCTCCGTCGACTTCATCCGCGACGAGAACAACAACATCCTCTACGCCCCCCTCTATAACCCCGCGACGCGGGAGATGCTCTCCGAGGCGCGCCTCAAGGACGACGGCACCCTGCTCTACCTGGCCCGGGTGCGCATCTTCCTGAGGGACTCGAAGTTCCAGCCGCGCGGCACGATCGAGGCCGAGTCGGCCCGGTGGGACGAGAAGGCCGGCGGCTGGCGGCTGGCGAAGGGCGTCAGGCTGCCGCCCCTGAAGGAAGGCCACCTCCCGGAGCGCAGCGCCGAGGAGTCCGAGGGCGACCCCGTGGACTTTTACGCCACCAACGTCGGCCCGGCCGACGTCCTGCGACACCGCGCCGGCGACTTCTACCGCTACATGGCCTACGGCGAACTGCGGGCCCTGGCCGAGGACCCGATGCGCGGCAACCGGCAGCAGATCCAGGTATCCATGCATCAGCATGTGACTGCGCCGATCCTGAACCTGCTCCTGCTGCTGCTGGGCCTGCCGTTCGTCGCCGGCCGCGACGACCGCAACTACTTCACGAGCATCGCCGTCGCCGTCGGCCTCGTCATCGCCGTGTACGCCGTCACGTTCGCCTCGAACGCCTTCGGAAACGCCGGCCACATCAGCGCCCTGCTGGCGGCGTGGCTGCCCCTCTTCCTGGTTCTGCCGGCGAGCATCGTGTCGATGGAAGCCCTGAGGACGTAAAGGCAGTTCAAAGTTCAAAGTTCAAAGTTCCAAGTTCGAAGCCTGCCCGCCGAAGCCTTGGCGAAGGCGGGTTCCAAGTTCAAAGTTCCAAGTTCAAAGTTCCAAGCCTGCCCGCCGAAGCCTTGGCGAAGGCGGGTTCCAAGTTCAAGGTTGGGCCTGGCACAGCGCGGTCGTACGTTCAGCCGATGATCCGCCCCAGCAGCGATTCGCGCCACGCCTCGGCCGCCGCGCCGCCGGCGAACATGCCCCACAGCCGCACGACCCACACGACAACCGCCGCCGCCAGCAGCGCCGGCACCGACCAGAGCAGCAGCCGCGCCGTGCGCGCAAAGAGCCTGCGGCCCCGGACGGCGGCCACGGCCGAGCGCCCCATCACAAAGGCCAGCAGCGCGTACAGGACCGGTCCCAGGGGATGGTTCCGGAAGGCGTCGCCCAGGTCGCCCCGGCCCATGGCGCAGAACGACCGCGTCATGCCGCACGTCGGGCACGGCAGGCCCGTCGTCCGCCTCAGGAGGCACAGCGTCGAGCCTTCTGGGCCGATGGCCGCAATGGCGAGGGCCCGCCAGCGGTCCACGCCCGCCTGCCGGCCGGCGGGCAGGCCGAGGAAACCGGCAATGAAAACCAGGGCGATCAGGCCCGCCACGACGGCGTGGCCGACCCGGTCGCCGCGCGACACCTCCGTACTTAGCCCCCCGTGAACGCACGGGGGGCTTTGCTGCGCTTGCGCCATGCGTCTCCTCAGCCCTCACATCGCCGGCGGCGCGGCGTCGCCCTGCGGCCCGGCGAATGCCGGCGGCAGAACCTCCGGCAGCGGCTGCACCAGCGGCTGGCCCGTCCACGACCGGTACAGGTACACCAGCGTAATCTTGTACCACATCGTCACCGCGGGAATCGTGATGAGCAGGCCCACCACGCATGCCAGCACGCCGAGCACGGCCGCGCCGAGGCCGATCGGCACAAAGAGCAGCGTCAGCCCCACGACGCTCCAGAAGTGCTCCTTCACGAGGCGCATGGAAATCTTCATCGCCTCAACGCCCGAGTCCTGCCGGTCCCAGATGGCCAGCAGCGCGAACGTGAAGAACAGCCGGAAGACCAGCAAGGCCAGGAGCAGCAGTACGGCCACACCCACCGCGATAATAAGAACCGGGATTAACACTTCCGCGGAATAGTGCGATTCCCGGCGGAGCGGCTCCGCAAACTGGGCAACAATACGCACCGGCAACTGCACCAGTTGCATCGCCGTGTCGATGGCCATCGCAGGCAGACCCGCCAGAACCGTCTGGAGGTAGATGGGGGAAAACGCGGCAAACAGGTCCGCGAAATCAACCTTGGCCCCGTCCACCCGCCGCTTGATGGCCTTGAACAGCCCGGCCTGCAGCGGCGGCCCGGCAAAAAACGCCACCAGCGGCGCCAGGCAGCAAAGCAGGCAACTGACGAACCCCACGCCCATCAGGACGGCGAACAGGACGAGGGCCAGGAGCCACAGCATCCAGAAGTCGCTCATCAGCAGCCGCCACCCCATGCGGACGGCGTCCATGACGCCCAGCGGCCCGCCCGGGGCCGGTGGAGAAACGTATGCGGAGGTTGATGCGCTCATGTCAGGCTCCTTGTGCCAGGGGCCGGCCGGTCCACGAACGGTACAGGTACGTGACGGTGGCCATCTGCCAGATCACCATGAGAGGTCCCGTCAACAGAACGCCGATGCAGCACGCCAAGAGGCCCACAAGGGCCGCCACGTGGCCCAACAGCCAGAAGAGCACCGCCAGCCCGATGACCGACCAGAAATGCTCTCTCACCAGCCGCACCGTCGCCTTGGCGGCGGCCCAGCCCGATTCCGGATGGTCCCACACGGCCGGAAACAGGAAGACGAAGAAGAGCGCAAACAACTTGAGGATCACCAGGATCACCGCCAGCACCAGGAGCGCCACGGCGGCGTCCAGGACGACCAGGAGGACGGCCAGTTCCTCTTCGTGCTCTGCGGCAGCCGCCACGGCGATTCCGGCAAGAACCGCCGCGAGAATAACGAACACCAGCAGCACGCCGAAAACAAGCGATGCCCCGGCCACCGGCAGGAACCCCACCACCGACTCGCCGAAACGGTCCTGGAACCCCTTGAAAAGGTCGCCCACCTCCGCCGGATGACCGTCGATGCGCCGCGATACGACGTAAAACATCCCGGCCGCCAGCGGCGGCAGGATGAGCACCACCGCAACAATTCCGAGCACGTAATTCGCGCCCATCAGGATGAGCATCTGGACGAACGCCACCACCCACAGGCGCCAGAAATCGCTCATCGTCAGGCGCCAGCCCAGGCCCATGGCTTCGATGACGCCGAGGGGCCGGCCCGCCTGGCCGGCGTTCGCTGCTCCAATTGCCGTCTGGCTCACGTCAGCCCCCTTTCGGTCGCTGAATGACGGCCCCTATACTACCCGCACTCCCCCGAAAAAAGGAATTCTAAAAAAAATGGCGAAATGATTATAATGCCCGGCGATGACCCCGGACCCGAAAGCCCGGTTCACCGACCTCGTCCGCGAGACGATCGCGCGGTACAACCTCCTGCCGCGCCTCGCCCCAGGCGAGCCGCGCGAGACGGTCGTCGTGGGCACCAGCGGCGGGCCCGACTCGGTGGCCCTGCTCCGGGTCCTTGCGGCACTGGCGAAGAAGGAACTGGCGGTCACGCTCATCGCGGCCCACGTCAATCATGGCCTCCGCGGCGCTGTGGCCGATGAGGACCAGGCATTCGTCGAGGGTCTGGCCCGCCAGATGGGCCTCGCGTGCGAGGCCGCCCGCATCGACGTGCGGGCGGAGGCCCAGGCCCTCGGCATCGGCATCGAGGAGGCCGGACGCCTCGTGCGGCGGCGGTTCCTGGCCGAGACGGCCCGAAAGCACGGCGCCCGCAAGGTCGCCCTGGCCCACCACGCCGACGACCGGGCCGAGACGGTCCTCTTTAACATCCTCCGCGGCACGGGCATCGAGGGCCTGGCCGCCCTGAAGCCCCGCGCGCCGCTGCCGGGGCTGCTGCGCAGCGCGTCCCCTGGGCCTGTTGCCCAATCATGTAGGCCGGGGCAACGCCCCGGCTTTGGTGGCGGCGGATTCGGTCCAGCATCAGAGCCGGGGCGTTGCCCCGGCCTACATGCGCGCGAAGCGAATTCGGCAACAGGCGCCCCTGACCTGCCGCGCACAAGCGCGGTGGGTACGGAGACCCACCGCGCAAATGGTGGCACGGGGGACACCGGCGCAGGCATCGAGATCATCCGGCCGCTGATTGACACGCCGCGGCACTTCGCCCTGGGGTACCTGGGCGCGATCTCGCAGCCTTACCGCGAGGACGAGACGAACCGCACCGATGCCCACACCCGCAACCGCATCCGCAACGCGCTCCTGCCGCTCCTGGCGAAGGAGTTCAACCCGAAGGTCGAGGAGGCGCTGGTGCGCCTGTCGGAGCAGGCGTCCGCGGCCGGCGACGTCCTGGCCGATGCGCTCGATGAAGTGTGGCGCAAGATCGTCCGCGAGGCGCCCCCGGCCGCATGGGTCATCGACGCCGACGACTTCGTCGGCCTGCGCCCGTGGATGCAGGGCGCCCTCATCCGCCGCGCGGTCTCTCTGCTGGGCGGGGGCCTGAAGCACATGAGCGCCGACCGGACGCGCGAAGTCGTTTCGGCGCTGATGGCCAAGACGATCGTCGGCCCGATTGACCTGCCCGGCGGCCTGGCGGCCGCGCGCAACCGCCGCGCCATCCGCATCGGGCAAGACAAGGGAGGCCGCACACCATGACCAAGGCCAAGAATCGCCTGCTCCTTGCCATCGCGTGCGTCGGCCTTTTGGTCGCCTTCGCTGGAGGCGGCTGGTATGTATGGTACACATTAGTTACTCGCACGGCCGTGCGCGCGCTTCCGTCCGCAACTACATACATTTCCACTCCGTTCTTACAAAATCCGGACCAATCTGCAGGCCGAGAGTCGTTTTTTCTCGCAGAATGCGACCAAGCACAGGCCCAGATCTTCCTGGTGACCGAACTGGATTTTGCGCATATCGTGGGACATCGGCTTTACACATTCCCCATGAGATGGAAGTCTCGTGGTCAAGGCGCATTCCTTCCGAGCCTGAGATATGGCATGGAAAACGCGGACGGGCAAACGGCAGATGGCCGCGGAATCGGTTATGGCCTTGGCGTCAACCTTGTACGTTCGACAGAAAAAGATGTGACTATCGCTATTTCCTGCTACTGGACGGCGTCGGACGGCAGCAGGGGCTCGTTCGACAGGAAAGTCGTCGTACCGGTAAGGGAACCGGTTGAGGTCGTTCTGCAGGAAGGCGCACATTTCAGGGCCTCTTGGCGAGAAGCGCCGGGAGAAATCGAGAATGACCCCTGGTTCAAATCGAGAAACCAGGATATACCCTAGCGCCCACCTCCACGGGAGCATCGCGCCCTACCCCAGCAACTTCGCAAGCGCCTTCTGGAACGGCTCGCGGACGCCCGCCAGCCACTTCTCGGCCCCATCGGCGCGCTTCGCCAGGGCCGCGAGGCCCAGGTTCCCCGGGCCGCCCTGCAACTTCTTCGACTTAAGGTTCGCCACCGGGTCGCGGGCCGAGAGTTCCTCCAGGTGCGCCCCGACGTATCGGTAGGCGTCGCGGAACGGCTGGCCTTCCTGCACGAGTTCCAGCGCGCGGTCGGTGGCGTAAATCTCCGGGATGAAACCCTTGCGCAGATTCTCCTCGACGACCTCCAACTGCTCGATCGACAGACGCATGACGCTAAGCGACCCGGCCGCAGCCTCCAGCGCCCGCATGAAGGGCCCCTTGGTTTCCTGGAAGTCGCGATTGTAGCCGCTGGGCAGGGCCCGCAGGATGCCCGCGATCTGCTGCTCGCACCCCAGGACCGCCGCAGCCTTCGCGCGCACCAGTTCCAGCCCGCACGGGTTGCGCTTCTGGGGCATCATCGACGAGCCGGTGCACAGTTCCTTCGGGATGCGGAAGTAGCCGAACTCGGGGCTGGCGCCGATCATGAGTTCCAGGGCCATGCGCGAGAGGTCGATCATGACCTGGCCGCACGCCGCCACGGTCGCCAGTTCCGCCTTGCCGCGCGAGTTGGCGCAGTAGAGGACGTTGTTCTGGACCTTGGCAAAGCCCAGCAGGTCGGCCACCAGTTTCCGGTCCAGCGGCAGGGCCGAGCCGTAGGCGGCGCCCGAGCCCAGGGGCGACTGGTCCGTGACGGTGTGCGCGGCCCGGAGGAGTTCCAGGTCGTCCAGCAGCGACTCGGCCCACGCCCCGGCCCAGAGGCCCAGGCTGGAGGGCATGGCAATCTGCATGTGCGTGCGCCCCGGCATCGGCACGAACTCGTGCTTCCGGGCGAACGCCGCCAGCGCCCGCACCAGGGCAATCAGCCGCTCGGCCAGAAGGTGCAGCCGCTCCTTGCCGTACAGGCGCAGGTCCAGCAGGACCTGGTCGTTGCGGCTGCGGCCGGTGTGGAGTTTCTTGCCCAGGTCGCCCAGGTCTTGAGTGAGCCGCTCCTCGACGGCGGTGTGCACGTCTTCCTGGATGGGGAGGATCTGGAACTGGCCCGCCTGGAACTCCTTGAGGATGGCCCGCAGGCCGCCCAGCAGGCGGTCGCGTTCCTTGGCCGTCAGGATGCCCACCTTGGCGAGCATCGTGGCGTGCGCGGCCGAGCCGAGGAGATCGGCCCGCACGAGATCGCGGTCGAGAAGATAATCCTCGCCCACCGTGAACCGCTCGATCTCGGGGTCGATGCCGTACCCTTTGTCCCATAGTTTGGCCATGTTGGTCCTCTCAAGTGCCGACCGACATCAGAAAAGAGTCGGCTCGGGGCGATTGGCCGGTTCGTCCTCTTCGGCCCGAACGTACTCCTCCGCGCGCGCCCGAACCGCGGGAGGACAAGTGCCCAGGAACTGCCCCCACTCTGTTTCATTCGCGAGGCGTACGGACTGCCTGGTCGAGACAAGGTACACGGTTACAGGTTTCCCCTGACGCGCCAGGCGGGCCACGTTGGCCAGCGTGCCGGCGCTGCGGCCGTCCCAGATCATGAAGCCTTCTGCGGCCTCGCGGGCCATCAGCCTGTCCTTCGTGGCGTAGTACTGGAAATCCTTCCGGCGGCGGTGTGACGAGACAGCGCGCGACGGCCACCCGCCGACGTTGTTGCGGCATCGGCCGCCCACGCAGAACACCTCCACGCAAGGGTAGCCGCGCGCGTGCAGATAGCCTTGGACGGCCTTGTCGGCGCCATCGGCATCGCCGATCAGGATGGGCAGGCGCTCCCGGATGATCCGGTCGAGCCGCGCCCGGATGTCCTCGTCCAGAACGCGCACGTGCCTCGACCCGCCGATGAACACGGTCGCCATCATCTCCTCCGCGTGCGGGTCAGGGCGAGCGCAAAAACGTCCACGGCACCGCCCGCATCATACACGGCGGACGCCACTGCGTTCAACGTGGCGCCCGACCGGTACAGGTCGTCGAAGAGAAGCACCTTTCGCCCACGGGTTGCCGAGGGGTCAACCTCGAACGCATCTTCCAGCAGGCTCAACCTCTCATTGTAATCGAAGATGTCCTTGAGTTGCGGCGTGTCCTTCGTCTTGATGACGGTCCGCTCGCAGACAGGCAGGCCGAGCAACCCGCCCAAGGCCGCCGCCACAAGAAGCACGGGTTGGTGCGGCCGGTCCGCCCGCGTCGGCGGGACAGGCACGATAACCTGCACGCCCCAGTTCTGCAACCGCGCGAACTCCGCCGCCTCGTGCGCGAGCGGCGCCACAGCGGAGGCGTCGGAACGATACTTCAGACGGTACAACAACTCGCCCAGTTCCGACCGCTGCGTGGAGAATTGCGGGTGTCCGAACTCGTCATCGCCGACGTAGATGCTGCTGAGGACATGATAGTCGAGCGCGAATCCCTCGCGCCATCGCCCCACGATTTTCATCGGGTTCACGTGCGCCATGGCACTGTCTCGTGCCGCAACGAGGACGGCGCACTATAATAACACAATCGGGTGCGAGGTACGATACCCCGCACCCGATTCGGTTTCAACAATCGTCCGCCGAGGCACGTGCCCCCGACGCTTCCGCGTCGGGCTCCAGCGGCGCCGACAGCCTGCGCCTTACCCTTCGATCCCGCCGCGGCGGGCGAGAATCTCGAACGGGATGCCCCGGATCGTGGCGGCGTCCTTGGCCATCTTCTGCGAGAAACCCTTCGACTTGATGCTGCGGATCTCGGGCGAGAAGAGGCCCGTCGGGCTCTCGCGCTTAAGAATCTGGATGTTCCCCTTGTACAGGCCCACCTTGTACGTGCCATTCATGAAGCGGCTGGCAGCCAGCACGAAGGCGTCCAGTTCCGCTTTGAGCGGGTGGAACCACATGCCGTGATACGTCAGGTACGCCCACTTGCGGTCCACGATGGCCTTGAACTCCAGTTCGTCCTTCGTCAGGCACCACTGCTCGAGGTCCCGGTGGAGTTTCAGGATGACGTGGGCGGCGGGGGCCTCGTAGATCTCGCGGCTCTTGAGGTCCATGATGCCGTCTTCAAACATGTCGATGTAGCCGATGCCGCTCGCGCCGGCGACGACGTTCAGGTCCATGATGAGTTCATCCAGGGGCATCTCCTTGCCGTTCATCTTCGCCGGGATGCCTTCCTCGAAGGTGATGCTGACCTCCTCGGTCTTGTCGGGGGCCTTCTGGGGGACCTTAAGCCACATCCAGATGTCCTCGGGCAGTTCCTGGTCGAGGCCGATGGCGCCGCTGGCGATGGAGCGGCACCACAGGGTCTTGTCGTCGCCGCCGGCGATCTGCTCATCCACCGGCACGCCCCACGCCTCGCACAGTTGCCGCTCTTCGTCGCGCAGCATGTCGAAGTCGCGGACCGGGCACAGCACCGTGCACTTCGGGGCGAAGATCTTGAACGTGTTGTGCATGCGGTACTGGTCGTTGCCCTTGCCGGTCGAGCCTTCCATGAGCCCGTCGCAGCCCAGTTCGACGGCCTTCTTGGCCACCTCGCGAGCCACCAGTTGCCGGGTCATGGAGGTCGAGACCGGGTAGCCTTCGTAGTCGGAGTTCGCGCGGATGGCCTTCGTCAGCCAGTTCTCGGTGAACTCGCGCTTACAGTCGATCAGGTGCATCTTGATGCCGAGTTGCTTGGCCTTGGCCTTGGAGACCTCGACCTCATCCTTGCCCTGGCCGACGTCGATGGTGATGGGGATGATGTTCTCATCCTTCACCTTGTACTTTCGGCGCAGGAGTTCGATGCAGAGGCTGGAGTCCAGCCCGCCCGAATACGCCAGGGCCACACGCGTGACTTGCGGCACCGGAGTGCCGAATACTTTCGCCTCAATCTCTTTTAGGTCCACGAGAAGCCCTTTCCATTAGCCGTCCGACGGCCAGATTGCCGCTTTCTCCCGCGAGAGGATACACTGCATCCCCCTTCAACGGGGCTTCTTGTACCCTCTTGGAGGCACCCTGTCAACCAGATTGTAGCGGGGCGCGTAATGCGTGAGTTACGGTTGTGGCGACCGCTCTTGCCGACTGTAGCGCGGGGTTTTACCCCCCGCGCACGGCCGCGCGGGGCATAAAGCCCCGCGCTACATAATCCCCGGCCCAACCGTAACTAACGGGTTACCGGGGCGCCGCGCGGCTGGAAACCCGTGCCGCAGGTCACTCGGTAACTTTGCGGATGCGGAGGTCCTTCCAGTTGGCGCTGGTGCGCCACGCGGCCACGCCCAGCGGCTGGCTCGGCTCCACTTCCCAGCGGACCGAGACCTTGCGCTCCTTGATCCCGGCATCCACCATTTTCTCGTCGTCGATCCACGCCTCGATCTTGGCGGCGGTGACCTGCACCCGGATGTTGTACCACCGGTTGTCCTCGAAGGTCATCATCTTGGTGGTCTCGTTGTCGGAGGCATCGTACCCGTCGAGGCACGAGATGCCGCACAGGGTGCCGCCCCAGCCGCCCACGATGAAACTGGCGCAGGAATCCTTCACGGGGAACGTGAGGCCGCAGAAGAAGTCGCCGCCGTCGGTCCGCCTGGCCATGACCGAGAGTTCGTAGTCGATGCGCGGGATGGCGCCGCCGGCCCAGGTGATGCCCGTGAGGTCGCCCTGGCCCATCTTCGCAACGATCTCGCCGCCTTTGACCTGGACCTTGCCCTGCCCGCCGAAATCGGTCTCCTTCCAGCCGGCCAGGGACTTACCGTCGAAGAGGCTCATCCAGCCGTCGGCATCGGGCGGGCCGGGCAGTTTCGCGGCCGCGGCGGGCCCAGTTTCTTTAGCCCCCGGTGAAGACACCGGGGGCGCCTTGGCGGCCGCAGGTTTTTGTTCAGTCGCCGGCGCGGCCGGCGCCTTGCCCTCCGGGCCAGTACGCCCGCCCGTACTGGGCGGCGGCTTCCCCGATTTCGGCCCCTCGGGCCGGCATCCCGCCAGGTATCCCGCGCCTGCCGCCAGGCACGCCGCCAGCGCAAGGCTCGCGCCGGCCGAAACGAACCGACTCATTCCGCACCGTTTCATGGTCACTCCTGTCTTGGGCCCACTTGCTGCCTTTACGCTGTAGTATTATATGCGGCCCGTCAGAACTCAATCGCAAACGCCGGGTCGGCCGCTTCCCAGGGATACTCGTCCTCGATGTTCCTGAGTTGACCGGGGTCCGCGTCCTTAGGGTCGAAGCCGCGTTCCTTGAGCCTGGCGTCGATGAACTCCTGCTTTGTGGTCCCGCCGTTGTCCTCCAGGTCCTTGCCCACGGAGTAGATGATTTTCTTGGCGGCGTTGTAACGGAGGCGCTTGCCGTCAAAGTCATCAATCGGGACCGCATCCAGGTATTCCGGCACGAGTTGCTCGAGCGTCTCCGGCAGGCGGCCCTTGTCGAGTTTGTACGCCTTCATCGCCAGGAGCGTGCGCGTGGCGGCAACCTGGACGTTGGTTTGGCACTTCAGGTGGTGCACGCCGCGCAGCGCGGGCATCAGAAGTCGATAAATCATTTCGCCGATCGCATTGCCTCGGAGCACGGCCATAACGGGGTTGAGCGGGCGCTCGTCGGAGTCAATGTGCCGGATCTCGTTGTAGCGCTTCGGGGCATCCTCGACCATCTTACGCATGGTCTCGGCGAACATGCGGCGGGTGCGATTGGGCTTGAAGAAGGGGCTCCTTCCCGCGCGCCACAGCAATCGCTCAGCCGGCCCCAGATGCCGTTTAGGCTCGGCGGAGCCTATGCCAGTGAAGTCCATGTCGCCGGAGGCCATTTCTTCAATCGCGCTGACTTGGCAGGCATACTCAACACGCCAGGCATCGACCAGGCCCTGGCCCACGCACGGATACCTCGCGAGTTCCGCCGCGTAGTGCCGCAGACGGGAAGAAGGAAGCGTGCAAGTCTTGACCTGCTCGCGTATCAGGCAAGTCCCCATCCCTTTGATCGTGAGGCCGACCAGGTACTCCACCAGGACTCCCCTTCCGGTTTCGACCTGCTGGCCGAAGCGGGCCAGTCTGAGCGCGTCATCAAAGGCCCCCTCGTGGTCGCCGCGCCTCGCCCGGTCGCGGCTGCGGATGCCAACCACATTCGCTATGGCCAGATGTGGCCAGCAACACGGAAGTTGGATATCGTAGGTGTAGCGTTCAGGCAGCGGCGTTTGGTAGTGGGGCACGTCCAGGCTCTTTTCCCACAGGGCCAGCGCGGCTTCATTGCGCCTCAACACCTCGTCAGCAATAGGCTGGTCCCATTCCACATCGCCGCGCCTCAGGTCGGCCCAACGCTGGTTGCGATTGGGCGGAGGCGCATCGGGGGCCGGTTCCTCCCCCGGCAGCGGCTTGACCTTGGGCGGCGGGGCGGGCGAGTCCATTGCGGGCTCGTCGTCCTTCGGCAGGTCGAGTTTCTCAATCGCCTGCTGGAAATACGTGAAGGCATTCTGGTCGTCGGGAATGTCCAGCCGCGCCACGCGCAGGTCGTCGTCAAACGGCGGCGCCTCGTCAATCGAGATCGCCACCACCAGTGCCGCCAGCGCCAGCAGGGGCACTCCCAGAATCAGACCGAGGACAAGCAGGACCTTCCTGGCCGTCGTCATACGCTTCCCCCTTTCCGCGCCGGGCCGCGCACCATCGGGCCCGAAAGGATGGCCGGACCCAGGGCAGTCTAACGCACCGGCGGGAATCTGCAACGGCAAAGGCCCGCCGCGGTGTAATGTGTGACGGTTGTGGCGACCGCTCTTGCCGACTGTAGCGCGGGGGTTTATCCCCCGCGCACGGCCGCGCGGGGGGGAAAGCCCCCCGCGACATAAACCCCCGCCCCACCCCCACAAACGCCATGG